>Ga0209544_1001536_pt1 | contig 24760 bp, 20 predicted proteins | sample MesohylPK_FD_187297 | JGI IMG/M metagenome (GOLD analysis project Ga0209544, IMG submission 187297) | Host-associated microbial community of the marine sponge Aplysina aerophoba from Gulf of Piran - sponge mesohyl, lysed by proteinase K... | ecosystem: Host-associated > Porifera > Sponge >...
CCGAGTCCGATACGCGCAGCTACATCAACAGCGTGCTGGTTCAGCGGGACATCGTCGAGACCGTGGAGATCCGGGACACGGATGGCCGGCTGGTGTTCCGCAATCGCCGCGAGGAGACGCAGACTGCTGAGGGCGAGCCGCCGAACCTGGAGTCGCCGGGTCTGGTCGCGGAAACGTTCACCCGTGAGGTGCCCTACGAAGAGGTCGAGGTGCCGGTGGGCAACATCGGCACCTTCGTCATCGGCATCTCGCGCGCCGAACTGCAACAGCGCCTGGCAGTCCTGCGGCGGGATCTGCTGCGGCAGGCGGCGATCATCGCGGCACTGACGGTGGCGCTGTTCGTCACTGGCTACGTGATCTACAGCCGGCTCTCGCGCCAGACCGCGCTCGCCGAGCGTCAGGCGCAGGAGGCGGAGCAGATGGCCTACGTGGGCACCCTGGCATCCGGCCTCGCCCATGAGATCCGCAGTCCCCTGAATTCCCTGAATCTCAACATGCAGATGCTCCAGGAGGAGATGGGGCCGGACGAAGACCGGGGCGCCGGGGGGTCGTCGAACCGGTTGGTGGCGATTACCCGTTCCGAGGTCGGCCGCCTGGAGCGTCTGGTTTCGGACTTCCTCAGCTACGCGCGTCCGGCCGACCTGGATCTTCAGGACACGACGGCGGCCGAGTTGCTGCGTCACTGCACCGAAGTCGTGGCGGGCAAGTTGCGCTCGGAGCAGGTCGCTTCGGAGCTGGACGATCGGACCGGCGACGTCGTGTTCCAGGTCGACCGCGAGCAGGCGAATCAACTGCTGCTCAACCTCGTCGACAATGCGGTGGAGGCGATGAACGACTGCGACCATCCCCGTCTACGGCTCGAGGCCGAGATCAGGGATGGGTCGGTCGTGCTGGCGGTCATGGACAACGGACCCGGTGTTCCCGAAGCGGAACGCGAGCGGGTCTTCGATCTGTTCCATTCGGGGCGCAGGGGCGGTACCGGTCTGGGGCTTGCCATCGTGCGTCGGATCGCCAACGCCCACGGCGGCGAGGCGAGGGTCCGGCCCGACGGTCGTCCGGGTGCCGCCTTCGAGGTCGAACTGCCGCTGCGACCGCGCGGCCGTTGACCGGGCCGTCGGGCCGGTGGTACTGTCGGCGGCCGAATGCCGCCTCGGCGGTGTCCTGGCGCGGGTCTCGAGGACGTTCTTGAGGACGTACCGCACGGAGAGTTGACAGCCAACGGCGAATGACGTTCGGCGCTCGTTGCAACGGCGCGCCGCAGAGAGAACACCATGTACGCAGTGATAGAGACCGGCGGCAAGCAGGTCCGGGTCGCGGAAGGCGATGTCGTGGACCTTGAGCGTGTTGCCGGCGCCGAAGCGGGCTCGGAGGTCGTCTTCGACCGCGTGTTGATGATTGGCGGCGGCGAGGGCGAAGCCGAAGTCGGTGGCCCCCTCGTCGATGGCGCGCGGGTACGGGCGTCCCTCTTGTCCGACCTGCGCGGGCCCAAGATCATCGTCTTCAAGTTCAAGCGCCGCAAGGGCTACCGCCGGCGCAACGGGCACCGGCAGGACATGCAGCGTTTTCGGATCGAGGCGATCGAACGGGCTGCCGGGGCGTAGAGGTCCCGAAACGGAGGTCGAAAGAAATGGCGCACAAGAAGGGCCAGGGCTCGAGCCGCAATGGCCGCGATTCGAATCCCAAGAACCTGGGGGTGAAGCGTTACGCGGGCGAAAGCGTGACCGGCGGGACGATCATCGTCCGCCAGCGTGGGACCCGGTTCTTTCCCGGCGAGAACGTGGGCCGTGGCAATGACGACACCCTCTTTGCTCGGGCGGACGGCGTGGTCGAGTTCCGCAACCGGGGCCGGCGCGGCACGATCGTCAACGTTCATCCAGCCGGCTAGGAGTCTGCGCCGCGCAGTCGCTGCGCTGACGCACATGGAACTGGGCGTGCGATGCGTTCTGCGGCGTCGACGTCGCCGCCGGGAGCGGTAGATGAACTTCATCGACGAGGCCGTCATCGATGTCCTCGGGGGCGCCGGCGGTAACGGCTGCATGGCGTTCCGGCGGGAAAAGTTCGTGCCGCGCGGAGGCCCCTCCGGTGGCGACGGAGGACACGGCGGCAGTGTGGTTCTGGCGGGCTCTTCGGGGCTTGGCACGCTCTACCGCCTCACATTCCCCGCCAACTACCACGCGGAGCGGGGCCGGCACGGCGAGGGCTCGAACAAGACCGGCAGGAGCGGCGGTGATCTGGTCATCCCCGTGCCCCTCGGTACCGAGGTCTACGACGCGGAGACCGGCGAGGACCTGGGTGAGGTGCTGGCCGAGGACGAGAGGCTGATCGTTGCCCGGGGCGGTGCCGGCGGCCGCGGGAACGCGCGCTTCAAGAGTGCGAGGCAGCGGGCGCCGAGGCGCACGGAGCCGGGGACGCCCGGCGAGCAGAAGCGGCTCCGTCTCGAGTTGAAACTGCTCGCCGATGTCGGAGTCGTCGGCCTGCCGAATGCCGGCAAATCGACCTTGATCAGTGTTCTGACCGCGGCCAGACCGAAGATCGCGGACTATCCGTTCACTACCCTGGTGCCTCAACTCGGCGTGGTCGGGCCGCCGGCGGTACCGCTCGAAGCGGAGCCCTTCGTGATCGCCGATCTGCCGGGTCTGATCGCGGGCGCCGCCGGGGGCGCCGGACTTGGGCACCGCTTCCTTCGTCACGTCGAGCGGTGCCGCGTGCTGCTGCACCTAGTCGATCTCGGGCCGCAGCCGGACGAAGAGGGCGGCAGCGTGGAGGAGGCCACGGACACGATCGATGCCGAGCTGGGCGCCTTCAACGAAGAACTCCTGCGCCGGCCGCGGATCCTGTGCGGTTCGAAGCTCGACATCGCCGACGAGGACAGGCGCCGCGAGCTTCACGAACTGGCCGCGAAACGGGGACTGAAGGCATTCGAAGTCTCGGCCGTGGCGGGAGCGGGCCTGGCGCCACTCGTGCGGGAACTTCGGGGCCTGCTCAACGCGGCCGATGCAGCCGCGGAGACGGCGTCGGGAAATCGGCCATGAGCGGCACTGGGGCGCGTATCGGGCTCTTCGGCGGCAGCTTCGATCCGATCCACAACGGCCACATTCGACCGGTGCTCGCGGCTCGGGAGTCTCTCGGGCTGGATGTCGTTCACTATCTGCCGACTGCCCGCCCGCCGCACAAGCCGCGGGGAACGAGGGCCCCCGCGCTGCGGCGGAACACGATGGTCGAGTTGGCGCTGATGCCCTTTCCCGAACTCATCGTGTCGGATGCCGAACTCGACCTCCGACGATCCGTGTACACGATCGAGACGGTCGAGCGCTACGCGACCGAGTCTCCGGATGCCGAACTCCACCTGCTCCTGGGCGTCGACAGTTTCAACGAACTACCCGGCTGGCGACGCTTTGACGACCTGATCGAGGCGGTGAAGCTGGTTGTCCTCGCGCGTCCCGGGGAGCGGGGGCTTGACCCGGGCGTGCGTTCGTCCGTCGAGAGGGCGCGAGGCTACATCCTCGTCCGTCACCGTTCGGTCGATGTCTCGTCGAGCGACATTCGCCGGCGTCTGGCGCAGGGTGCGGACGTGAGCGCGGATTTGATGCCGGACCCGGTGCTGCGCTACTGTCGCAAGTACGGGTTGTACCGTTGACGCAAGTGCAAACGCTCCAGGCCCAGGGGGCCGCGACCACTCACGATCCCGAGGGGACCGACTTCTCAGAGGATCGTGTTCGCGCGGCAGCCGCGGCGGCGCTCGACCGCAAGGCGCAGGACCTGCGCGTGCTGGAACTCACCGAAGTCAGCGACTTCACCGACTTCTTCGTCATTTGCAACGGGGCCAACGCCCGCCAGGTGAGCAGCATCGCGGAAGCGGTTGAGCGCCGGCTGCGCGCCGACGGCGCCCGACCGCTGCACCTCGAAGGAGCGGGCAGGGGCCAGTGGGTGCTGCTCGACTACGGCGACGTGGTCGTGCACGTCTTCGACGCCGAGCGGCGTGAGCTCTATCGCCTGGAACGGCTGTGGTCCGACGCACCGGACCGGACCGCGGAACTCGCGCCCGACTGAGGACGTACTTGCTTTGGGCCCAGTGCTGCAACTTCGGGTCAACGGCCAGGAGAGGGAGCTGGCTTACGAGGGGGCCGGCGCCACCGTTCTCGATCTGCTGGCGAGCCTGGACCAGCACCCGAAGACGGTGGCGGTCGAGTTGAACCGCGAACTCGTGCCGCGGGCCCGCCTTGGCGAAACGGCGCTCCGCGATGGGGACCGCGTCGAGATCGTGCGCTTCGTTCAGGGTGGTTAGGACCGCAGCACTTCGGATATAGTGCTCCGCTGCCGCCGGCACCGGAGGACCCGGTTGACGCGAAGGCGGCATGGAGGCCGGGCCGCTAGCTCAATTGGCAGAGCAACAGACTCTTAATCTGTGGGTTCTAGGTTCGATTCCTAGGCGGCTCACCACGCCCCACCCGAGGCAGCCCATCCGGAGAGACTGGGCTCGGGGGCGACGGCGCGAAAGTGGCGGAACTGGTAGACGCGCTAGACTTAGGATCTAGTCCCGAGAGGGTTGGGGGTTCGAGTCCCCCCTTTCGCACGCCTGACACGTAACTCGTCGAGCGCTAGACTCAGAATCTAGTCCCGCGAGGGTTCAGGGGTTCGAGTCCCCCCTTTCGCACGCCTCACAGTCTCCCTTTCGCACCCATCCGCCCTTTCTCTCGCAACCGTAACCCGCTGATTCCACGCTTCCAGTCATGACTGTAGTGGTCTCCAAGCGGGAGGTCGGCCTGTGCCGGCACGAGTTCGACATCGAGGTGCCGGCCGAGGAGGTCGATGCCGAGCACCTGAGGGTGGCTCAGGACTACCGCCGCCGGGCCCGTCTCGACGGCTTCCGCAAGGGCAAGGCGCCGCTCGACCTGATCCGCCAGCGGTTCGCCGAGGCGATCGGGGAGGATGTGTCGGAGCGGCTGGCGCCGAAGTACTGGCAGTTGGCGCGCGAGGAGGAGGATGTCCACTCCATGCTGCCGCCAAGTGTCGGGCCGGTCGAGGTGGTCCCCGGCCAGCCGTTGCGCTTCACGGTGACCGTCGACGTCGAGCCCGATGTCGACATCGACGAGGACCGGAGCTTCGAACTGCCGCAGCCCGAAATGGAGCCGACCGAGGCGGAGGTCGACGAGGTGCTGGAGCAGGTTCGCCTGGAGCGCTCGACCTGGGTGTCGGTCGACCGATCGGCCGCACGCGGGGACCGGGTGCGCGGGAAGGTCCATCGCTCCGCGATGCCCGGGTTTGACGCAGAGGCGGATGGCGAGGATCACGACCATGACCCCAGCCACGACCACGACCACAGCGACGACCAGGACACTCGCGGTCCGGCGACCCACGACATCGACCTCGAGCTGGGCGACGAGCGGGTCTGGCCTGAGCTCACCGACAACCTGACGGGGCTCTCGGCCGGTCGGACGGCGAGCTTCGAGCGCGTCGAGCAGGAAGACAACATCGAACGGCAGCGCCGCTACGACGTCGAACTCGACGAGGTGCTCGAGAGGAAGCTGCCGGAGGTCGACGACGACTGGGCCAGCGGCCTGGCCGCGAGCATCGAGAGCGTCGATGATCTGCGGGAGAACCTTCGCGAGCAGGTGCGGGCGCGGAAGGTCGAGGCTGCCGGCCAGCAGCGCACGGACGCTCTGCTCGAGCAGTTGCGCGAACGGTATCCGGTCGAACTCCCCGAGGCGGTGGTGGAACGCGAGGCGTTCCAGATGGCGCGGTCTTACGCGAACAACCTGGCTCGACAGGGTGTGGATCTCGAACAGCAGCAGTTGCCCTGGGAGCAGATGATGGAGGAGATCCGGCCGCAGGCGGGAAAACGGGCGCATTCCTCCTTCCTGCTCGACCGGATCGCCCGTGAGGACGGGATCGAACCGACCCGGGAAGACCTCGAGCGCGCGCTGGAGATCATGGCTCGCTCCCGCAACACGAACCGGGGCAAGCTGCGCCGTGAGCTGGAGCGGGATGGCGGCATGGAGATGTTGAAGATCGAACTCAGACGGGACCGGACGGTGCAGGCTCTGCTCGAGGCCAACGCGCCGGTCGCTGCGTCCAAAGATGAATCGGGCGGCGGGGCGGAAGAACCCGCCGCCGAAGAAGAGGGCTAAGCCATGCTCGTACCCATGGTGGTCGAACAGACCAACCGGGGAGAACGCGCCTACGACATCTACTCGCGGCTGCTCAAGGACAACATCGTGTTCCTCGGCCGGGCTATCGATGACGACGTGGCGAACCTGGTCATCGCGCAGATGCTGTTTCTCGAGTCCGAGAACCCGGAGAAGGACATCTCCCTCTACATCAACTCGCCGGGCGGCTCCGTGACCGCGGGCTTCGCCATCTACGACACGATGCAGCATGTGAAGCCGGACGTCTCGACCCTGTGCGTGGGCCAGGCGGCGTCGTTCGCGGCGGTGCTCCTGGCGGGCGGCGCCAAGGAGAAGCGGCTCGTGCTGCCCAACGCGCGCGTGCTGATTCACCAGCCTTGGGTGCAGGCCCTGGGGGGCCAGCAGACGGACATCGACATCCACGCCCAGGACCTGCTGCGGATGCGCGGTCGGATCGACGAACTGCTGGCGCTGCACACCGGAAAGTCCACCGAAGACGTCCACGCCGACACCGAGCGGGACAAGATTCTGACCGCCGAAATGGCGGTGGAGTACGGCCTGGCCGACCGTGTCGTGGAGCGTCGGGGAGCCCAGTAGCCGGCGCCGAATGAACGGCCGGCGGTCCCGAGCCGTGCTACCATCCCAAACGGATCGGACGTGGGCCGGAAGGCCCGCGCTGAGGTGCCCGCGACCTGTAGCGGTCGTCGTGGCAGGCCGGACGAAGCCTACGGAACCAAGCACGAACGAGCCGACGGATGCCCAAAAAGGACAGCGGAGACGACGCCCTCAGGTGCTCGTTCTGCAGCAAGAGCCAGCGTGAGGTCAAGAAGCTCATCGCTGGCCCGACGGTCTTCATCTGCGATGAGTGCGTCGACATCTGCCTCGACATCATCGCCGAGGACCGGATGCTCGAGCAGCGCCAGGAAGCGGCCCTGCCCAAGCCCCAGGAACTGAAGAAGCTGCTCGACGACTATGTGATCGGCCAGGAGCAGGCGAAGAAGAAGCTGGCGGTCGCGGTCTACAACCACTACAAGCGAATCGACTTCGGCGAGCGGTCCAGGACCGACGTCGAACTGCAGAAATCGAACATCCTGCTGATCGGCCCCACCGGCACCGGCAAGACGCTCCTGGCGCAGACCCTGGCGCGGCTGCTGAGCGTTCCCTTCACGATCGCGGACGCGACGACGCTGACCGAGGCGGGCTACGTGGGCGAGGACGTGGAGAACATCATCCTGAAGCTCTACCAGGCGTCCGGGAGCGACAAGGAAAAGACCCAGCGCGGCATTGTTTACATCGACGAGGTGGACAAGATCTGCCGCAAGGGGGACAACCCCTCGATCACCAGGGACGTGTCGGGCGAGGGCGTACAGCAGGCCCTGCTCAAGATCCTCGAGGGGACGCAGTGCAACGTTCCGCCCCAGGGCGGACGCAAGCATCCGCACCAGGAGTTCCTGCAGATCGACACGACGAACATCCTCTTCATCTGCGGCGGCGCGTTCGTCGGCCTCGAGGAGCGCATCGAGCGGCGGATGAACGAGAAGACGATGGGCTTCGGCGCCGAGATCAGGAACCGGGACAAGCGGGCGGGCGAGATGCTCCGGCATGTGCTGCCCGAGGACCTGATCAAGTACGGCCTGATCCCCGAGTTCGTGGGTCGCCTGCCGGTCGTGGCGACCCTGGAGATGCTCGACGAGGACTCCCTCGTCCGGATCCTGACCGAGCCCAAGAACTCCCTGGTTCGGCAGTACGAAGCGATGTTCGAGTTCGAGGACGTGAAGCTCACGTTCACGGCCGAGGCGCTGCGGGCGGTGGCCCGGCAGGCCATGAAGCGCAATGTCGGCGCGCGCGGCCTGCGGATCATCCTCGAGGAGTTGATGCTGGAACTGATGTACGGCCTGCCGTCCGAAGCCGGCGTCAAGGAGTGCGTCATCAACGAGGATGTGGTGATCAAGGGCATACAGCCGTTGACCGTCTACGAGAAGGCGGTGTAGCGATGGCTTCCGGATACATTTCGACCTCGAGCGAGCGGCTGCCGGTCGTGCCGCTGCGAGACATGGTCGTCTTCCCGCAGATGATGGCTCCCTTCATCGTCGGGCGCCGCGGTTCGGTGCTGGCGCTGGAGCAGACCCTCCAGACGGCCGGCAAGCTGATCTTCCTGGTCGCCCAGCGGGATCCCAAGGTGGACGATCCCGGCATTGACGACATCCATCCGATCGGAGTCGTCGCTCGGGTGGTCCAGAACGTGAAGTTGCCGAACGGCAACGTCAAGGTGATGGTCGAAGGGATGCGTCGGGCCGAGTTGCGGACCCTGGAGGAGAAGGACGGCGCTTTCGAGGCCGATGTCGAGGTCTACGAGATCGACTATCCGGCCGACGACAAGGTGCAGGTCTACATGAGCCGGCTGCTCAACAGCTTCGAGCAGTACGCGAAGATGTCCCACCACCTGGCCTTCGAGAGCCTGATGTCGACGCTGAAGCTCGACGATCCCGATCGCTTCGCCGACGCCCTGGCGGCTCACCTGACCGTCTCCACCGCGGAAAAGCAGACCCTGCTCGAAACCCTGAATCCGTACGAACGCCTGCAGGCGGTTCACGACCTGCTCGATGTCGAGGTCGAGAAGATCAACATCGACAAGCGGATCAACGTGCAGGTCAAGAAGCAGATGGAGAAGGCGCAGAAGGAGTACTACCTCAACGAGAAGATCAAGGCGATCCACCATGAGCTGGGGCGCAAGGATGACCGCGCCGACGAGATCGCCGAGCTGAAGAAGAAGATCGAGAAGTCCGGTGCTCCGAAACTCGTGCGCGAGAAGGCCGAGCAGGAACTGCGCCGGCTCGAAGCCATGCCCCCGGTGTCGGCCGAGGCGACCGTGTCACGCAACTATGTCGACTGGCTCGCATCGGTGCCGTGGAAGAAGCGGAGCCGCGAACTGAAGGACCTGAAGAAGGCGGCCACGATCCTGGATCAGGGTCACTACGGGCTGGAGAAGGTCAAGGAGCGGGTGCTGGAGTTCCTCGCCGTCCGGCAGTTGACGAGCAAGACGCAGAACTCGATCATCTGCTTCGTCGGACCGCCGGGCGTCGGCAAGTCGTCGCTGGCCAAGTCGATCGCCGCCGCCACGGGTCGCAAGTTCGTTCGCCTGTCCCTTGGCGGGGTGCGCGACGAGGCGGAGGTTCGAGGGCACCGGCGCACGTACATCGGCGCTTTTCCCGGCCAGATCATCCAGATGATGAAGCGGGCGGGGACCGTCAACCCGGTGTTCCTGCTCGACGAGGTCGACAAGATGTCGACGGACTTCCGCGGCGACCCGTCGTCGGCGCTGCTGGAGGTCCTGGACCCGGAGCAGAACGACACCTTCGTCGACCACTACATGGACGTGGAGTACAATCTGTCCAAGGTGATGTTCATCGCCACGGCGAACGTGGAGCATCCGATTCCGCCGGCGCTCAAGGACCGGATGGAGATCATTCAGCTTGCCGGCTATACGCCGAACGAGAAACTGGAGATCGCGCGCCAGTTCCTGGTGCCCAGGCAGTTGGACAGCCACGGCCTGACCGACGACGCGATCCGGTTCAGCGACGACAGCCTCGGTTTCCTGATGGACTCCTACACCCGCGAAGCGGGGGTCCGGAACCTGGAGCGCGAGATCGCCGCCGTGTGCCGGAAGCTGGCCCGACGACTGGTCGAGGACGGTCGAGCCGAGAAGGTGAAGGCCGAATCGAAGGGCAAGAAGGGCAAGGCGAAGAAGGCGGCCTCGGAGCCGGCGATCCCCGTCGACCCGGGCCTGGTCGCGGAACTCCTCGGCAAGCCGAAGTACCGGCCGCGCAAGAAGCTCGACGAATCGGAAGTCGGCGTTGCCACGGGCCTGGCGTGGACTCAGGCCGGGGGCGAACTGCTGGAGAGCGAAGTCGGCCTGATGAAGGGCAGCGGCAAGCTGATCCTGACCGGCAAGCTCGGCGACGTAATGAAGGAATCGGCGCGAGCCGCGATGTCCTATCTCCGCAGCCGCGCTGATGCGTTCGGTCTGGAACCGGGCTTCCACGCCGACCAGGACCTCCACATCCACGTGCCCGAGGGCGCCATTCCGAAGGATGGTCCCTCAGCGGGCATCACGATGGCTTCCGCGTTGATTTCGGCCCTGCTTGGCGTGCCCGTGCGGGGCGACGTGGCGATGACCGGTGAAATCACCTTGCGTGGGAAGGTGCTGCCGGTGGGCGGCATCAAGGACAAGGTGCTGGCGGCGTACCGCGCCGGAATCTTCGAGATCCTGCTTCCGAAGGAGAACGAGAAGGACCTCGAGGAAGTGCCCGAGGAGGTCCGCGAAGAGATGACCTACCATCTCGTCGAGTCGATGGACGAGGTGCTGGAAACCGTCTTCGACGGGGTCGTCCCCAGGGTGCCGGAGGTGCCGGCCGAGTTCCAGAAGCCGGCGGACGAGGCTCCGCCGGCCAACGTCGCTCACTAGGACCTGCGCCCTAGAGCAGGCTCCTGAGAGACCGGGAGGGATGGGACCGTGAAGGTCCGCAGCGCGCGCTTCGTCATTTCGGCCGCACGTTCGGCCGATCTGCCCCGCGACGGTCGGCCCCAGATCGTCTTCGCCGGGCGGTCGAACGTCGGCAAGTCGAGCCTGATCAACCGGATGCTCGGGCGCAAGGACCTGGCGCGCACGAGTTCGAAGCCCGGACGTACCCGTACCGTCAACTTCTTCCTGATCGACGAGGCGTGGTACGTCGTGGACCTGCCGGGTTACGGCTACGCGCGGGTGTCGAAACGGGAACGGGAGGCGTGGGGGAGGAGCGTGGACCTCTACCTCCGGTCGGCCCCGGACCTGGCCACGGTGGTCCTGCTGGTGGATGGTAAGGTCGCCGGCACACCACTCGACTCCGAAGCGTACGGGTACCTTCGTAGTCTGGAGTTCGATCCCGTTGTTGCGGTCACCAAGATCGACCGCGTAAAACGCGGCGCTCGAGCTCGAACCCTTGCCGAAGTTGCAGAGCTGTTGGGAATGCCGTCCGGGGCGGCACTGTTTCCCGTGTCGTCTCGAACTGGTGAAGGAGTCGCGCGGCTGTTCGGAACGTTGCTGAACCCGGAGTCCAGCCCCGCTGGCACAAGAGAAGCCGAGGACTTGAGAAGATGACGACGAACGAAGCCCGGGAAGCGGTGGGAAGCGGGAATGGCGGCGCACGGGCGGCCGCCAGCGCGGAGCTGGCTTTCGACCTGAAGGCGCTGAAGGAGCTGAGCAACCGCGATCTCCTCAAACTGGCGCGCGAGCTGGAGGTCGTTGGGGCGGCCGGCATGGCCAGGCAGGAGTTGAGCTTCAAGATCCTGGAGGCGCAGACGGAGAAGAGCGGGTTGCTCTTCGGCGAGGGCGTACTCGAGTGCCTGAGCGACGGCTACGGCTTCCTGCGGGCTCCGGAGTACAGCTACCTTCCGGGTCCGGACGACATCTACGTCTCCCGCAGCCAGATCCGGCGGTTCGATCTGCGCACCGGGGACACGGTTTCCGGTCAGGTGCGCCAGCCGATGAACAAGGGCGAGCGGTACCTGGCGCTGATCAAGCTGGAGGCGGTGAACTTCGAGCATCCGGACGCGGTGCGCCAGAAGATCTTCTTCGACAACCTGACGCCTCTGTACCCGGAGGAGCGTCTCCGCCTCGAGGTCGAGGGCGACCTCTCCTCGCGGGTCACGGATCTGGTGGCGCCGATGGGCAAGGGTCAGCGCGCCCTGATCGTGGCGCCGCCGCGCACCGGCAAGACGATGCTGCTGCAGTCGTTGGCGCACTCCGTCGCGACGAATCATCCCGAAGTCGTGCTCGTCGTTCTGTTGATCGACGAGAGGCCCGAAGAAGTGACCGACATGGAGCGTTCGGTCAAGGGCGAGGTCGTGTCGTCCACCTTCGACGAGCCCGCTTCACGCCATACCCAGGTCGCCGAGATGGTGATCGAGAAGGCGAAGCGCCTGGTCGAGTACGGCAAGGACGTCGTCATCCTGCTCGACTCGATCACGCGGTTGGCGCGCGCCTACAACACCGTGCAGCCGCCCTCGGGCAAGGTGCTGTCGGGCGGCATCGACGCGAATGCGTTGCAGCGGCCGAAGCGCTTCTTCGGCGCCGCCCGGAACATCGAGGGCGGCGGCTCGCTGACCATCGTCGCCACCGCGCTGATCGACACCGGCAGCCGGATGGACGACGTGATCTTCGAGGAGTTCAAGGGCACCGGGAACTCGGAGCTGCACCTCGACCGGAAGCTGGTCGACAAGCGGATCTTCCCGGCCATCGACATCGACAAGTCGGGCACCCGCAAGGAGGAGCTGCTGTTGTCGCCGGACGAACTCCAGCGGGTGTGGGTGCTGCGCAAGGTGTTGAACCCGCTACCGGTCGTCGAGAGCATGGAGGTTCTCCAGGAGCGGCTCAAGAACACGCCGTCGAACGCCGACTTCCTCGCGGCCATGTCCCGAGGCGCGCGAGGAGCCTCGAACTGAGTTCGTCGCCCGCCCCGCCCCGCGTTGCCGTGCTGCCGACCGCGCCGTCCTCGGTGCTGGCCGACTACCACGAGCTGCTGAACCTCGCCGGCTACCGCGAAGTCGTCGACCCCTCCGTCGACACGGCGCTCAAGATCAACATCTCCTGGCACTTCTTCTACCCGGGCAGCTCGACGACGCCGTGGCAGCTCGAGGGCGTCGTGCGGGCGATGAAGAGCGACGGCTACGACCCCGATCTGATTCACGGCTGCCACAACCGGACCGTGGTCATCGACGCCCGTCTCGGCGAGCGGGAGAACAAGCAGATCGACGTGATCCGGGCGCATGGCCTGCGCAACGTCCACCTCTACGAGGAGGGCGAGGAGTGGCTGCCGATCCGCGACGCCGTCGGCGATCTGGCGGATCGCTTCCTGTGCCTGAACGACGTCTACCCTCAGGGCTTCCATATCCCGGCTCGCTTTGTGGGCGAGAACATCATCCACCTGCCGACGGTCAAGACCCACGTCTTCACCACGACGACCGGCGCGATGAAGAACGCCTTCGGCGGTCTGCTCAACGAACGGCGCCACTGGACCCATCCGGTGATCCACGAGACCCTGGTCGACCTGCTGATGATCCAGCAGCGCATCCACCGCGGTGTGTTCGCGGCGATGGACGGAACCTTCGCGGGGGACGGGCCCGGCCCGCGCTGCATGATTCCCCGGATTGGCAACGTGATCCTGGCCAGCGCCGATCAGGTCGCCATCGACGCTGTGGCGGCGAAGCTGATGGGCTTCGACCCGCTACAGGTCCGGTACATCCGGCTGGCGCACGATCTCGGGCTGGGCTGCGGCGATCCTCGGGAGATCGAAATCGTCGGCGATCCCGAGGTCGCCGGGAAGAGTTGGGGGTTCGTCGGGCCGTTCCGGAAGATGACGTTCGCGGCGAGAATGCAGCACAAGATCTACTGGGGGCCGCTGCGGCGGCCGGTCGAGTGGTCGTTGCGCACCTTCCTCGCGCCGTGGGCCTATCTGGCGAGCGTCCTCTACCACGACTCGTTCTGGTATCCGTACAAAGCGAAGCGGCAGATGGCCGAGGTCCTGGCGAGCCCCTGGGGCCGGCTGTTCACCGGCTGGGAGCAGGTGAAGGCCGACGCGCGCGGCTATGGCGAGCCCGATGCTCCGCCTGCCGCCGTGTTTCGGACCGGCTGGCGCGCCTTCGTCACCTCGCTCGGCATTCTCTGGACCTGCCTGCGCGAAGCTCCCGAGGTGGCGGTGCGTCTGACCCGGCGCTCGGGCACGACCGGCGTGCGTGGTTCGGGTTCCTGAGCCGGCGGGTCGTTAGCGATGTCTGAACGCCCGTGGCGGGAACGCGGCGCGGCGTTGTTCGTCACCCTGAGCCTGGCGGCGATGGTCTTCTACGCGGGGACCTTCCATCTCGGCGCCGCCGCAGTAGCCCAGGTTACGGGCGCCGTGCTGCTTCTGGCCTTCGCCTGGGCCGGCCGCGGGTCGTTCCTCGACCCTCTGGCGCTTGGGACGGCCGGAGGCCGCTGGTGGCCGGCGTTGCTCCCGTTGCTGTGGCTGGCCGCGGCCTCGAGCTGGCTCCTGTCTCCGGTGAGCCGCGCCGGCGAGGCGTTCGTGGTCTTCTTGCTGCCCGCGGCCTGGGCGGCCGGTGGGATCGGCCGCCTGCTCGGCTCGGCTGGTGCCACCCGATGGGCACTGGGCGGCTGCGCCGTCGTCGGTGTCGCGGCGTCGGCCTGGGCGCTGGGCCTGCAACCCCTGCATGAACAGGGTCGGGCGGCGATGCCGATCGGCCATCACAACCAGTTGGCGCTGGTCCTCATAGCCCTTCTGCCGCCGGCGGCGCTCGGCGCGTGGCGCCTGTTCGGCTCGGACAGGCCGCGGCTGCGCCAGGGCGCCACGCTCCTTGTCGGTGCGGTCCTGATCTGGACTCTGGCCGCCACGGGTTCGCTGTCGGGTTTGGCCGCGGTGGGTGTCCAGGTCGTGGCGGCGTCGGGGTGGACGCTGTGGCGAACCGGGGGCCGCCGATGGCTGGCGCGGTTGGCTCTCTTTCTGGTCGTTGCCAGCGGGCTGACGCTCGCCGCGGGCTGGGCTGGATCGCGGCTCGACGTACCGGATCCGGTGGAGAGAGTGGGTGCGGTCCTGAGACTTGAGGATCCGTCGCTTCTCGCACGCCGAACGTACGCGACTGCCGCTTTCGACGGCTTCCTCGAGCGTCCGATCCTGGGCTGGGGTCCGGGCGCGACGAGTTGGACCCTGGCGCGCCACTGGCATCCGGCGCCGGGCGTCCACCCTCCAGGAGAAGTCGTCACGGACGCCCATACTCTGGTGGCCCAGGCGCCGTACGAACTCGGGATCGTCGGCTCCCTGCTCCTGCTGGCCCTTGCTGGGCGTTTTGGACTGGCTCGACTTGCCGAACTGGTTCGAGCGGGGTGGGAACCGGGTGGCGAAGGCGCCGGAACCGCGGGAGCCGAGGACGCGGCGACGGTGGCCGGTCTGCGTGCGGTACGGGATTCGGAACTTCTGGCGGCGGCGTTGTTGGGTCTGCTGGGGACCCTTGTCTGCATGGCGTTCGGGGTCTTCGCTGTAGTGGCCGCGGTACCGGCGATGCTGATCCTCAATCTGGGCCTGGCGGTGGCGGCGCACGGGTCCGGAGCGGCCCCGGCGCGGGTGCTCGGGGGTGGGGCTCCTGCGTGGTCTCGCGCGGTGTTCTTCTGCTCGCTCGCGGTGGGTCTTGCCTGGTCGCTGGAACGCGCTTGGGCGTCCCGGTCGTACGCTCGCGCGGCAGTTGCCGCCGCCACGGTGGAGGAAGGAACGGACGTTCCCGCCGAGACGGTGACCGCCTTGCGCGCGGCAGTCGGCGCCGACCCCGCCTTTCCGCTCTACCGGGCGCGTCTCGAACCGTGGGCTGCGGCCAGGGCCGCCGACGGACTGGCGCCGCTCTGGTTGCTGGCCGGCATCGCGGAAGATGCTGACACCGATCAGAGGCGAGACGCCCTGGAGCGGGCTTGCGATCTCGATCCGCTGTCGGCGCTTGCGCCCTTCGAACTGATGCGCCTGGAACGCGGGGAGGGGGGTGCAGCGCAGGATGCACGCGTAGCCGCGCGTGCGGCACGGGCGATTCTCGCCGAGCCGCTGCTCCTGGCTGCCGCCGTCTTCGAGGGCGATCCGGATCTGCGCGCTGAGGTCCGTCACCGGATCCTGACCTGGCCTGGCCTGCCGCCTGGCTGGCCTGAGTCATTCGAGGACCTGTGGCAGCAGTTGGACTGGTCGAACGGAGCCGAGGGGCCACCACAGGACGTTCTCTCCATCGACGCCGACGCTCGGCCGGCGGTGTCCTTCAGCCTGTTTGCTTTCCGTCGGCCGCCGTGGCCCCTCTCGATCGGCGCCGTGCCGCTGCGCAGGCACCGCCTCGACGCGATCATTGCCCACGACCTGCCGGCCGCGACCCGGTTGCCCCAGACGTCGGCGGAACCGTTCTGGAGCTCCCGCTGCGGCCTGGAGTGAACAGAGTCGACCCGGCGGTCAGGCGACACCGGCCGCCCTGGCGTCGAGTGCCATGACTCGATTCCGGCCGGCTCTCTTCGCCGAGTACATCGCGTCGTCGGCCCTGCGGAGCAGGCGCGCGGCGGCGCTTTCCCCGGAGTCGGTCCGCGCGGCCGGAAGGCGAAGGAGGCTGGCGGCGCCGATGGAGCAGGTCAGGCTGACCACTGGCCGGGACACGGCGTCGGCGCCGCCGGGGAACAGAGTCGACGCCACGCCGGCACGCAGGAGCTCGGCTCGCCCGACCGCGTGGTCGATGTCGGTTCCGGGCAGAACCAGCACGAACTCATCGCCGCCGTAGCGCGCGGCGAAGCCGCCCGCGTCGCTGGCGGCGGTCTGGAACAGCGTCGCGACCTGACGCAGGATGCGGCTGCCGGCCTGGTGGCCGTGCCGGTCGTTGATTCGCTTGAAGTGGTCGAGGTCGAGGAACAGCAAGCCGACATCGTCGCCTCGCTGCTCGGCGTCTGCTACCGCCGTGGCGAGAGCCTCGTGGAGAGCCCGGCCGTCGAAGAGACCCGTGAGACTGTCCCGACCCTGGGCCGACTTGTCGGGACGACTGGGGACCACCCTCCGCAGGGCTGCCGCTGCCTGAGTCGCCAGTTTTCGAGTCGAGCCGTTCGTGCCGCTTGCCACTGCGTTACCAGGTTTCGACCCAGGGCCGGAGAACGACCTCGAAGGCCCATGTGGACCGATGTTGCCGGTGCAGTTGCAGGTAGAGATCGGCGATCCGGTCGGGGTCGGCCATGTTGTCGTCCACGGTCGTGCCGGCGAGGCGATGCCGGCGGCTTCCATCCTCCTGCGTCCAGCCGATGGCCGCGTCGATCGGTACGTGGGCGACGTGGATGCCCTTGGGGCCGAGCTCGCGGGCCATGCTCTGCGCCAGGCCTGCCTTCGCGTGACACGCCATGGCGAATGCGCCGCTCCTGGCGAATCCCTTGAGTGCGCCGCTCGCGTTGGTGAACACGATCGAGCCGCGATGGCCGTCCTGGTGCAGGGGGCCTTCGAGCATTCGGCGAGCCGCCTCCTGTCCCACCAAAAAGGCGCTGTAGGCGGAGTTGTCCAGCACCTGGCGGGCCAGCCGATGATCGGCTTCGGTGATGTCCTTGCGGAAGATCTCGGCCATCCGGCCGTCGATGTTGTGGATGACGAGCCTTGGATCGCCGAGGTCACTCGCCACCACCTCGAACAGGGCGGCGACGGCATCAGGGTCGCTGGCGTCGCAACCGTAGCGGCGCACACCGTGGTCGCGTTCGAGATCCAGCAGCGCGGACTTCTCCGGAGTGCGGGCGGCCACAGCGACTCGCATGCCCTGTGCGGAGAAGAGCCGCGCGCAACTCGCGCTGATGCCGGGGCCGCTGCCGACGATCAGGGCGACTTCCGGGGCCGCGCTACCCGGCATCGGTCAGCCGCTCCAGGCGCGCTGGAACGCTCTTGTGCCACGGTGTGCCGGCGATGGGGTCGCGGTCCGTGGCGGACGTCAGTTCGTTGGGTGCAATGCCGTCGAGCGTTCGTTCTCCCAGTTCGTCGGGGTAGTCGAGCCCGAGGCCGTTCGGAAGCGAGATGTGCCCGTCCTGCATCCGGTCGCTGATCATCGTCAGAACCTCGGCGGCTCCCTGCGCGGTGACGAGGCGGGCGCGGTCCCCGTCCGAGAGTTCGAGGGCCGCCGCGTCGTTGGGCGACAGGGCCAGGGCGTCCTCAAACGCCTTCCGCCGCCAGTTCGGATCGCGGTAGATCGTGTTGGCGGTGAACGAGCGGCGCTCGCCGGCCGAGAGGACGAACGGGAAGGAATTGCTGGTGATCGCCGGCCCGTGGTTTTCGCTGAGAGCCTCGATCGCATCGAACAGATCGGGAACGGCGAGTTGGAGGCGGCCGTTGGCAGTCTGGACGCGCTTCCAACTGGCCTCGGGCGGATCGATGGAGAACACCAGGCCCGTCGGGCTGTCCACGATCGCGGCGAACAGCGCATCGCCGAGTTCGGAGTCGTCGCCTTCGATGCCGGCGCGCCGGATCGACTCGCCGAACCGCGCGGCGCAGATCTGCGCCGCGCTCCAGAGGGCGGCGCCGGACTCGGCGCCGGGTGGCAGCGTCTCGCCGAGGGTCCGGTAGAGGAGGGCCGGCGCGACGCCCGCGAGGCGGGGGTCGTTCCGGATCGCCGCCTTGAACGCGTTTGTGAAACGGGGCCTGCCGCCTTCCCGCAGGGCGTTGCGGAACTCTTCGACTCTCTCGGTTGGCAGACCGCCGAGGGCTTCCGTGAGACGGCAGTGGATCTCCGGTTCGGGCAGGGGCCCGGCCTTGTCCGTTGTCGGAGGCGGCAGCAGCGGCCGCCGCAGGAAGAAGGCGTTCTCCGGGAACTCGAAGTTGAAGAACACCGCCTCCGCCTTCTCGTACTGCGTCGTCGCCGGTAGCACGTAGTCGGCCAGTCGAGCCGTTTCGGTCATCGCGACATCGATGACGACGACGCACTCGAGGGCCTCGAGGGCGGCCCGCATTCTCCGGCTTTCGGCGAGCGAGTGAACCGGGTTCGCGCTCTCGATGAGCATCGCCCGGTAGCGGTTCGGATGATCGGAGAGGACCTCGTCCGCGATCAGGTTGCAGGGCACGAGCCCGGCGATCACGGGAGCGCCGGTGACCGGGGTCTCGCGCGGACCCGCGGACCGCGCGGCCGTGATCGGCACGAGCGAGGTCGAGACGTTGTGGGCGCCCAGCTTTCCGAAGTTGCCGGTCAGCATCCAGACCAGACGCTGCAGGTAGCTCACGAGGGTCGAGTTCCGGTTCATCTGCACGCCGAGGTCCTCGAACACGGCGACGCTCGACGCCGCGGCTATCCGGCGGGCGGCGGCGCGGACCTGGTCCTCGGGGACTCCGCAGACCGCGCAGGCGGCCTGGACGTCGATCTCTTCGATAAGCGGTCGTACCTGCTCGAAACCGTCGGTGTGCCGGGCGATGAACCCGGCGTCCGTGAGGTTCTCCTCGAGCAGTACGCCAAGCATCGCCGCCAGCAGCCAGGCGTCCGTGCCGGGCTTGACCTGGAGGAAGATGTTGGCCAGGTCGGCGGTCTCGGAGCGCCGGACATCGATCACGATCAGGCAGCGTTCGGGGTCCTTCGCGATCTCGCGCAGCGTGACCCGTGCGCGGGGGATGCCGTGCGACTGCCAGGGGTTCTTGCCGAGGAACATTCCCACCTCGCAGTGGTGGAAGTCGCCGCGCGAGGGGGCGCCGACCATCTGCTGGGCGACCCACATCTCGCCGGTCTTCTCCTGCGCCAGCGCGTTGGAACGGAAGACCGAGCCCAGAGTCCGGAGCGTGGATCGGGCGTAGAAGCCGGGCAGGTGGTTTCCCTGGCCGCCGCCGCCGTAGTAGAAGATCGACTCGCCGCCGAACCGGTCCCGCACGTCCGACAGGCGCGCCGCCACCTCGCGGATCGCGGTGTCCCAGTCGATCTCCTCGAAGCTGCCGTCGGGTCGCCGCCGCATCGGCGACAGGAGGCGGTCCCGGCTGTTCTGGTAGTGGTTCAGGCGTCCGGCCTTCTGGCAGACGTAACCCCTGGAGACGGGGTTGGCCCGGTCCCCGCGGATGCGGGCGAACTGCCGTCCGTCCTCGCCGCCCAACTGGACCTGGATGCCGCAGTTGCTCTCGCAGAGGATGCACGCGGTCGGCTCCCACGGAGGGGTTTCCGGCGACGGGGAATGGGACTCTCTTGCTGGGGTCATGCTGGCTCCTGAACTGGGCAATGGACGCCTCGACGCGCGTGGCGTCGCCGATGAGCTTATGCCCTTCGTGTCTTTCCTGCCGCTTCCTGCGGAAGCGCTTTCCCCGGCTCGTGGCTGGTACCGTGCGGGAGAGGTGACTCGCGTTCCCCCGCTCCGGAAGTCCTTGGGCCAGCACCATCTTCGGCATCCGGGATCCGCGACTCCCGCTGTCGACTTTCTGGACATCGCCGGTCGCAGCGTCGTCGAGATCGGCCCGGGCGGCGGCGTGCTGACCCGCCTGCTCCTGGAGCGCGGCGCGAGCCGCGTGATCGCCTGCGAACTCGACCTGTTGTGGACGTTTGCGCTGCGCCGGCGCATCGCGGATCCGCGCCTGATCCTGGTTGCCGGCGACGGCTGCGATCTCCGCTACGAGAAAGCGCCTGCTTCGACCCGGATCGCCGGCAACCTGCCGTACAACGTGGCGACCCGGATCGTTCTCGCTGTCCTCGAGCGGGCGCCGGTTGGCGCCCGGGCGGCGTTCCTGGTGCAGCGCGAGGTCGCGAACCGGCTGGCCGCGGCACCGGGCGACGCCGACTACGGAGGACTGAGCGTTCTCGCCTCCGCGCGGGCGATCGTGCGCCGGCTGTCGGTCGTTCTGCCGGGCAGCTTCGTGCCGTCGCCGGCCGTGACCAGCGCCTTCGTGGGGCTGGAGCGCGCGGCTGCGCCGGTCGGCGAGGCCGAGTGGCCCGCGTTCACTGACTTCGTGCGCACCGCGTTCAGCCAGCGGCGCAAGACCCTCGTCAACAACTTCCGGCCGAGCGTGGGTCGGCCCGTGGCCGAGGCGGCGCTCGCGGCGCTGGACCTGCCGCCCAGGGTGCGGGCCGAGAGCCTGGGACTTGCCGAATTCGTCGGGCTGTTTCGAGCGATGGCGGCGCCCGACCTGGCCGAGCCAACTAGCTGCATATAGCTATATTCGACTGAATAGGCTACAATCGTGTGCCCGTGCATGTTCCCTCCATGGCTGGTGGTCGAGGGCGCCGGTGATCCGCTCGGATGATGGCGCCCGGCGGTTCGGTCTGGGCGGGCTGCCGACGGGCAAGAGTGTCGAACTGTTCGGGCTCCTCCTGCTCGCCCTGGGCGCGCTGCTGCTGCTCAGCCTGCTGAGCTACCACCCGAGCGACCCCAGCTTTCTTCGCAGCGGCGCCGACTCCGGCGAGACGAGCAATCTGATCGGCCCGATCGGCGCCCAGGTCGCGGCCGGCGGCTACGGGGTGCTGGGACTTGCGGTCGTGGCGGTCGCGTTGGCGGTGCTGGCCTTGGGTTACCGGCTCGTCCGTGCGCGCGGCGGTCTTCCGTCGCTGCTCCAGGGGGCCGGCATTGTCGTCGCGCTGGTCGCCTTGCCAACCCTGATCGATCTCGCTGTCGGGGAAGTGCAGATCCGCGGTGAGCCGCTGATCGCCGGCGGTCTCGTGGGCGCCGCGATCTCCGGCGGCGTTCAGAGCCAACTGGGAGTGATCGGCACTACGGTGATCGCCCTGTTCGGACTCGTGTTCGGCGTCGCCCTGACCATGCGAGGCAGCCTCGAGGAGTGGCTGGTCGGGACAGTGAGCCGACTGAAGGAACTCGTTGTTCTCCTCAGGGGGAAACTGAGGCGCGGGCCCAGGACCGCCAAGGCGAAGAAGCCCGGGCGGGCGAAGAAGACGGCCGCCGCCGCCGACTCGCCACTTCGTGAGCTCCCGCTTCGCAAGTCGGTGCCCGGGAAGCAGATCGAGGCGGTGGCGGTGAAGTCCGGTCCGCCGGCGGAGTCGGCTCCTCCCGTGGCGGTTGCGAAGGTGAACTCGCCGGTTTCCCAGACAGGCAACGGGGCGAGCGCGGAGACGGCCGAGAGTCCGGAACTGCCGCCGATCGAACTGCTGTACTGCGAAGAGGTCAACTCGGAAGTCGACGAAGACGAAGTCCGCGAGCTTGGTGAGCTGATCTGCGCTCGTTGTGCGGAGTTCGGTGTCGAGGGAACGATCGAGGGGATCAGTCCCGGTCCGGTGATCACGGTCTTCGAGTTCCAGCCGGCGCCGGGCGTCAAGGTCGCCCAGATCGTCAATCTGCAGGACGATCTGGCCCTCTCGCTGAAGGCGGAAGCGATCCGGATCGATCGCATGCCCGGCCGCTCCACGCTCGGTATCGAAGTGCCGAACAAGCGGCGAACGGTCATCCCGCTGGGGCGTCTTGTGGACGATCTCGAGTTCCGGGAGAGCGAGTCGCCGCTGACGATGGCCCTGGGTCGGACCCTGCGTGGCGAGCCGTACTACGCGGACCTGACGAAGATGCCGCACCTGCTGGTCGCGGGCGCTACCGGCGCAGGCAAGAGCGTCGGCCTGCAGGGAATGCTGACTTCGATCCTGTACAAGGCGCGAAGCGATGAGGTCCAGTTCATCCTGATCGATCCGAAGCGGATCGAACTGGGGGTCTACGCCGACATTCCGCACCTCAAGACCGCGGTCGTCGTGGAGCCCAAGCAGGCCGCGAACGCGCTTCGGTGGGCGGTGGCGGAGATGGAGCGGCGCTACCGGCTGCTGGCCGAGGTGCACGTCCGATCGATCGCTTTCTACAACCAGGCGATCGCGGATCCGGAAGTGGCCCGGCGCCTGAGGCTCCGCGATGAGGACGCGGACGAACCTGTCGAGCCGCGCGAGTTCGAGCCGCTTCCGTATTACGTGATCGTGATCGACGAACTGGCCGACCTGATGATGGTCGCTTCGTCCGAGGTCGAGACCTCGATCGCGCGGCTTGCCCAGATGGCCCGGGCCGTCGGCATCCACCTGATCGTCGCCACTCAGCGCCCGTCGGTGGACGTGCTGACCGGAACGATCAAGGCGAACTTCCCGTGCCGGCTCTCGTACGCCGCCGCCACGCGACACGACTCGCGCACGATCCTCGATCAGGTCGGAGCGGAGAAGCTGCTTGGCAAAGGCGACATGCTGTTCATGCCGCCCGGCAGTGGCCGCACGATCCGACTGCACGGCGCCTACGTCACCGAGCAGGAGACCGCGGCGCTGGTTCGCTGGCTCAAGCGCCAGGGCCAGCCCAATCTGGATCCGGCGGTGCTGGAGCCGCCGGCGGAAGACCGGGCGGCTGCGAATGGTGAGCACGGCGGCGGAGACGCGCTCTACGACGAAGCGGCGCGATTGGTCGTCTCGGAACGGATGGGTTCGGCGAGCTTCCTGCAGCGTCGCATGAGGGTCGGTTTCTCCCGTGCCTCCCGCCTGGTCGACCTGATGGAACAGGACGGAATCCTGGGGCCGGCGCAAGGCAGCAAGCCGCGCAACGTCCTCGTGCCGCCTGACTTCTTCGAAGAGATCGAGCAGTCGCAGATCGCCTTCGAGTAGAAGCGCTGCCCGCCGGGAGCGGGGCCGCTCTAGCCGGCGGGTCGCGTAGTCTCCCGGGCATCATGGCAGTGCCGCGAACACTCAACCGCATCGCGTTCTTCGGCACGCCCGAGTTCGCGGTTCCGGCTCTTTGTGCCCTGGAGGCGGCTGGCCGGCGACCGGTCGTCGTGGTCAGCCAGCCGGCGCGCCGGGCGGGTCGCGGCGGCCGGCTGTCGCAACCGCCCGTGGCTCGCTGGGCGATCGACCGGGGCGTCGATCTGCTGCAGCCCGCGGGCGTTCGCGGCGCGGACTTTCTCGGCCGGCTGCGCGATTTGGACCTGGACCTTGCCGTGGTAGCGGCGTACGGCCGCATCTTTCCGCGCGCCCTGCTCGAACTGCCGGCGGGCGGCTGTGTGAACATTCATGCGTCCCTGCTACCGGCGTGGCGCGGCGCTTCGCCGATTCAGGCGGCGATAGCGGCCGGAGAGGGGACGACCGGTGTGACGACGATGGTCATGGAGGAAGGTCTGGACAGCGGGCCGATCCTGCTTCAGGAAAAGGTCTCGATCGGCGAGGACGAAACCGCCGGCGAGCTGTCACCGCGATTGGCCGCGACCGGCGCGGCGCTTCTCCTCCGCACGCTCGAGGCGCTTGAAGCAGGAGCAGTCGAGCCCCGGGCGCAGTGCGACGCGGCGGCGACCCATGCTCCGATGCTGCGTTCAGAGGACGGCATCGTGGACTGGAGCGGGCAGGCTGGAGAGATCGCCTGGCGGGTACGGGCCTACGAGCCATGGCCCGGATCGCGAAGCAGGCTTCGCGGTGAGGCGGTACGGATCGTCGCGTCGCGGGCGTTGGCCTCGTTTGACCCAGTCGAGGTACGGGGCGATCTCGATCGTCCGGGGGCGTTCCTCGGCTGCCGCAAAGTCGAGGGAATCGGACGGTTGCCGGTGGTCCGTTGCGGCGGCTCGTCCGCGCTGGCGCTCTGTCGGGTGCAGCGACCGGGTGGCCGGCAGATCAGCGGTCTCGATCTGATCAACGGACTGCGGCTCGCCGTGGGCGAGCGCTTCGGTGCGGCGGAGTGAGTCGCCGGCGGGCCATCCGGAATCTGGAACCCCGCGGTGGCTGGCGCCGGCGGGATACGGCGATGACGGCGCACGCCAAGGTGCGGGAATCGGCGGCCTTCGTGCTCGAGCGGACTCTGGATTCGCGCGCCCCCGTGTCGACGTTCCTCGACGGCGCCCTGGAGCGCTGCGACCCGCGCGACCACGGGCTGCTGCGGGAACTCGTGTTGGGCACGCTGCGCTGGCTCCGGTTCATCGACCATGTGCTGGTCGCCGCTTCGCGGAGACCGCTGGACCGCATTCAGCGGGCCCTGCTGGCGCCGCTCCGGATCGGCGCCTATCAACTCTTCTTTCTGGACCGCGTGCCGGCCCACGCCGCGGTCAACGAGGCGGTTGAACAGGCGGGAAGCCGCACCCACGCGGGTGGCGCCAGCTTCGTCAATGGCGTGCTTCGACGGATTGCCCGGTCACCCCGTCGCGACGACTGGCCGGTCGATGGCG
>Ga0209544_1001537_pt1 | contig 24755 bp, 18 predicted proteins | sample MesohylPK_FD_187297 | JGI IMG/M metagenome (GOLD analysis project Ga0209544, IMG submission 187297) | Host-associated microbial community of the marine sponge Aplysina aerophoba from Gulf of Piran - sponge mesohyl, lysed by proteinase K... | ecosystem: Host-associated > Porifera > Sponge >...
TGGTGTGGTTCGAAAAAACTCATTGGTTTAGAATGATAAGATTTGAAACGCATTGCGAGAACCAGGATACAACAATAAGTTGAATTATACAAGTATTTTAAGTCAATGTCAAATAATTTTCTAAACTCAAATAATTCACATATTCTAATGCTATTACTAAAATTTAGTGCAAAGGTCTCATATAGTTAAACCTTTTTGTTTCATTATTACCGATTCCACAACAAAGTGATTAGAGCCTTCGAAATTAATATTGGGTTCAATATCGAACTTCAAGTGAAAACTATCATTCACAAACAAGCATCAATTTACTGATGGCATACAAATCAATCGGATTTCTGGGTAACAAAGTTGACCAGTGTTCCAATATTTTCAATTGAAATTTCAATTTTGTCGCTTTTAGAAAGTGTGAAATCTTCATCAGGTACTAAACAGGTACCTGTCATTAAAAACACTCCATCGTCAAATGATTGATTTCGGAAAAGATAATCAGCTAATTCCATTGGTTTGCGTTTCATCTTTGATATAGATACCTGATCTTGGTAAAGAATATTGTTCTGATTTCTAATGATTTTGATTTTGATTAGGGTATCAGGAGAAATAGGCTCCTTTGGGATATAAAGGCAGGGGCCAAGGCTTGAACTTCGGTTGTAGACTTTAGCCTGTGGCAGGTAAAGTGGATTTTCACCTTCTATACTTCGTGAACTCATGTCGTTTCCAATGGTGTATCCCTCAATGGTTTTTGAAGAAGAAATAAACAAGGTTAATTCAGGTTCAGGAACATTCCAATAAGAATCGTCACGAATGTGAACAATTTGGTTATGTCCAGCACAGCGGTAATGATTGCCTTTATAGAAAAGCTCAGGCCTATCAGCATAATACACCATATCATAAAAACGATCGCCACCTGAGTCTTTTGCCTCATGCATACGGGCTTCTCTACTACGCATATAGGTTACACCAGCAGCCCATATTTCTTGATTTCCAAGAGGTGGGTCTAAAGAGTCAAAACTGGGAAAATCACATTCATCCCACTCATTGATGTTATTTAGAATGAAATCATGTAGTCCAACTCGATTGATAAGCCAGTTGAAATCAATTTCTTTTCTAGTATAGCATTTTCCCTTAAACCGTAGGTAGAGTTTATTATTTTTCTTGAATAGTTTCATGTGAAATAAAAATAATTAGTGGTTAAAAATGAGATTCATCAAAGTCCATTTTTCACCGGGTGTAGCCCAAGGTACAGGTATTTGATATTTACTCATTAGTCGTTCCCATTTTTGAACTGTAGGGTTGGTTAGATCCATTGTTTTCTTGGTTTCAAATGAAAAGTTGTCGGTTACGGTTATATGCATATATAGCCGATTTCCAATATGATATATTTTCATGTTCAAAATACCAGAGTCGGTTATACTTTTCAAAACATCTGGCCAAACGTTTTTGTGGTACTGAATATATTCATTGATGAGTTGGGGATCATTGGGCATATCTGTAACTAAAGCATATTGTTTCATTAGGTCTAATCTATTGGTTAAAGATGATGGTGCCCAATATATCGCATTTAAACAGAAATTCTAATTACCTTTTCATCAGTTTATTTTTCAGTGATTACGCCGGTCGTATCTATTTTGTTTTAAAATGTACGGACCGGAAGCCATAAATGGCCACAACAAGAAAACAAATCAGGGGCAAAAGAAATGAAAAATTAACTTCTGGTACTCCAAGTAGGGGATAGTCAGCGTATCCAGACCCTCCGAGGTCTAGTATTTTGCCCTGTAGAACAGGCATGAAGGCGCCTCCTACTATGGCCATAACGAGGAAAGCTGAACCTGTTTTGGCATCATCACCCAAGCGATATAGCGCAATACCATAAATTGTGGGGAACATCAATGACATACAGAAAGACACGAGAACTAGTGAATAAAGCCCATAAATTCCTTCAATGAAAATGGTTCCCAAGCAAAATAAAATTGCCAAAAAACTCAAGAGCATTAACAGCTTTCCGGAGTTAATGAATTTGAGCAAATAGGTGCAAGAAAACCGTCCTAAGAGAAAGACTCCAAGAGCAGCATAGGCATAATTAACTGCGGTTCTATTATCAATCCCTAGATTTTCGGCGTACTGATAGATGTATGTCCAGCACATTATCTGAGCTCCGACATAAAACATCTGAGCCAAAACCCCACCAACAAACCGTTCCTTTTTGAATATTCTCTTTATTGATACCCACATACTAGTTGACCAAGTATTAGATTTTTTTTCTGGCATTTTGATTAGTGAAATAATCAAAAAAATAATCAATACAACCACTCCAATTGCTACATAGGGATCTCTAATCACTTCTAAATCGGAGGTTCTTATTACTGCTTTTGCAGGCTCAGATAGCGTTTCAAAGATGTTGTTACCATTTTCATCTAAATTGTCAGATTGGAGTGCTCCAAGTATAAATGTCTGAGCAACAAAAAGGCCTGAGAGTGCTCCAAGTGGGTTGAATGATTGTGCCAAATTCAATCTCTGAGTTGCTGTTGCCTCGTCTCCCATTGCCATAATATATGGATTGGCTGTTGTTTCCAAAAAAGCTAATCCAAAGGTCAGAATGTAAAGAGCGAGCAAGAAAAACATATAGTTTTCAGTTTGTGTTGCAGGAAAAAACATCAATGCTCCAAGGGAATACAACAGTAACCCAACAAGTAATCCTGTCTTGTATGAATATCGTTTAATTACATATGCCGCAGGAAGTGCCATTGTGAAATAACCTCCATAAAATGCAGCTTGTACCCAGGATGCTTGGGTATTATTCAACTCCAGAATTTTTTTAAATGCCGAAACCATGGGATTGGTTATGTCATTAGCAAAGCCCCACAAGGCAAACATTGTGGTTACCATTACAAAAGGCAATAGAATCCGTTTCTCTACAAGAACTGATTTATTCATGGTCATGATTTATGATAAGATTAAGGTATACAAATTAGTTAAAACTGTAATCAACCAAATGAGGCGTTTCCATTCTACTCAAGAAAATAGGTCAATATCCGGTGACAAAATTTTTTCATATTTTTCTTGTGAAATGTTCACCAACTTGGTATGGACAAAACCTATATTCAAAACAAACTATTTTGTGCAGTTCTTGATTTTGGTTAAAAGTTGGGAAATTTAGTATTGGAAATAGAAAAATTTTCCAATTGTTCAAGAGCATCCGAGGTATTTGTTACAGGAAGTAAACAAACTCGATTTTGACAAACATAAATATAAGTCTGCTGAGGGTCGAAACGATCTTTGAGCAGAGGTAAATCACCTTCTATTTCACTTTGTTGAAATATAATTTCTGGAAGAAAATGTCGCAATAGTTCTTTAGATATTTGTTTTGCTTCAGATCCATTAACAATCACCTCGTAAAAGCCATAGGCTATGGTTGTATAAAGGCTTGCCCAAAGGGTATATCCGCTAGTGTATTCAATAATTTGGGGATGCATGCCTAAAAGCATATTTTTAGCTCTCTCTATGTAGGGCTGATCTTGTAATAATTGACCTAAAAGAAATAGATTATTAGCCATGATTGAATTTGAAGAAGGGAGGACATTATCTTCTGTGGATAAAATTTGGGTAATTAGTGGCTGGTCTTTTTTAAAACTGAAATAAGGTTGGTCATTTAAAGAGAAATCTGCAAGAACTACCTGAGTCAACTTTTCAGATGTTTCGATATACTCGGTATTGCCGGTGACTTGATAGAGAAATAGAGCTGCTTCAATTAAATGGGCATAATCTTCTAAAAAACCTTCGATTTTAACTTTACCTTGTTGGTGTGTATGGAATAGATCTCCGCTGACTATCATTTCCTTTTCCACAAAATTGAATATAGTAATAGCTTTGTTCAAAAACTGTTCATCTCCGAAAGCTTGATATGCTTGTGCAAGACCTTTTATGGCTAAAGCATTCCATGAAGCCAGTAGTTTATTGTCGATTGTGGGAAAATCTCTTTTGGAAAGTGCCCCTTTGAGTTGATTTTTCCAGTAGTCGATTTTGAGTTGAAGATTTTCTTCAGTTAAGCCATTTTCTGAAGCAAACTGATTAATACTTTTGGATTGACGAAGGATATAAAACTCTTGATTAAAAGGTTTACTGAAATCTATACTATAGAAGGAGACAAATAGATCCCAATTTTCAAGGATTAGTTGTTTTAGTTCTTGTTGGGTCCATATGTAGTATCGTCCTTCACCCAATTGGTTATCTGCATCGATAGCAGCATAATAGGCACCGCTGGAATCCTGAAGATGTTCTTCCATAAAATCAAAGATTTCATAGGCTCTATTTTTGAAAAGGGGGGTGTTGTATTTTTTATAAGCTGTAGCGAACAAACCAATAAGTTGAGCATTATCGTAGAGCATTTTTTCGAAATGAGGGACTTCCCAAAAAGGATCTACACTATATCGATAAAACCCTCCTTCAATAGGATCAAAAACTCCGCTATTTGCTATCTTTTTGAGGCTATTAAGTATATAGGCATTTATTTCTAGATTTCCGGTAATCTTTTGGTATTGCATCAAGAATTGGTATCTGACTGGGACGATGAATTTCTGAGAAGATTTTTCTCCTCCGTACTGAAAATCCCAAGTTTTTTTCCAATTTTCCACCCCCAAATTGATCGAATCGGTTGAAAAAGTTGAAGGGCGGTCTGTAACTTCAATCGTATTGTATGCTTGAAGTCCATTTTCTATATTCTGAGCGATTTCTTCCAATCTAGAGGGGTTTTCCAAATAAATTTTTTGAACTTGATCGAGAACATTTATCCATTGTTCTTTGGTATGATAGGTGCCTCCATAAATAGGTCTGCCATCTGAAAGTGTAATAACATTGAGAGGCCAACCACCGGAACCAGTCATCAGTTGTACTGAAGTCATATAGATATTATCTACATCTGGATTTTCTTCCCGATCTACTTTGATATTGATAAAATCTGCATTCATGATTTCGGCTACTTGTTGATCTTTGAAAGTTTCCTTTTCCATTACATGGCACCAGTGGCAAGAGGAATATCCGATACTCACAATCAAGAGTTTATTTTCTTTATTCTGCTGCTTGTACAAATCCTGACTCCATCTTTGCCAATGGACTGGATTAGACTTGTGTTGTATGAGGTATGGGCTAGTTTCTTTATATAGATTATTTCTTTTCATAAAATTGTCTTGGGCACAAGTACAGTTGAAACAAATCAAAAGCAGCAAGATTTTTTTTCGAATCATGGACTTGTATTAAGATACGTCAACATAAGGGAATGCATAAGAAAACTTTTTCCCAATGGAGATTCAAATTTAGTTTATTGAGCTCATCATTTAAGCACACATTAGATTTTTTCTTTGTTCACCATTTTTGCTACTATATTGTTGCATATCGTTTCTTTATTCTGTGAACGGTTTATTCTGAAGCAGAACTCGTTAAGTATCTATCCAGATGGAAGTCGGACACCCATGAATAAGTGGTACGTATCCAAGACTTTATCTGGTGGTTCATCGTATAAAGAGACACAAAGTTGAGTCTCTTGTTGCTCTCCATCCGGGTAATGTTATGAGTCTTACTTATGGCTTTATATCCTTTCCACCCCGTGACGGGTTCAACAGCTTGTCAGTGGTTATCTTGGCAGACTTACTAATATGGTTGACAAAGATGGACTCAAGAGAGCGTGCCGAGAAATCTTCTATGCCCATGGTATACACACGCATAACCCTTCCCTCCTTTGTTAGCTGTACTGCCGTTACCGCATTCTTTTTCTTGGTATCATAGCTACGCCCTATTTTTCCTTGTTCCACTCCACCCAGAACGAACTCGTCCACGTGTACTGTACCATCCATAGGGTACTTGCCACTAGATTCCATAGCCTCTCTGACTTTGTGCATGAAAAGACGGGCAGTATTTTGAGTCACTTTATAGCGAACAGCTATGTATCGTGCAGAAAGACTCTTGGTACTGGTAGACATCTCAAGGTAGATAAAAAAGGCCTTGGGCACACCGAACTTCACCTTGTGGAACAAGGTATTGGCTGTAGCTGACTCGGTATGACTACAGATGTTGCACGTCCGGGAAAAATCCTTGCGTACCTGACAAGCCCCGTGTCCACATTGGACACATTAAAGCCGTCATTCCATTTGATTTCAGAGAGGTATTTCTTGCAATCCAAGTCCGTTTTGAAGCGTTCAGAAAACTCTCAGAGGATTTGACCTTTAAAAATATTCATAATAGTCTTTATTTATTAACGTCTAACCTATGAAATTAAAAGATTACCTTGATAATTTTATATCACTTTTCTTTATAGTGCCATTTCATTAGTAAAGACATTGTCAGAGACAGATTCACAAACTTCTGAACTCATGTAATGCCTGCTATTAATGTAGAATAGGCTACGGTAATATGAGGCATCATGAGAGTATAGTGAGTAACTTTACTTGTTGTATAGACAAATCTATCAGTGTTATCTAAGGACCTTCTTGACTTTTTTACTAGTACTTTTGGCGGATAGTTCCCAAAGCTTATATTTGATGCTACGCATATTTAAGTTTTCAGACATTTCCCCACTGAAAACCTTATTTAAATTTGAGATGAATGGGAAAACAAAAAATCTCGAAAAACTAGCAACAGATCTTTTAGTCCTCATTATTTACTCTGGATGTACTTTGGTATGCACTAAATTATGTATGCTTTAATTGATTGCAATAATTTCTATGCTTCTTGTGAGCGGGTTTTCAGTCCTAGGTTGATTGGAAAGCCAATTGTGGTGCTATCCAATAATGATGGTTGTGTGATTGCTCGAAGCAATGAGGCAAAACCTTTTGTACCTATGGGAGCAGTGGCTTTTAAATACAAGGAGGTGTTTAGAGAACACCAGGTGGAGGTTTTATCTTCTAATTATCCTTTATATGGAGATATGAGCCAAAGAGTAATGAATATTCTTGGTGATTTTACGCCAGATATAGAGGTTTACTCTATTGATGAGGCTTTTTTGAAGTTTAAAGGGGGTGAAAATAGGGATCTAAGACAACTTGGTTTAGAAATTCAACAAAAAGTCAGACAGTATACTCAGATTCCGATTAGTATTGGATTTGCCCATACCAAGGTCTTATCTAAAGTAGCCAATAGAATATCTAAAAATTTTATAGATGAGACTCAGGGGGTTTATGCAATAGAATCAGAAAGAAAAAGAATCAAAGCGCTTAAATGGATTAAAGTGAAGGACATTTGGGGACTTGGCAGAAAGACTTCCGCAAAACTCAACGACATTGGAGTGTACAAAGCCTCTGAATACATTCAGCTTTCAGATCATTACATACGAAAGCATTTTTCAGTGGTTGGACTGAGGTTAAAATTTGAATTAGAGGGGATTTCTGTTCTTGAGTTAGAAGATGTGAAAAGCAAAAAGAGTATTGCCACTACTCGAAGTTTTCCCACTACTCTTAGTCAATTTTCAGATTTAAAGGAACGGGTCAGCACTTTTGCTAGTATTTGTGGTGAAAAACTGAGAAGGCAACATTCGGTCTGCAATGCCATTATGGTATTTATTCTTACCAATGCACACAGAAAAGAGCTGCCTCAGTACAGAAAGAATATAGTGGTGAAATTACCTTATGCCACTAATTCTGATATTACTTTGAGCAGATATGCAACTACATCCTTAAAGAATATTTACAGAAAAGGGTATGCATATAAAAAAGCAGGAGTGATTGTGATGGGAATCATACCGGAGACTTCTCAACAATTAAATCTATTTTTGAATGAACCCTCTACACACAAGCTCTTGATGCGTACCGTAGATGCTATTAACCATAGATTGGGTGTAAAAAAAGTCAAGTTAGCTAGCCAGGATATTCCCAAGACATGGCCGATGAGGCAAGAGAAATTATCCAAAAGATATACTACAGATTGGAATGAACTATTAGAAGTACAATGAAAGTAACTGGCTTACCTAAATTCACCAAGGAGCTGATCAATTTGCCATTTAGGGTAGAGGATCGGAAGATTTATGTAAACTATTTCCAAGATGGTGTACAAGCGGGTTTTCCTTCTCCGGCAGAAGATTTCAAAGAAATCCCCCTTAGTTTAGATGAAAAATACTTGTATAATCCCCAGGCTACTTATTTAATTAAGGTGGCAGGAAGTTCGATGTATCCGACTTTACACATTGGCGATATTTTAATTGTAAGATCTGATCGGTCTTTTACTGATGGGGTTATTGGAATTGTTTCGGTCAATCATACTGACTTTACTGTCAAAAGGTTTGATGAAAAAACAAAAACATTAATATCCGACAATGAAGATCATCCAAACATTAAAATCCAGGAAGAAGATACACTCATTTGTCTGGGGGTAGTGAATCATCTGATTAGGGATTTGTGATTTGTTTTGGTATCAAGCAGAAAATACAAGTATAAGGAGTACCCCAAATGTTTACCGTTTACTTAATGGCTCTAATCACTTTATTGTGGATTAGAGGCGGTTTTTTTTTACCCACGACTATATGCATTTTGCTTTTAAAAAGCAAAATACTCATTTTTACGCTTCATAGTCGGTTGCCCGGGACCGCCTTTGGCAATCTTAGGTCTTATACAAACTCCACGTACATATTGAATGTCCCCTATCCCGAGGGTCCATATGTTTATAGCAGCATTAGTATCTGCATTCATTGATAAACCACATTCCAAGCATTTGAATTTAGATTGAGAAGTCCGGTTATCTTTGTCGGTAAATCCACATTCGCTACACTTCTGGGATGTATAAGCGGCAGGGACTTTACAAACAAGTCCATGACGCGCTAATTCGCATTCCAGGAAATACCAGAGACTATTCTGGATTACCCGGCTTAAACCGCTTTTTGCTTTTACATTTTTACCTGGTTTATCAACAGTCCCCTTCGCACTTTTTAGTAAATTCTTGGTTTTCAAATCTTCTAAAAAAATCAAATTGGACTTCCTACAAATGCTTTTGGCTATATGCCTACAACTATTTTTTAATTGATTGGTTTTCTTTCTATGATGTGACGCTAAGGCTAACCGGGTTTTATTTCGTCGGTTACTTCCTCTTTTTTTTCTACTTAATTTCTTGTTGGTTATCGCAATCTGTTTTTCCTGCTTTTTAATATCTGCCAATTCATAGATGTTCCCTTTGTTGTCTGCTACTTGCCCTACGTTTCTATCAATCCCAATGCCTACGCTATCGATAGGAATCTCCTCGGCATCAACCTCATAGACCACAGATAAAAACCATTTATTATGCTTGTTTTTGTTTCTATTTTTTTTATTCTTCGGGTTGCTTCTATCTTCAACTTCTCTGATGATTCTCGCCTGCTTTGGTTTAGGGTTACTATATCTTTCTATCTGCTGATGACCGATCATCTTCATATATACACCTTCCTTAATCAGAAGATATTTATTGTTTTTTATTTCTTTACTATATAATCCTATAGGAAAACTCCATCTATTCCTTTTCGATTTAAACTTCGGACGCGCTCTGTTATTTTGGACATATTCTTTCATCGCAACACTTAAATCCTTAAGCACTAGTTTACTTTTCCATGCTACATAATTGCTTAACCATTTGGCTTGATCACGCTTATACTTGGTGTACCACTTACCCAAAGTATAATAAGAGAAATCTGATTTGTCAGTTTCCTTGTAATCTTTTAAGATTTTAGATAAAGCGGTATTCCATAAATGTCTATTAGCACCCGCCAGACCGGAAAGATAAGCATATGCTTTAGGGTTGCCTCTTAAGCGATATTTAATCCGAATATATTGCCTTTTGTTTTTAAGCATAGGGTATTTACACGCAAATATAATCTATTTTTGTTTGTTAAATGTTTTTTAGATGCATTCCACATTAAAGTTATTAGAGCCATCTAAGTTAGGAAGAAGAAATTTTATTTCTCTTTTTCTGGAAAAATCGATTCAGCAATTCTTGGGCTTCCATCTGTAAAATCCCTTGGGTTACTTGACATTTAGGATGAAGCGATACTCCTTGACTATGGAATCCTCGTTGTGGATCGCTAGCAGCAAAAACCAGATGACCTAAACGTGACCAGTAGAATGCCCCTGCACACATGGAACAGGGCTCTAAGGTTATGTAAGCCACGCAGCGGTTTAAGTATTTGCTGTTTAGGTAATGGGTTGCTGAAGTGATGGCCTGCATTTCGGCATGAGCTGTTGGATCAGTTAATCGTTCAACTATATTGTGGGCTCTGGCGATGATTCGGTTTTCCCAAACGATGATTGCTCCAACAGGAACCTCACCAGTTTTTAAAGCCAACCCAGCTTGGTTAAGAGCTTGTCGCATAAAATAAAAGTGATCGTAATCCATACCGAAATTTAGCACTACTAAATTATCAACACATTGATGTACAATCATAGTTATTTTTAAGAAGTTGTGATGCTTACTTTTACTGAGGAAATGAATAATCGTAAAAACCTTTATCTCCTTGATGCCTATGCCTTGATTTTTCGAGGCTATTACGCATTTATCAATCGCCCGCTTCGAAACAGAGAAATCGAGACTTCTGCCATCTACGGATTTGTTAATTCTCTTTTGGACCTTTTGAATAAAGAAAAACCTGAGCATATAGCTGTATGCTTTGATAAGGGAGGATCAGAGGAACGTTTAGAATTATACCCTGAATACAAGAGTAATCGACCAAAGACACCCGAGGGTATTCTCGTAGCTGTCCCTTATATCCTCAAGATATTAGATGCAATAGGTATCCAAGTGATTGAAAAGTCAGGATTTGAGGCTGATGATATTATTGGAACACTGGCTAAAAAAGCAGAGCAGAACGGATACAAAACCTATATGGTTACTTCAGATAAAGATTATGCACAGTTGGTTTCCGAGCATACAGTAATGTTTAAACCTGCACGTTCAGGTGGAGAGCATGAGATATGGGATGTAGCAAAAGTTCGAGAAAAATTTGGGGTAGAGTTTCCCAAACAGGTTATTGATTATTTGGGAATGATGGGCGATAGTGTGGATAATATACCAGGTTTACCTGGGATTGGACCCAAGACTGCATCAAAGTTTATACAGGCTTTTGGAAGTATGGAAAACTTATTTAAAAACTTGGATAAGCTCAAAGGAAAACAAAGACAGAATGTTGAAAACAATCAAGAGATAGGGTTGCTATCAAAAAAATTAGCTACAATCAATTTAGAGGTTCCCATTGAATTTACTCCTGAAAAGTATAAAATTGGGTCTCCAGATACAGAAAAACTCAAAGAATTATTTGAAGAACTTGAATTTCGAAATCAATTCCAGAGATTCCAAAAAATATATGGTGCGTTATCAGATCCGGAGGCATCCCAGAATAAAGTGAAACAAGGAGATCAAAAATATCAACCAGGAATGATAGATCTTTTGTTTGATGGGGATCAGCCACAAAAGGAATCTTCAGGGCAGATATATCAAACGGTAAATACGATAATGGGTATGGAAATACTGAATCGGTTGCTCTTGAAACAAAAGCAGGTAGCCCTTAGACTTCTGACTGACCGAACCGATCCAATGCTTAGTTTACCTGTCGGTTTAGGGATATGTTTTGCTGATTCAGTTGCCTATTATTTATCTCTTGACAGAGATAAGATGGGAGAAACCTTAGAGATTTTTCGATCTTTTCTTGAATCTAACGATCGCTTGATCATCACCTGTGATGCAAAAACAATGATTAAGGTCTTTCGAAATCAAGACATTGAAATTCAGGGGCCTTTTTTTGATGTTCAACTAGCTCATTATCTTATCAATGCTAGTGCATCTCATGATCTGGGCATAATGGCCAAACAGGAATTGCAATTTGATCTGACTGATTTGGAAGAGACTAATTCAAAGGGAAAGCGAAAATTAAATGTTTGGAGTATAGATATCGTTAAAAAAACTCAGGATGTGGGTTTTCAAGCAGATGCCATTTGGCAACTCAAGGTTTTATTTGAGCAAAAGCTGAAAGACACCGAGAGCCGAAGTGTTTTTCAAGACATAGAAACTCCCCTACTGGAAATCTTAGCTGATATGGAATTCCAGGGTATTAAAATAAACCCACTTCTAATGAAGGAGATCGCCCTTGGGTTGAAAAAAGATCAAACCATTAGGGAAGAAAGGATAACCCAAGCTGCTGGAAAAAAGTTCAACATTGGATCTCCAAAAGAACTAGGCAAGGTACTTTTTGAAGAATTGAAAATTGCGGATAATCCTAAAATGACCAAAACCAAACAGTACGCAACAAATGAAGCAGAATTGATTCGCTATCGATCGAAACATCCCATCATTGAAACGATTTTGGAATGGAGATCTGCTAGGGTTTTGCTCAATACATTTGTTGATAAATTGCCTACTCAAATCAATCCCAACACTAGCCGCATACACACGGTTTTTGAACAGACAAGGACAGCAAGTGGGCGTCTTTCGAGCAAAAATCCTAATCTTCAAAATATTCCTATTCGAAACGAAAAAGGCCGAGAGATTCGAAAGGGTTTTGTTCCGAGGGATGAAAATCACGTGCTGTTGGCGGCTGATTATTCTCAGATTGAATTAAGGGTAATCGCTGCCTTGAGTGATGATGAGTCTATGATGGAGGCATTTTTAAAGGGTCAAGACATTCATCAGAGTACAGCTTCCAAGGTCTTTGGGATTCCATTAGACCAGGTCAGCCGAGAGCAGCGGTCTAAGGCTAAAGCAGTTAATTTCGGTATTGTCTATGGTTCATCGGCACAGGGTCTTTCCAGATCCGCAGGTATTGAGATATCGGAGGCGAAAAAAATCATTGATTCTTATTTTAAGACCTATCCCAATTTAAAAGTCTACATGGATGAAACAGTTAATAAAACTCGTCAAAAGAAGTATACCCAAACCATTTCCGGAAGGAGAAGGCCTATTGAGGGAATTACCTCTTCAAATTCAATCGTCAGTAGAGCAGCTGAGCGTCAAGCCATCAATACCCCAATCCAAGGAAGTGCTGCAGACATCATTAAGATTGCAATGGTCCAGGTTAATAAGGCCATTAAAGCGGGTTCATTCAAGACCAAATTGATTCTTCAAGTACACGATGAATTGGTTTTTGAAGTGCCAAAGGAGGAACTTGTTCATGTCCAACCCATTATTAAGACATGTATGGAAACAGCATATGAACTCAAAACGCCTCTTGTGGTGGACTTAGGATACGGGGACAATTGGCTTGAGGCACACTGATTGGAAATAAAAGCCCCCATTAGTCTCATCAATTCTCATGGCCCTGAAATATTGATGCACATAAATTCTATTGGTCATTACAGACAAGAATCAGTAGTATCGCTTGTTCTATAATATAATCACAACAGAAAGCTATAGCACTTATTTTGATAGTCATGTGGTACGGCATATTTTCAGAAACACCAGAGTTCAAATTTTATAAATATTGATTAGGAGTTTACATCTTACGTATTTTATTGTAGGAAAGTATTATCTTTGCAAACCCAAAAAATTAGGAGAATTAAATTATAGAAGCCTTGATTTACAAAACACGTTCTCAAAGCCAACATGATGTACAAAAGACCTGGGTGTTGGTTGATGTGAAAAATAGCTCATTAGGACGCTCATGTAGTGTTATCGCCAAACTATTGAGAGGGAAACATAAACCCAACTATACTCCACACGTTGATATGGGTGATAATGTAGTAGTAATCAATGCGGCGGAGATTAGCTTGGGCGGAAATAATTGGGATCAGAAGCGGTATATCCGACATACAGGCTATCCAGGTGGCCAAAAGTCCCTTACTGCCAAACAAGTACATACCAAGAATCCGACCAGGCTCTTGGAAAAAGCCGTGAAGGGTATGCTACCCAAGAATAGACTTGGTGCAGAATTGTTTAGAAACCTTAGGGTTTATCCAGGCGCTGAGCACAAGCAACATGCCCAAAATCCAAAAAAAATTGACTTATCCACTATAATCTGATGACTAAAGCCCACCATGCTGTTGGCCGTAGAAAGACTTCCATTGCCCGAGTTTATCTCTCTCAAGGTACAGGAAAAATAACTGTCAACAAAACCGAGTATAAAGAGTACTTTTCAACTCTGACACTTCAGTATAAACTAAATCAGCCGTTTATCACTACCAATACCATGGGTAATTATGATGTAAATATCAGCGTCCGTGGTGGTGGAATCAACGGGCAAGCCGATGCAATCCGTTTGGCTCTTTCCAAAGCTCTATGCTTAGAAAATAATGAATTTAGACTCGTCTTGAAGCCGGAAGGATTTCTTACCAGGGATGCCAGGAAGGTGGAACGAAAAAAGTTTGGACAGAAGAAAGCTCGAAAAAAGTTTCAGTTTTCCAAACGATAGAATACCAAATAATATCTCAATAATTGAATACTTCCAAATACGTCAGTTGCTTTACCTCATTGATTGCCTTTAGTGCATCTACCGGGGAAGAGATAGGATAGAATTTGTGAGAAAACGCCAAAAAATATAATAATTTATTGACCACTAAGGTGGAAATAGTTTAGTATCTAAACAAGTCTTTGACTTGTTGCCAAATCCAAGAAAGTAAACTCATGAGCGAAGAAAAAAAATTGATTTCCCAACTCCTCACCGCTGGAGTACACTACGGGCATTTAACAAGAAAGTGGGATCCTAATATGGCTCCGTATATTCATATGGACCGTGAGGGGATTCACATCATCAATCTTTATAAGACTTTACAAGAGATTGAACGAGCTAAGGATGCTCTAGAAAAGATTGCTTTCTCAGGTCGTCCCATTTTATTTGTTTCAACCAAAAAGCAAGCCAAAGATATTATAGCAAAAGCTGCTAGACAGGTCAATATGCCATATATCAATGAACGATGGCCAGGGGGTACGCTTACCAATTTCGTTACCATTAGAAAAGCCGTAAGAAAAATGGGCATTATTGATCGTATGAAAGGCGAAGGGTCATTCAAGACTTTATCAAAGCGTGAGCGCCTCCAAAAAATTAGATTACGCGCCAAACTAGAAAAAAATCTTGGGTCTATAGCCACGATGGAAAAACTGCCGGGAGCACTATTAGTGGTGGATGTAGTTCGAGAGCAAATAGCCGTAAGAGAAGCCAATAAGTTAAAAATTCCTGTGTTTGCATTGGTTGATACCAACTCTGACCCAAGAAATATTGATTTTGTAATACCGGCTAATGATGATTCTTCAAAATCTATTGACTTGATATTGCAGCTGATACTACCTTCAATAAAAAAGGGGATAAGTATGCGCAAAGAGAATTTAAGAAAGCAAACGGAAAAGAAACAAGACCAAACTCAAAAGAAAGAAACCCAGACAACAGTTAAGAAATAAAATAGATGAGTAAAATTACGCCCAAACAAGTCAGTGATTTGAGGAAGACTACTGGTGCAGGCATGATGGATTGCAAAAAAGCACTTGTAGAAGCAAATGGGAACAAAGAAAAGGCCATAGAAATTCTTAGAAAGAAAGGCCAGAAGGTAGCTTCTAACAGATCTGATCGTACTTCGTCCCAAGGTTTTCTCCTTTCTAGTATTAATCATACTAATACTGAAGGAGTTCTTTTTTCATTGAATTGTGAGACGGATTTTGTGGTAAAAAATAAAGATTTTCAAGATTTAGCCCACCGATTAGCACCACTGACTTTGTTCTCAAAGAATAAAGAAGAGTTTTTATCTCATGTCATAGATAATCAGACTGTTTCTGAGAAACTTCTTCATTTGACGGGAATAACTGGCGAAAAAATTGAAGTCGGAGCTTTTTTGAGACTAGAGGCTCCCTATGTGGGCAGTTATATTCATAATGGTAATCAGATTGGTGCCATTGTTGGTCTAACTAATAGGAGCGAAAATGCGGCCCAGCTAAGTGAAAATTTAGCCATGCAGGTAGTGGCAATGAAACCTATTGCAATTGACAGATCTGATGTTGACCCCAAGCTGATTGCTCAAGAAAAAGAGATTGCTCGAGAATTTCTCATCAAGGAAGGTAAACCAGAACATCTTCTGGATAATATCATCAGAGGGAAACTTGAAAGATTTTATAAGGAAAACACTCTTGTCAATCAGTTATATATCGCTGAAGAAAAAGTAACGGTTAAGAACTATATCAAATCTATAGATCCAAAAGTAGCCGTTTCGGGGTTCAAGCTGTATAATCTGGGACGATAACTCATATTGAATATGGGCGATTCGAAAGTCCGGTGTCCATGGTGCTTAGGGGATCGGCTTTATGAGCAATACCATGATTGCCAGTGGGGTGTTCCTATTTTTGATGATCGTTTGATTTTTGAGATGTTAACTTTAGAAACTTTCCAAGCGGGATTATCTTGGATAACGGTATTAAAAAGAAGGGAGAACTTCAGATATGCAATGGACAATTTTGATTATGAGAAAATAGCTCTTTATTCTCCTAAAAAGGTTGAACAACTATTATCAAACAAAACCATTATTCGGAATCGATTAAAAATCACTTCTTTGATAACCAACGCAAAGGCATTTATTGAAACCCGCAAGAGTTATGGATCTTTTTCTGAGTATCTATGGGCTTATGTTGATAATAAACCAATTGTAAACTACCATCAAAGAATGTCTGATATCCCTGTTTTTACAGACTTGTCGGTAGAAATCAGCAAAGATTTAAAAAGCAAGGGTTTCCGCTTTGTTGGTCCGACGATAATTTATTCTAAAATGCAAGCCATGGGTATGATCAATGACCACCTTGTATCTTGTTTTAGACACAACGAGCTTTCGGGATAATCATAACATCTACTATCTCAGGTTGCTTATCCGGAATAATCAGTTAGGAATTAAAAAGAACCTCTAGTGATTTATAGTGCAATCTCACTAGAAAGGCATATCGTCATCATCTTGTTTCCCAGATCTATCATCTGCATTTTCAGCCTTACCATCTGTATTTGGCACATCTTGGGGAGTTATTGGACCTGGGTTCGCCTTGGCACCAGTACTTTGCGGATTATTTGGCGACTCACTCAAGGCCCCTCCTCCCGCATTGGCGGGCCTGGATTCTAATCCCCTTGAATCAATTATATCTATTGAGATGGCTCTTAGTGTAGTAAAATAGCGGATACCTTCGGGGCTATTCCATTTTCTACCGTTGAGAACATAATCAACCTTCACATCCATACCAACAGCGAGATTGTCAAGTTCGCTACAACCGTTTTGGGTAAACTGAAGTTTTATAAACTGAGGAAATTGATCTCCTGCCTCAAGCACAAAATCTCTTACTTGAAATCCACTATCGAATGTTCTAGTTTCTCCAATAAACTCAATTCTGCCTTTAATTTCTCCTCTCATGATTAATAAATTTTAATTTTTGGGCAAAGGTAATCTTTTGTATGAAACTGAGCGTATTATTTTAGGTTAATTTTGTGGAAATAATACTTTATAAAAACTTCTGCCAATCCTCTTTGTATATAAAACAACACTATTCCAATAATCTTTATCTCATTTTTTGAATTTCTATTGGGTATGTATGATTATCATCACATTTTGGCTTGCTTCTTGACTATTTTGAATTTCAAGATCTATATAAGGAATTTTGGACACAATAAAGGCAAGACCGATTTTAGGGGGACAATACAGCCGTTGAATCAATAATCAATGTAGTGTTAATTGGTAATATTTTTTCTAAATCAATGTAGTGCCATGAGTTCCACAACAAAGTGATTAGACACTTTCACCTATTATAGGAAATAGCTTCTATTGGGGAAAATCATCAGTATCTAATGCTATTTTCAAGTGTTTTCTGAAAGATTCTTATTCCCTCTCAGAGGGTTAGAAAACAAAATCCTGATTATTGCCAATGCTGGCTTTCATGCTTGTAAGAGTATGACCATCCGGGAAAATATTGAGTTCATCAGAATTCCTCCTTATACCCCAGAACTCAATCCTACTGAAATGTATGGCAATGGATGAAAGAAAGAGTGGCTATGAAATTCATCGAGGATATTGAATCTCTAAAGAAAAATAACTGAGACGAGTACTCAACTCAAGTCTAACTCATAAAATCTATTACAGGGTATGATTTATATACCAAAACCCTTTTAAGTAGTTATCATTTGTAGATGGTATAAGTAAATGCATTTAACTATCAGACAATAAAACGAAATATCAATGATTTGTATAAGTTGATAGAAATTTAATATATTTGTGATGTAATGAAATTTAGTATAAATAAGTAATTTGTTGAGAGAAAAATTTTCTCCTTTGGGACTATTGTCGTATCTTCATAGATTGACATTCAGCGGAGTAGTTTCTAACGATATACCCTCTTTACTATTTAATAGGGAAAGGTTAGTATGTCCAAAACTTCAAGTAAACAACTCCATCACCCTATTGAATATTCTCAATACTTTCTTTTTCTTTTCTACAAGAAATGATAAGCACACCTTTCCCCTATATTCTCAAAAACCAAGAAAATATGGGGGGGGGTAACTACATCCTATGAATTTTCACCTATCCGTTTTGAAGGGATTTTATCCATTACGATCAATAACAAACATCAACAAATCTATTAAATATACTATTCGATGAGATTAAGAATCTTTCCATCTCCATTATTCATTTCCGTATTAGTGCTACTCCTATTATTTTCGTGTAATAATGAAGATACGCCCACACCACCTATTGAGCCAGTAGTGGCTAAGTTTACCATCGCCACATCTACTAGTGTTGGTGGTTCAATAACCTCTAGTCAAAGTGTAGATGGTGGTCAGTCGGTGACCATTACTGCCACTGCTCAAGAGCACTATCGGTTGAAGCAATGGACGGGTGATTGTGGTAGTTTTAGTTCAGACAATACAGAAATCACCATCACCGCTTCCAAGAATTGTCAGATAGGGGCTGAGTTTGAAAAGATCAACTACAGCATCACTGCTAGTTCAACAGATGGAGGCAGTGTCGGTGAGGGAGAATTATCAAGAGAATATGGACAGGTAGCGTCTTTTACCGCAGAGCCTGAAGAAGGCTATCAGCTAAGCGGATGGACAGTAGCTGAAGGTAGTGAGTGTCCTGATGACCTTATAGAGGTCAAGAACAAAGTGACCTTCACAGTTGATGGTGATTGTAGTCTGGAAGCGGTTTTTACCAAGGCACCCCGAACGATTACGATAGAAGAGCATCAGAACGGGGAAATAAGCATTACCCCATCTGAGACTGTTGACCATGGTGATGAGGTAGTGGTTACTGCTACAGCCGATGAGCATTATGCCTTCAAGGGTTGGTCTGGAAGCTGTGGTGAGTTTAGTGCTGATGTATTGAGCCTAACAATTACTCTGGTATCGGATTGTACGATAGAGGCGATTTTTGAGAAGGTTAGCTATACCATCACGGCCACCTCTACTGATGGGGGAAGCGTGGTCCGAGACGGACAGCCGGTTGATGAGGAATTCTCTATAGTCTATGGAGAGACATCTACTTTGACAGCAGCCCCTGACAAGGGTTATCGGTTTAGTGGTTGGACAAGTGATGATTGTCCTACTCTTGAGGATGCTACAGATGTTGAAGCGGAGTTCGTGGTAGAAGGGGATTGTCGATTGGAGGCGGTGTTTGAAAAAGCTCCTCGTATGATATCTGCCGGAGAAACCGAAAATGGACAGATAACCATTAGCCCATCAGAGGGTGTAGTTTATGGCGATGAAGTGAAAATTACTGCCACTGCCAATGAACACTACCAATTAAAGCAATGGACAGGCGATTGCGGAAGTTTTAGCCCAGACAATGCAGAAATAACATTCACCGCTTCCGAAGATTGCAAAATAGGTGCTGAGTTTGAAAAACTTTTTAATCTCCAATACGACAAAGAACTAGGAGATATAACTTTTTACAGAGAAGACGGAACAGAATTAAAACAAGGAGATAAAATATCCCCCAATGAAATAATAATCATAGATCCAAAACCTAAAGATGATTATGTAGCAAGTCTTTTCTATAAAATTCACCACAATAATAGTAGTGATTGTTTGTCCTATCTCTATGAAAAAATAAATAATGTAAACTACGTAAAACCCATGCATTATTCTAAAAGTAGATGGAGAATTAAAAACCCCCATTGTACACTTAAAGACATTTTTGAAGAAAAACAGGATATCCTTAAAAGACCCATAAAACCAACAGAAAAAATAGAAAACATAGAAGACATACAATACGAAACTATTGAAAAAGACCCCATCTACAAAAAATTACTCGTAAATAATGATTTCTCATCTAAAAATTTAATAGAAGCATTTATACTAGATGCCAGAAGATTCGGATACAAAGGATATTTAAATATTGATATTGATGATTTTGAAATCAAATATGACGAAAACCTTGGATTCTCTGGAAGAGCTTCTTTATGTACAATCAATCCAATAAAGATAGAGATACAAAATAAACCAATTTTTGTCCTCAAAGGATATGATGAAAAAGATCCAGCATATCAGTTTAACTATAAAGCTGGTCGAAATACTTTTATGAATACTTTCTACCATGAAATGGGGCATGCCCTGTTAGGATTAATGCATGTATCAGGTTTTTCTAAAATGATGTATGCTAACGAATGTGATAATATCAACTTTGGGCATAGACCTGATTTGGAAAATCCAAAAGAAAAGACATACGGCTGGTATACAGCACTAAAATTCATGTTCACAGAACAAAAAGCAGACCACTGCAACCTAAATGACAAAAATCCATCTCAAGGGCAAACCTCAAATGAACTCTATTGCCCCGGTGAGGTTGAAAACACGAATAACAGCCACTTAGACCAAAACGCCATCTACTGCTCACAGGGTGGAAGGATAAATTAAGAAAGACAAACCCTTCTATAGATTACTAAAAACCATCTGGCACGAACTCGGACATACCATCCTCGGACTACAACACACATGCGAAAATGGACACATCATGTTCAGTCCCGATACAGCCCACTGTGAAGTACCACCTAAAAAAGCACCAGGTGGAGATTACATAGTTTATATTTTAGACGATACCTACCAATGGCACCGAGCAGTAAAAGATATGATGACAGGAAATAAACAAGTGCAATATAATTGTGGAGGAGCCAGAGGAAACAAAACCTTTACATGCAATTTTGAATAACAAAAGATATCCACACTATATAATCAACACAAAAACTCCCTATCGACACAGGAAGAAACAAATAAATTAATTATGCCAAAACACAAATTTGAATTTGAAGGAAATCAAAATTTACTGCTCACAAGGTGGAAGGATAAATTAAATTGAAAAGATAACATCAATTAAAATACACATTCCAAGAACAACCAGCAAAGAAACACACTTGCCATCTAAACAACAAAACCCCCGAAAAAGAAAAACAACTTATCTATGCACAAATTTGTCAAAATAGACATTCTAGTATTCATAATCAACTATTTATAAATCTATCCACTACAACAAAAACATCTTGGTTGAACCGTTTTGATCGGTTCATTAGGGAAAATTATTTGGGCAAGATATCCTTTCTGCAAAAAGAGAAAGTAACCTTGTCCGTCAATATAAAATCATCTCGATATTTTCGACCCTAAATCTTTTATTCTATTTTCTATTCTCTCAATCTCCGAAATCATCTTTTTTTGCTCTCCTATTTCAATTAAAGGAATTTTAATCCCTTTGATTCTGCGTATCGATGATCTTTTATGCCTTGAAAATTCAATTTCTCGCCCCTCTCTATCCATACATAATGCAACATATTTCACTTCTAATATAGGTTTTTTAATCCGCAAATAACCGCAATTGTCAGTCGGATGAAATGGCATATCCGAAGGAATTACATTCACCATCCATTTTCCACTTATGCCCCAAATCACAGAAGGTTTTGAAAAATCAGTTAAAAAACTTTTATTAGTAAAACCAAAAATATCAAAAACATTAGCACTATATATAAGATATTCACCTTGTTTTTTGGTTTCATGCCTTAAAACTCTTTTTCCAATATTTATTTCAAATAATTCAGTATCACTTAATCGCACCTTTTTATCCGTATCTTCATATAACTCTTGTAATAAAAATTCACGTTTTCTTTTCAGAACTTCTATTGCATCACGAATAGGCCTAACATGATTAAGATTTTCAAATGTTTTATCTAACTCATCTTCCGGAACATCTACTATGTTTTTTTTAACCCTAAGTGAAATCTCATGATCGAATTCCGCCCTATCAAAAGAAAACATATTTACCAGATTTTTATAACTGATATATTCCTGTAAACTATCATCAATTTCTAAGTCAAAATTCCCCTTAAAAGCATTATAAACATAAGTACTCGCTTTTTTCGGATTATCATACGATAAAACATCATACATCTGTGTACAAGCATCTATCGTTTTGCCAATCTGTATCGGAAGCATACCTTTATTCTTCTTATCATCACTAATTTTATATCCCAAAAATTGAGATTCTCGATCTTTATCTTTATTATTGTTTTTTATTAAAACTATTCTTTGAGGTAATGCAAGAATAAAATACAACAATTTTTTTCGTTCTGTTTCTAAAATTATCTCCCATTTTTGGGCTTCATTTTTTTGGTTTAATACCCGACTATACTCCTTATAAATATCATGCTCTTTAATTCTATCATTAGGGCTTTTGTCCAATAGAGTTTTATAATCATCTAATAAAATCCCTTTCCAAACATGGGAAATATATTTTCGCAAAGGGTTTTCAATCCCATCTATAGTCATATCCCTTGAATAATAAAATACTTTTCTTATCCATTCCTCTAAATTCTTAATATGAAAATTATCCCTGCGTTTTAAAAATAAAATAACAGTGTTAGTTCCAGTTGCCATGAAGGTCTGTTCCCCCATGCTAGCAATAGCTAATACTTTAAAATACTTTAAAATTATCTCTCTGCCCAAAACATAAATTCCAGAATAAGCAGATAAAATCCCTATTGGGAGTATTATTCCAGCAACACCACCATCTTTTAATAATTGCTTTGTCCGTTCAATAAATAAACATTCAATTTCTTTGCTGCTATCTCTTAAACTATCATATAAATCAAAACTTCTTTTTGCTTTTTCTTCATCCATAAACCTCTTAAAATCCTTAATCGAATAAGGAGGATTAGAAATAACAATGTCAAATTGCCTATTGTCTTTCGGATAATTTGCATCTGTTTTTTCGAGCAAATCTATGTATTCTGTTGATGTAGAAAACTCGTCTAAACCATCTCCTTGAATAATCTTTGCTAAGCCATCACCATGTAAATAACAACTGACCTTTACAGTTTTAACCAAACGATGATCTTTCTCAATACCATATACATACTCACCTGCCCAATCGAATTGGTGCTCTTGCCACTTTAGTATATTACGTTTGGTATGAGGATTGCATCTGTCGTACTTCAATCCTTCAATGTGTTTTTGAATGTCATACATGATCTCAGTTAAAAAATGACCACTCCCTGCAGCATAATCTATTATTCTAGGTAGCAAATCCACTTCATTCCCTTCATTTACTTTTTTGTCTATTATCTCCCGAAATGGCAAACTTTTAATGATGAACCTCGTCACTGGAATCGGAGTGAAAAACTGTCCGGATTCTTGCTTCATACTAGTATTTAAAAGCAATTCAAAAAAATCACTTAAAAATTGCTGCCGGTAATTATATCGGATCTGATAAAACTGTAACAACTCAACAACTTCTTTGACAACCTTTGCATTATCTTCAAAAGAAGCATCATTATAAACCTCTTTAAAAGCAAATATATTGCTTACTCTCAGTTTAATTTTATTGATAATACATTTAAATTTATCTCTATATTCATGCCCGACCGGTTTGAATTGTTGTTCAATATCGTCATCACCTATATCTATAATATCTCTATCTAAATGCCGATCGACTCCCACATTATATATCTTCATTAGCCTTTGTTGGAAAGTTACATAATTATCTTTTCCTTCTTTCCATTGAAAATCTAATTCGTTAAGTTCATCTTTGTCTTCATCACTAATTTTACAAAGAAAAAGATTAAATATTTTATTAAAAGCGTTAGATTTGTCAGAAATGACATTATGACGCAGTATTTCTAAAAAACGATCGAAAATAATCTTGCTGTCATCTTGATTTAACTCTTTTAAATCTCTTTTCAGGAGGTATTTACTTTTAAATTCGTAGACAGATACCCAATCTTCAAAAACACCATCGTACTTCGGTAATTTATTCCATCTTTGGTAGAATTCTTCTACATTTCCTGATTGTCTATAATCATCTTGAATTTTGATAATTACATTTTTGTGCTTGACTTCCTCGCCATCTAATTCAGAAGTATAAAGCATAAGAACATCAGCATTTTGGTCTTGTTGGAAATAAGTGAAAAGCTGACCACCATCTTCCTTTAAATTTTTCAATTCATCATCAAATTCAGTACCCCAAGTTTTACATTCAATCATAAGATAGGAGCTACGATCATCACGTTTAACTAAAATATCCAAACGTCCACTATGTCCATGACCAGCCTTCCATGTATTCTCTAAAATGATGTTGCCAGGATTGTAACCCTTTTCCAATAATCTATCCACACATTCGAAAACAACCCAATTTTCCTCCGGCTTAAACTTTTCTGCTATTCTATGTTTTAATTCTATTTTATCACCATAAACAAAAATTTCCTTCTCAAAATCTATTTCAATCACATAATTATTGTGATTCTTGTATTTCTTTTTAAAAATACCCGAAGTGCCCTCCTTTGGAGAAAAACCAAGGGTTTTAACGAAATTTCGTCTATTTGTGCACTCCTTTTTTCGG
>Ga0209544_1001538_pt1 | contig 24735 bp, 23 predicted proteins | sample MesohylPK_FD_187297 | JGI IMG/M metagenome (GOLD analysis project Ga0209544, IMG submission 187297) | Host-associated microbial community of the marine sponge Aplysina aerophoba from Gulf of Piran - sponge mesohyl, lysed by proteinase K... | ecosystem: Host-associated > Porifera > Sponge >...
GGAGCGACAGCCAGTCCATGGATCTGACCGCCCCCTCCGCCCCCGGAACATACTACTACGGAGTGTGCGTGGACGCGGTGGCGGGAGAGTCCAATACGTCCAACAACTGCTCCACGGCCATCGAAATCACCGTGCCGGAGCCGGACCATCCGGAGCTGGCGGTGGTCTCGCCCTCGGTGAGCAACGGCAACCCAGCCCCTGGGGCGGGCTTTACGTTGTCCGCGATGGTCAACAACGCAGGCAGCGGACAGGCGGCAGCTACGACGTTGCGCTACTATCGCTCCACCGACGCCACCATCACCTCTTCGGACACGAAACTGGGCACCAACGCCGTGCCCGGGCTTGCGCCGTCCGGGAGCGACAGCCAGTCCATGGATCTGACCGCCCCCTCCGCCCCCGGAACATACTACTACGGAGTGTGCGTGGACGCGGTGGCGGGAGAGTCCAATACGTCCAACAACTGCTCCGCGGCCATCGAAATCACCGTGCCGGAGCCGGACCATCCGGAGCTGGCGGTGGTCTCGCCCTCGGTTAGCACCCCGTTCCCGGCCATCGCATCTCGGTTCACTCTGTCGGCAGCGGTACGGAACGGCGGCAAGGGGCAATCGGGGGCGACGACGTTGCGATACTACCGGTCCACCGACGCCACCATCACCTCTTCGGATACGGAAGTTGGCACCGCTGCCGTGGCTGCGCTTGCACCGTCGGGAAGCGACAACCAGTCGGTGGATCTGACCGCCCCCTCCACGCCCGGAACATACTACTATGGGGCGTGTGTCGATGCCCTCGCCGACGAGTCCAATACGGCCAACAACTGCTCCACAGCCGTTGAGATCACTGTACTGGCGACCCAGCAGCAGGTACAGGGCCATCCGGACCTGGAGGTGAGGACACCCACGGTGAGTGACGCGAGCCCGGAGACGGGCGCGACGTTCAATTTGTCAGCGACCGTGAGCAACACCGGTGACGCGGAGTCACCCGCGACGACGCTGCGCTACTACCGCTCGACGGACCCGACGATCACGACATCGGACACCGCGGTGGGGACGGACGACGTGGGCGTGCTGGCAGCCCCAGGAACGAGCTCGGAGTCCATCTCGTTGGCGGCGCCGGTAACCGCCGGCGCGTACTACTACGGGGCGTGTGTGGACTCGGTGACCGACGAGTCCGACTCAACGGACAACTGCTCCGCGTCGGTGAAGGTAGACGTCGAGGAGCCGAAGCATCCGGACCTGGAGGTTGGGACGCCTTCGGTGAGCGACGCAAGCCCGGAGACGGCTGCGAGCTTCACCCTGTCGGCGACGGTGAGCAACACCGGCGACGCGGAGTCGCCCGCGACGACGTTGCGCTACTACCGCTCGACGGACCCGACGATCACGACATCGGACACCGCGGTGGGGACGGACGACGTGGGCGTGCTGGCGGCCCCAGGAACGAGCTCGGAGTCCATCTCGTTGGCGGCGCCGGTAACCGCCGGCGCGTACTACTACGGGGCGTGTGTGGACTCGGTGACCGACGAGTTTGACTCAACGGACAACTGCTCCGCGTCGGTGAAGGTAGACGTCGAGGAGCCGAAGCATCCGGACCTGGAGGTTGGGACGCCTTCGGTGGACGACGCGAGCCCGGAGACGGGTGCGGGCTTCACCCTGTCGGCGACGGTGAGCAACACGGGCGACGGCGAGTCGCCCGCGACGACGTTGCGCTACTACCGCTCGACGGACCCGACGATCACGACGTCGGACACGGCGGTGGGGACGGACGACGTGGGCGTGCTGGCGGCCTCAGGAACGAGCTCGGAGTCCATCTCGTTGACGGCGCCGGCGACGGCCGGTGCGTACTACTACGGTGCGTGCGTGGACTCGGTGACCGATGAGTCCGACACCACCAACAACTGCTCGGCGCCGGTGAAGGTGGAGGCGGTACAGCCGAGTGAGTTGAGCGTGGAGGTGACCGCGCCGCAGGAGTGGGCACCCGTAGGGGAGACCGTGAACTACAAAGCGAAGGTGGTGGACAGCGAGGGAACGGAGATGTCCGGGTACACCTTCGCATGGAAGTCGAATGACACCTCGAAGGCGACCGTCAATTCAAGCGGCGTGGTGACGGCCGTCGCGGTAGGCGACGCGACCATTACCGCCACAGCAAGTACGACTGGCTCGACCACCGTGAAGGCGCGTCCCCTTGCGCGGTCTTCCGGTGACGCGGGCACGAAGCTCCAGTCAACACTCTCGGGTTCGCTCAAGATGAACGTGGTCAAGCCAGTGGACAGAATTGAGTTTTCTCCGAGCTCGCTGAGCTTCGACGCGGTGGGTGAATTGAAGACCGTCACGGCGACCCTCTACGACGCGGACAACAACGAAATGCGCCCAACCCATTGGGGCTGGGGCTCGGCGAATGAGACAGTGGCCGAGGTGTACTCACGGTACTCTAGTTCCAGTGTGCCGGCCAGTGTGCAGTCCATCGGCGAGGGGACCACCACGGTGAGCCTAAGCGCCAACGGGACCAAGGCGTCCATGAACGTGACGGTGACACTGCCGACGGCACGAGTGGATATCAATCCGCGCTCGTTGACGTTTGAGGCGCTGGGAGACACCAAGTCGGTGACCATCCGGGTCCTGGACGAGAACGGTGACGAGGACGAGGACGCGACTTGGTTGGCATTCGGTTTTTTCAGTCCGTGCTGCGTTCCTGACGCTCGCAACTACCGGGGTGGAGTCGCCTTCGAGAGAGTGGGCGATGGCCTGGAAATTACGTCGAAAGGACCGGGAACCGGCCAGATCACGATCAGTTCGACGGACGTGGCATCGGCTATCCTGGGCGTCACCGTTCGCATGAAGCCGGCGACGCTGGAGGTTTCACCGAGTTCACCCAGCTTGGCGGTCAACGGGACGACCACGCTGAGCGCGACGATCAAGGACGCCAACGGCAACTCCATACAGGTGAGCGGGAACGACGGCCAGGGCGGTCTCGTTGTCTATTGGGAAACGAACGACGACACCGTGGCGACAGTTGTGGGCGGGACGGCCAGGGAGGAACACAATACCGGAGCCACTGCCACGGTGACGGCGGTGGGGGCCGGCACGGCGACGATCACCGGCACGTGGGCTAGCAGAGTCAGAGGCACCGCCACGGTAACCGTGACGGAGTGATACTCAGACCGGCTGTTCCTGGAGTGCCCCTTCTACGGCAGCCGCCAGATGGTCTGTCATCTGTGGCGGGAGGGCGTCTGTGTGGGGCGTCACCGGGTGCGCCGTCTATTCAATCGAGACTTCGCGTGGGTCCACCTTTCGACCGCCCTGTTCATAACTTGACCAGCCCGAGAAACGCACCGACACACCAGCTTCGGATAGTGTACTCTTGACGTACATCGTCTAACTTGTCATCTTGGCAGGGGATGATCCTCGGTTATCGAGACAGAAAGACGCGAGCGTTTGCCGAAGGGCGGTCAGTCAAGGCGTTCCGGAGCTTCGAAACCCAAGCAGCAAAACGGCTGGCCATCCTGAACGCCGCGCCTTCGCTCGACACCCTGCGTTCCTTACCGGGAAACCATCTTGAAGCCCTCCGGGGTGAGAGGAAGGGCCAGTACTCCATTCGCATCAACCGGCAGTGGAGACTGTGTTTCGAGTGGCCGGACGGGCATGCAGGACCGGACAACGTTGAGATCGTCGACTACCACGGATGAGAAGGAGGAGAACGGTATGTTCATGAGAGCTGTCCATCCCGGTGAGATCCTGAAGGGCGAGTTGGAAGAACTGGGTATCACACCGACGGAGTTGGCGCGGCAGATCGAGGTGCCCGCTAACCGGGTGAGCCAGATCATCGCCGGCAAGCGTTCAGTCACCGGCGACACCGCGCTACGCTTGGGCCACTGGTTCGGTGTCGATCCTCAATTTTGGCTTAACCTTCAGGCACAGTACGACTTGGTTCAGGCCAACAGGGAAACGGGTGCCCAGATCCGCCATCTGCCGACTAGGCCGGGTGTTTTGGGAAAGGGCGCCGCTCCGGGGTTTGCATGACCAGAGAAGGAGCAAGGACGCCACTCGGCCGAAACCGACCGGTATTTCGGATGAAACGATCCCGTTTAGCGACCGTCCGCAAGGCATTCGAAAGGGTCCGGGAGGCTGAACGGTGAGCGATGGCAGGCCGTTTCAGGGGAGCCTCTTGCCGAGGATTTCCTTCGCGAGTCCATCGTCGAGCTTCCTGATTGGCAGGATCTCGACGAATTGATGCTCGACGGCGTCGAGTCCGCCTTACAGGATATATTCGCCCGCTTCCCGGCAGACCGGTCACCCACTGAGAGTCAGACGGAGGACGATCTGATCTGGTCCGTTTTCGGCCAGCTCGGGTGGACAGCGAACTTGCGCCAGCAGAACCTGTCAGCCCATAGTCGCGAGGCCGTACCCGACGGTCTGTTGTTCGCGCACAATGCAGCGAAGGAACGGGCCAACGACTTCGCGGAGGAGTGGAAGCGTTATCAACATGGCCTCGCCATCGTGGAATCGAAACACTGGCTACGTCCCCTCGACCGGCGGTCGGGACGACGCGGCGAGGAGACAGCACCCTCCACGCAAATGCTGCGCTACTTGCGGCGGGTCGATGATCTGACAACCGGAAGGCTCCGCTGGGGATACTGATCAACGGGGCGAGATGGCGCCTCTATTGGCAGCGCGCTCTATCCGTCTCGGAACTCACGCAGCCTCACCGACGGTCACGCTGACACGCTTCCCCAACCGGCGCAGGGCCCGGTCGATGGTGGCTGCCTTGGTGACATGATCCGGATTCAGCATGCGCCGCACCTCGCTCTCCGCGACGTCGAGGTCGCGCGCGAGACGGCGTTTCGACACGCCGGCCTTGCGGAACGCCTCGTAGAGGGCCGCCTTCAGCGCAATCGGCACCGGAGGAACGACGATCGGCCGGCGTCGGGTCGCGCGCGACGGCTCCGGCAGGTCCTTGCAGAGTGGACGCCGTGAACTATCGTCCCTCGGCGATCAACAGGTAGCCGCGGTTCTCCACGGTATCGAAGGTGCGCATGGCCTTGATCAGGTGGGCTGCGCTGACCCAGACCCACGGGGCCCGGTTCGGGTTCACGTCCATGATCAGAAAGGAATCGCTCGCCTCATCATAGGCTCCGAGGGGGGAAATGTGCCCGCCGCCCTTCTGGCCCAGTGTCTTGCGGTGGTAGTTCACGAGCACGTAGTCACCTGGGGCAGCCAGGTTCTTCGCGATCTCGCGCTTGATCACCTCGTCGTTCATCTCCTCATCGACCACGCGGATCCTCACATCGAGATCGTGGGCACTCAGGGCTTGAGCCAGTTGTCGGAGCTGCAGGCCGAAGTCCTTTTTCATGGCACCCTGGATCGCGATGGGCTTGCCAAGCACCTCGATCTTGGTCTTGGTCTGGCCGGTGAGGACGTTGTTCGGAGTGTATTTCCCGAAGAAGGGGTTGAAGCCCGTGGGGAGCCATGCGCGTTCATCCTCCGCGATGGAGTAGGTGTCCTGAGGAAGCCCCTTTTTCTTGCCAAGCCTCAGCGCGTCCAAGACGATGGCCGAGGAGACCGGCCCACAGAAGATCTTGTTGTCCTGGCTGATGAAGTGGTTGCTGAGCCGGAAGAAGTCCGCCTTGTGGGTGGAGCGCGACAGGCGCCGGGAACTCTCTTCGGACTCCCACTCTACCAGGCCGCTCGCGGCGCCGGCCTGGCACAGGACAACGCCCGCCAGGAGCAACACCGTCAGAACGTGTTTCATGGGACCTCCTTGTTTCGGATCATCCGCGAACTCAACACACACCCTTCGCGCATTCTTGGACGCACGTGGTATGGTCCTCTTCCGTTAAAGATTAACCTCTAGGTGAGGACATTCAAGGGGATTCGACCGGGCGGGCGTGAGTCTCATCGGCAAGCGATGGGGGCGCTACAAGGAGGCCAAGTCGTGAAAGGAAGAATTCTGGCGTTCGCGGGGATACTGTTGTTGATGAGCCCGGCCTACGCCCAAGGGGGCAGCTTCACCCTGCTGTTGACCGGAACCCACGCTTACACGACCATCGAGCATTCCACGGGCAGGATGTTCGCCGGCGGGGTAGATGGAGTGGCCACCGTGACGGAGAGCACAGGCGAGCCCTTCGCCAAGGGCATGAGCTTCTACATGACCTGTGTGGCGAACGGCACAAGGTCGGACGCGGGTCTGCAGCTCGAAACGTCTTGTGTCGGGACTGACACGGCCGACGACCGTGCCCGCCTCTACATGTCCGGGGGCCGCGGAAAGGGCACCACGAAAGCGGGCGGCGGCGGTGCGGGCATGATCGAGATCGTGGGCGGGGCGGGCAGGTTTGCCGAGCTCAAGGGGAGTTGCCCCTACGACACGGCCTACCTGAAGGGCGACCGAGTCGTGACTTCCGCCAAATGCACTTGGGAGAAGGCTTCCGCCGGGGGCTGACGCGGAAGCCACCGCCAATGGCGCGACCCGCCCTTCGTTCCGGCGAGTTCGTTTCCCTCGTCGCCCTCTTGATATCGCTCGTCGCGCTCTCGACCGATGCGATGCTTCCGGCGCTTCCCGCCATCGGTCACGACCTCGGGACGCCGCGTCCTAACGACGTCCAGTTCGTCATCACCTCTCTGTTCGTGGGGCTCGGCCTGGGCCAGATCGTCTTCGGCCCGCTCTCGGACAGTATCGGACGCAAGCCCGCCATCCATACCGGCCTTGTCCTGTACATGACCGGATGCCTCATGAGCATCCTTTCACCCACGTTCGCGGTGATGATCGCGGGCCGTGTACTGCAGGGCTTCGGCGTCGCGGGGCCACGCGTCGTGACCGTGGCTCTGGTGCGCGATCAGTACGAAGGACGCCAGATGGCTCGTCTCATGTCGTTCGCCATCTCCGTGTTCATCCTCGTTCCCACCGTCGCACCGGCCCTCGGGCAGGGGATCCTGTGGCTGGGAGGCTGGCGGGCGATTTTCACCACCTTCTTCGCCATCGCCGCGTTCGCTTTCGCATGGGTAGCGCTTCGTCAGCCGGAGACCCTTCCGGCTTCTCGCCGGAGGCCCCTCTCCCCGCGAGCCATTGGCGGAGCCGTCCTGGAGGTCCTGCGGATTCGGCCCGCTCTCGGGTATACCCTCGCCAGCGGATGCGCGTTGGCGCCGTTCGTCGGCTACCTGAGCTCTGCCCAGCAGATCTTCCAGGACGCTTACGGAACCGGCGCCCTGTTCCCCGTCTATTTCGGAGTGCTGGCGCTTGCCATCGGAGTGGCCTCGCTCGTGAACGGCCGCCTCGTGCTGAAGCACGGGATGCGCCCGCTCGTCACGACGGCGACGGTGGCCATCACGCTGGTCTCGATCGTTGGCTGGACACTGGCCTTCCGCTTCGATGGGCTTCCCCCGTTGTGGCTGTTCATGGCCTACCTGCTGGTGGTCTTCTTCTTCTTTGGACTCGTCTTCGGAAATCTCAACGCTCTCGCCATGGGGCCCCTCGGGCACATCGCCGGAGTGGGCGCGGCCGTGGTCGCCGCGCTCTCCACCTTCATCGCGTTGCCGCTCGGAGCCTTCGTGGGTCAAAACTTCGATGGCACCATGTACGCACAGATCGCCGCCTTCGCGATCTTCGGCACCGGGGCCTTCGCCGCAATAAGATGGGCCGAGGCCAAGCCAAGCGTTGGACCCGGTCATGATGCCATCGACCGGTCGTGAGGCTAGTGTGGTGTCTGGGAAGCCGGTTCTCTTGGGGAGGACAGCTTCGGTGTCTGCCGCGCGGAAGGAACGGGTCTACTCGACACGCTGCCGGTTCGCGCCGAAAGAACCCACGAGCTCGCTGCGTTCGAAAACGCCCACGACGCCGGCGTGGTCCTCTCCAATGAAACGGCCCTGGATGTAGTCGCCGCTACCAACCGGCTTTGCCCCGAATGCGCCGCCGTCGAGCGGCATGTTCTGCCAGGGCGGGATGCTCCCGCCGTCGAGCTTCGTGCCGGTTTCCAGATCATGGAGATTGTCGAAGACGACATCGACGTCCGGATTGGCGAGGTCGTCGATGTCGAGGGTGGCGTCACCTCGCACAAACTGGCCGCGGGTCACGCGATCACTGACATCCATGCCGGTCATCATCCCGGTCCAAGTCGCGGACATGCCCGGCGCGGCCGTCGGCGCCGTGGCGCTGGGCACGCCCAGGGCGCTGGAATCGAAGACGGTGCCCAGGCCGACGGGCTGGCCCCGCTCGTCCCTGACCGTCAGGATGGTGCGGTTGACGAAGAAGGCGCCGTCATCAAGCCAACCGCCGTAGAACTCTGCCCTGAACGCCCGTCCAACGGTACGTAAGCCAAACCCTTCCACGACCGGGACACCGCGGACCGTTTCGGTCCGCGGCTTGAGCGTCAGGGAATCCTTCAGGCGCTCCGCGAAGTGTTTGCTTCCAAAGTCCAACCGGGGGTCGCCGAGGGCAAGCTGCAGCGCGGCTTCCAATTCCTCGGCGGTTCGACTGACACCACAGACCGTGCCGTCGCACTTGGAAAATGTGCGATACGACGCCCCATCGAATCGGAACACATGCTGATCGCTTGCAAGCGTCATGGTAGCGGATTCCACTCTCCCGATCGTGCCTGACGTGACCTGTTCCGCCGTCAGAGCGGTACCGGGTCCGGTCTCCATCGACACCATTTTCTCCTGACTCCCACCACTGCATCCGGAAAGGAGAACTGTCGCAACGATGGCAATCAATGTGGCTATGGTGCGCATAGTCCTCTTCAAGCTTACCATTTCCGTGACATCTCCTTCACGCGGTAGCGGGTTGAGCGACGACCACGCCGGCGCGCGGCAGCATCAGGGCGGCGGCAAGGACGCCTCCCCCGGCCACGGCCATCACCACGAACAGGGCGCCGAAGCCCCAGCCCGCATGGATGCCGGCGACCACGGGCAGGGTGGAGGCCATGACGGAGAAGGTCACGATGTAGCGCAGGGCGAAGACGCGACTGCGCCATTCGCTCTTGGTGATGCGGCCGATGAGCACGTCGTTGATGGGGATCTGGCCGAAGACGACGAGCATGAAGGCGACGGAGACCACCAGCGCGGCGACGCCGGTGAGTTGGTACATGAGCGCGAAGAACAGCGCCTGCAGGCCGCCGACGAAGGCGAACACCGTGCGCACGGAGCGGCGGTCGACGAGATAGCCCACCACGAGCTGGGCCATGGCCGCGATGGCGAAGACCAGGAACGCGTAGCCGCCCACGGCGGTGGCGGAGCCGGCGAGGTCGCCGAGCCGCTCGTCGAAGATCTTCGGCAGCGCGAAGGTGGTGCTCTGGAACACCAGGCCGCCGATGGCGGTGGTGAACACGATGATGCAGAGGACGCGGACGAAGGTCGAACGTGCGATGGACGGCGCGTCCACGGTGGGCTTCCCGGCACCCGCGTCGCCCGCACTGTCCGCGGCGGCGGCCCCGCTCCCTTGCCGCGCCCATACAAGCACCGCGTAGGCGGCGCCCAAGACGATGGCGATCGCGCCGGGCACCACGAACGCGTTGCGCCAGCCGCCGGTGTCGATGAGGTAACCCGTGAGCAGCGCGGCGGCGGCGACCCCGAGGTTGCCGAAGACGCCGTTGACGGCGATGGGGATGCCGGTCTTCCGGCGTCCCTGTATGACCATGGCGATGCCGACGGGATGGTAGATGGCGGCGAAGACGCCGACGGCCAGCAGCCCCAGCGCGATCTCGAACGGCGAATCGGCCAGGGCGGTGAGGATCGAGCTCACGCCGATGCCGAAGAAGAAGATGGTGATCATGCCGGGCCGGCTCCACTTGTCCCCGAGCCACCCGGCCACAATGGCGCCGACCCCGAAAGCCACGAACCCGGGCGTGGCATAGGGGATCAACGCCGCGTAGCTCATGTCCCACTCGTGGGCGAGACGCAACGCGGCCACCGTCGCGAAGATCAGCATGAACAGATGATCGAGGAAGTGCGCGGCGGCGAGGAAACCCAGGTTCAGACGGTCGCCCGACATGTCGCCCCCTGGTCGTGAGTCATCGGCCCCCGCGCAGCATGGGCTGCATCACCTGTTCGGCGAAGGCGCGGATCATGCTGGCCCGGGGCCGTCCGTCCACCGCGTAGGGACGGATGGTGATCTGGTCGATGCCGTTGTCGAACATGCGCCGGGCGGTTTCGATGCAGCGGGCGGGGGTGCCGGCCAGGGCGAACTCGGGCACCACCTCGTCGGGCACGGAGTCGGCGTGGGCGGCGTTGGGGTTGAGGTGCTGGTAGTTGTCGTAGCGGCCGGTCATCCGTTCCGCCGCCGCGGCGGCCGCCGGGCTCAGCCCCCAGAACGGCTTGAGGATCGACTGGGCCACGTGCGGCCGCACCACCGACACCGCCTTGGACCCGTCCTCGTCCACCGCCGCGGAGACCGAGAGGAACGTCCGGAACGGCTCCGCCTCTCGACCGCCCTCCCGCCGGCCGTCGTTCACGCACGCCATCATCCGGTCCAGCATGTCCCCTTCCATGGCTACCCGGGCCAGGATCACCCCGTCGCCGATGCGCCCGGCGAGGCGCAGCATCCTGGGTCCGCTGGCCGCCAGCGCGATGGGCGGGCACTTCTCCGGGCCCGCGAACATGAGGCGCATGTCCTCGGCGCCGGCGGGCACGCGCGCGCCGCGGCACAGCGCGCGGACCTCGTCGACGCAGGCTTCCAGCCGTGCGCGCGTGGCGGGACGTTTGCCCATGGTGTTGACCGAGGTGAAGCCGCTGCCGATGCCCAGCGTGAGGCGTCCGCCGGACAGCTCCTGCAGCGTCGCCGCGGCGCTGGCGGTAACCGCGGAGACCCGGGTGACGGGATTGGTGACGCCGCTTCCCAAGAGGATCCGCGAGGTGGCCTGGGCCGCGGCGCCCAGGATCACGTACATCTCGCGCCAGATGAGTTGGGAATCGCCCACCCACACCTGGTCGTAGCCGAGTTCCTCGGCGAGCGTGATCTCCCGCATCAGTTCGGGCACGTCGTAGTAGGGATGGATCTCGACGCCGAAGGAGACTCTCGCCATACGTCAATCCTGCAGGCCGTACAGCCGCGCCGGATTTTCGCTCAGGATCTTGTCTGCCACGCCGCCGGCGAGCACGCCGTCCGTGGACAGCTTGGCGATGGCTTCCATGTCGTTGGAGTAGTCCGCGTGCCCGTAGTCGGTGCCGACGATGATGTTGTCCTCTCCGGCGTACTCCAGCACGTACGACAAATCGTCCGTGGTCTGGCAGGCCACATAGATGCGGTTGTCCTTGAGCAGGTTCTTGTGGGCCAGCTCTCGCGGCGCGCCGCGCACCGCCGCCAGCGGAGTGTCCGCGTGTTGCCGCCGGAACGCCAGCTCCGCCTGGGTGCGGATCATCAGGTCGTTGAGCGCGTAGGGCACCCACTGGGAAGTGGCCTCCACGAAGCACCAGCGCAGGTCCGGGAACTTGTCCGGGACACCCTTGTAGATGAGATTGTTGAACGCGCCCACCGTGGACAGCTTGAAGCGCGAGAACGTGTCCTGGAGGAACAGGTCGTAGTGGTCGAAGCTGCCGCCGCCGGCGTGCACGCACATGGGGATGCCGAGATCGCTGGCCTCCCGGTAGATGGGGAACAGCGTGTCGTCGGAGAGCAGCCGCCCGCCTTCGACGCCGTGCATGAACACGCCGCAGGCGCCGTTCTCCTTGCCGAAGTGGATCTCCTCGATGGCCCGGTCCATGGACCGCAGCGGCGCCAGCACCACCCAGCGCAGGCGGCCGCCGCCCTGCTTCCAGATCTCCGCGAGCCAACGGTTGTAGCCCCGGCAGAGCGCCCGCTCCACCTCGGGCCGCACGGTCAACGGCCGGAGGAACATCGTCGGGTAGAGCACCTGGATGTCCACGGACAGTTCGTCCATGTGGGCGATGCGCGCGTCCACGTTGGTCAGCTCGCGCGATTCCGCGGTGGCGTTGAGGCCGATGTTGGTGTTGGGCACCACCCGCTCGTCGATGCGCCAGTAGCGCAGGCCCGTGTTTTTGGACACCAGCAGGTCGGGCGCGAGGTGGCGGTCCTCCTCCGCCATGAACTCCCACGTATGCTCGTTCTCGATGAGATGCGCGTCGGCGTCTATGAACAAGGGCATGTCGTTACCTCCGGCGGATTTATTGGGCTCGGCTAGCCGCCCCGAATCGTCATTCTCGCCCAGGAAGCCGTGGCAGTTCAACCCGAGCGGCCCTCGCGCGTTGTCTTTTCATTTGGTACAGATTCGACACGTCGGTCCGGCTACCGCGCGACTCCTTGCATGAGTCGATGCGCCGGAACCGCCAGAATGGGAGGTAAGTTCATGGCACAAGCTGGCTACGCCCGCCCGGAGCTTCTCACGGAGACCGACTGGCTGGAGCAGCACCTCGACGACCCGAACATCCGCATCGTCGACTGCGACCCCTACGACGTCTACCGCCGGGCGCACATCAAGGGCGCGGTGGGCATCCGCGTACACCACTACATCAAGCATCCGGAATACTCGACGGACCCGCGCAAGTACCCGCTGGTGGCGCCGCCCGACACGGCCAAGGAGCTCATGGAGAGCCTGGGCATCGGCGACGAGACGCACGTCGTCGCCTACGACAGCAACGGCTCGCTGTGGGCGGCGCGCCTGTGGTGGGTGCTGAACTACTACGGCCACACCAAGGTGACGGTGCTCAACGGCGGTTGGCAAAAATGGTTCGACGAAGGGCGTCCGGCGGCCCTGGACGTGCCCAAGCCCGCGACCGCGTCCTTCAACCCCAAGGCCGAGCCGGATCTGGTGTGCACCGTGGACTACGGCACGGCCAGTGTCGGCAACCCGGACGTGGTGTTCCTCGACGTCCGCTCGGACGGTGAGTGGACCGGGGCCAACAGCCGCGGCAACAAGCGCGCCGGCCGCATACCCGGGGCCGTGCACCTGGAGTGGCTCAACTTCGTCCATGACAAGCCCTACCGGACCTTCAAGGAGGCCGGCGAACTGCGCGGCCTGCTGGTGCAGGCGGGAGTGCCACCCGATCGTGAAGTGGTCACGTATTGACAGGGAGGCATCCGTGCGGCGCACGGAGTCTTCGTCCTGACACTGCTGGGCTACGAACGGGCACGCAACTACGACGGTTCCATGGCCGAGTGGGCCAACCGCGACGACACGCCGCTCGTGCTGGAGTAACTCTGGGCGCCGAGCTTCTAGCCCTGAGCGCGGCGGTGGCCTGGGGGTCCGAGGCGATCCTGGTGCGCCGGGGCGCGCGCTACGCCAGCGTCGTGCTCGCCGCGCTCATGGGCTTCGTACTGAGCACGGTGGTGCTGTGGAGCGCCATCTGGCTCTTCATTCCACTGAGTCTGCTCTACACCCGCGGCACTTGGTACTTCATCATCAGCGGGCTGATCCAGCCGGCCATCGTCCGCTTTCTCCACTACACCGGCATCGTTCGCCTGGGCGCGTCGCGCGCCGGCCCGGTGCGCAGCGTGACGCCGCTGTTCGCCATCGCCATCGCCTTCAGCTTCCTCGGCGAACGGCCCGACGCCGGCGTCTACCTCGGCTCGTTCCTGAGCGTCATCGGGGTCTGGCTGACATCGAGCCGGCGCGAGGGAGAGAGCGAGTGGAAGGCGATTCACCTGGCGTATCCGCTGGGCGCGGCCTTCCTCACGGCCATCTCGCAGAACTTCCGCAAGACCGGCCTCCTGATCATGCCCAACCCCTATGTCGCCACCGCGGTCACCATCACCACGTCGCTGGTGGTGTTCTCGTTGAGCCTAGTGGTGACGGGCCAGTTGCGCACTCTCCAGGGCGACCGGAAATGCCTGCCGTTCTACGGCACCGCCGCCGTGGTCTCGGCCACCGCGCAACTGCTGGGCTACATCGCCCTGGCCAAGGGTGACGTGTCCGTGGTGGTGCCGCTCATCAACACGAACCCGCTCTTCATCGTCCTGTTCAGCGCGCTGTTCCTTCGGGACCTGGAGACCATCAACGCCCGCGTCGCCGCCGGCGCCGTCCTTATCGTCACGGGCATCGCGCTCATCACGTACCGCTGATCCGTCGGCCGTCTGTTGAAGCCGTCACCCGTCTCCGATATGTGACTACATGCACCACCACACGGGTGGAGCGGAACCCATGACACTCGCAGGAAGGGAAATCGTCGTACGCCGGACGCGCGACCATCGCCGCGCCGAGGAGTGGGCGCTGGTGCTGGAGGCGGAGGGTCTGGCGCCGCGGCTGCTGCACACGTCCAGCGGTTGGATCATCTCGGTGCCGTCCCAGCACCTGGAGCGGGCGGCCACGGAGTTGTGGGCGTACGAGAGCGAGAAACTAGCCACGGAGACGGAAGAAGACCGCCCGTGGGCCGGTCGCGCTCCGTTCTACACGGGCGTCGGCGTCGCGGCGGGACTCCTGGCGTTCTTTTTCCTCGTTGCCTGGACTCAGGAATCCGTGCGCTGGATCGAGCACGGCAACGCGTCGACCGACTGGATCCTGCGCGGCCAACTGTGGCGCACGGTCACCGCCCTCACCCTGCACGGCGATTTCCCCCACGTGGCGTCCAACGCCGTGGCCCTGGTGTTCTTCCTGACCGCGGTGTGCCGTTCTCTGGGGCCCGGGTTCGGCGCGGCGATGGTGCTGGGGGTGGGCGCGCTGGGCAACCTCTTCAACGCCTGGTTTCACGGCTTCGACCACAACTCCGTGGGTGCGTCCACCGCGGTGTTCGGCGCCCTGGGCCTGCTCGGCGCCATCGGCGTCGTCGAACGCCAGCGGCTGGGGATCCAGGGACGCCGCGCCTGGATACCGCTGGCCGCGGGGGTCGCGATCCTCGCCATGCTCGGCACCGGCGGACCGCGCGTGGACCTGTGGGCGCACTTCTGGGGCTTCGGCGCCGGTGCCGGCGCCGGGATCTGCGCGGCCCTCTTCGTGGAGCGGCCGGAGACCGCGGCGGTTCAACTCAGGATCGGCGTGGCGGCAGCCGCGGCTGTGGTGCTGTGCTGGATCGTGGCGCTGGCGTAGTGTCCGGTCCACTCCATTCGGGTGAATGATGCGGCCGTTCGCCCTGAGCGCAGCGGAGTCGAAGGGCGGCAACTTCGTCAGGGAATCCCGGAACCGCGCGCCCAGGCGCGGTGCTCCACCATCAGACAGCGGTCCTGCACCACCTTGATGCCGGCGCGGGCCAGCGCCTCCGCCACCGCGTCGTGGCGGATACCCGACTGGAGCCAGACCGCGGCGGGCCGGGCCGCCAGCATGTCGTCGAAGTGGGCTTCGACGTCGCTCGGGCGCCGGAACACGTTGACCAGGTCCACCGGACCGGGAACGTCCGCCAGCCGGCGGTACACCGGTTCCCCGAGGATCTCCGTCACTTCCGGGTAGTACACCGGCACGGGGACCACCTCGAAACCCGCCGAGTGCATGTACCGCGGCACGTAGAACGCCGGCTGGGAAGCCTGCTGCTCCGTCTTGATGCCAAGGACGGCGATGCGCCGGGTGGCGGCGATCAGGTCCCGGATGTCCTCGGTTCGTTCCAACAGGTTCGCGCGATAGTCCATTTCGAGACGAACCTTGACAACGATCCCCGTTGGTTGCAACCTGCCGCAAACAACGCGCAGCCGGGAAAGAGAGGGTCGATCATGGGTCTGTTGGATCAAAAGGTAGTGATCGTGACGGGCGGTGGCAACGGCATCGGCCGGGCCTATTGCCAGGGCATCGCCCGCGAGGGCGGGATACCCGTGGCCGCGGACATCGACGGAGAGGCGGCCCAAGCCGTGTGCCGCGAGATCGCCGGAAGCGGCGGCCAGGCCCTCGGCGTGCGCACGGACGTGGCGGACCTCGCGAGCTGCCAGGCCATGGCCCAAGCGACCCTGGAACAGTTCGGGCGGATCGACGGGCTCGTCAACAACGCCGCGGTGTTCATGAGCGTGCCGGTGACGCGTTCGGGTTTCCAGGATATCCGCGAGGAGGAATGGGACCGAGTGATGGCCGTGAACGTCAAGGGACTGTGGCTGTGCAGCCGCGCGGTGGTGCCCGCCATGCAGGAGCGCCGCCAGGGCAGCATCGTCAACGTCGCGTCCAACATGGCCTACAACGGCGGCGCCGGCATGATGCACTACGTCGTCTCCAAGGCCGCCGTGGTGGGCTTCACCCGGGTGCTGGCGCGCGAGCTGGGACCCGACGACATTCGCGTGAACACGCTGGCGCCGGGCTCCACGGCCAGCGAGCCCGAACCCACGGAAGCCGCCCTCGAGGACTACGAGCGCTCCGCGTCCAAGCGCTTTCTGCAACGCATCGAGAAACCGGAAGACGTGGTGGGCACCGCGCTCTACCTCTTGTCCGACCTGAGCGCCTTCGTCACCGGCCAGGCCATTCTGGTGAACGGCGGCGCCAACCTGCACTGATCGCGCGGCGGTTGACAAACGCCCGATCTTGGTCGAACTTTACGGTTGAACACCGGCCGCCGCGGGGCGCCGGGCACCAACCCTGCCGGCCCGGGACCCTCCGGGCCGCGTATCAAGGAGACACGCCATGTCCAGCCAGGAGAGTCTTCCGGTTATCGATGCGGACGCCCACGTGATCGAGACGGAACACACGTGGGACTATCTGGAGCCGTCGGAGGAAAAGTACCGCCCAACGCTATTCTCCTCGCCGCAGGAGCCCACGCTCCAGTACTGGGTCATCGACGAGAAGATCCGCGGGTTCCGTTTCCCCACTTACAGCGAGCAGCAACTGCGGGACCTGTCGGACCAGTTCGGGCGGAACGTGGAGTCACCCCAGGCCGCGCGCGAGCTGGACGACGTGCAGCTTCGGGTCGACCACATGGAGAAGCTCGGGGTCGACGTCCAGGTGCTGCACAACACCTTCTGGATCGAACAGATCACCACCAAGCCGGACGTGGAAGTCGCGCTGTGCCGGAGCTGGAACCGCTGGCTCGGCGACATCTACCGGCAGAGCAAGGGCCGGCTGCGCTGGTCCTGCGTGGTGCCGGTGCTGGCCCTGGACGAAGCGGTAGCACAGATCAAGCAGGCCAAGGAAGACGGCGCCGTGGCGGTGTGCATGAGGCCGCTGGAGGGAGATCGGGACATGTGCGACCCGTACTTCTACCCCGTCTACCAGGTGGCCAGCGACCTGGACATACCCATCGCCGTACACATCGCCAACGGCAATCCCGGCAACTGCGACACCTACCGTCCGACCACGGCCGGGCGCTTCGCCATGTTCCGGGCACCCACGGTCACGTCGTGCCTGGGCCTCGTCATGAGCGAGATTCCCCAGTTGTTTCCGAAACTTCGGTGGGGCTTCATCGAAGCCTCCTCCCAGTGGGTCCCGTGGATCTACCTGGAGAGCGAGAACCGTTACCAGGCCGCCCAGCGCGAGTTCCCGAAGGACCTCTTCGCAGAGTACGGCATCTACGTCACCTGCCAGACCAACGACGACATCCCCTACGTCCTCAAGTACTCGGGCGAAGGCAACCTCGTCATCGGCACCGACTACGGCCATACCGACCCGTCCAGCGAGATGGACGCCATCCTCGACCTGAAGAAGATGGACGACATCAGCCAGGAGCGGAAGGACAACATCCTGTATCACAATCCCAAGGCCCTATACGGGCTCTAGGAACTCGTGTGGTGTCTGGTTCATTCGCATAGTAAACGCATGGCCACTCGACGGCGATACAACGCGGCTGTACAACGGGTGAAGGGCATGCTCGAGTTGGCCTCGGGGCTTTACGAGACCTCCCTCTCGCACCAGACCCGCCGGGCGGCGGAAGGCGTCCTCCAGACCGACGCCCGGCTCGGCTACTATCTCCAGTTGTCGCTGCTGCCGCGGGGCAACCAGGACGACTGCGTCGCGCTTTCGTTCGCCGCCGACAGCTTCCGCGAGCTCAAGATGCTCGCCGACGGCAAGATCTCCATGGCGTGGATCAACCCGTCGGCGTCGGTCACCTTGGCGTACAAGGGCAAGGGGCCCCTCGAAGGGCGCATGCCGCTGCGCACCATCGCGGTGTTCCCGTCCTGGGACGCCATGGGCTTCGCCGTGCACGAGTCCACGGGCATCACCTCGCTGAAACAGATCGTCAGGGAACGCATCCCGCTGCGCCTCTCCACCGGCCCCACCGGCAAGCGCAGCCTGGTGGACACGCCGGTGGCGTACACCGTGGCGTCGGTGCTCCAGGCCGCGGGCATGAGCATCGCCGACATCCGCAAGTGGGGCGGCAGGATCCAGTCGGTGACGCGTCCGAGCCACCCGGACCGGCGCGCCGCCATCGAGAACGGCAAGGTCAACGCCGTCTTCGACGAAGGCATCAAGAGCTGGGGGCAGACCGCCGTGGACAACGGCTTCCGTTACCTCTCCATCGACGGGCCCGTGCTGCGCCGGCTCAAGGCCATGGGGTATCGCGAGGCGGTGCTGCCCAAGAACCACTTCAAGGGGATGACCGAGGACGTCACCACGGTCGACTTCAGCGGCTGGCCCATGGTGGTGCGCAAGGACATGCCCGACGAGGTCGCCTACGCCTTGTGCGAGGCCCTCGAGCTGCGGCGCAAGACCATCCCCACGGACAACTTCAAGCCCCTGAGCGTCGCGCAGCTCTGCGCCAACGACGAGGAGGCGCCCTACGACGTGCCCCTGCATCCCGGCGCGAAGCGGTTTTACCGGGAGCGCGGGTACCTCGAGTGACGCGCCGGTGCCTGTGCTTGCCCGGGCCGGGAGCGTGTATGGCTCGCGGCCGGCGCGCCTGCCGGCGGACGCTCGTTCCTGAGAAAGCCGCCCTTACCGCCTCCTGAGACATCCATGCAGATCCCGCGCGTCCTCATCGTCGTCTTCTCCGCCGCGGTCGTGGTGATCACGTCCATCAGCATGAACGCCTACAGCCTGTTCCTCACGCCCATCGAGGACACCTTCGGCTGGTCGCGTTCGGTGGCGACCATCCCCTACGTGTTCGCCATGCTCGGCTGGGGCATCGGCGGCGTGTTCTTCGGCAAGATGGCGGACGACCTCGGCACCCGCCCGGTGATTCTCGGAGGCATCCTCCTCATGGCCGCGGGTTTCATCGGCATGGGGCTGTCGCAGAACCTGTGGCAGCTATGCTTCACCTTCGGAATGATGACCGGCATGGCCAAGGGCGCCAGCGGGCTGGTGATCATCTCGCTCTTGGTGGCGAAGCACTACGAAGCCGAGCGACGCGGCCTGGTGGTGAGCATCGTGCAGACGGCGTCGCCCCTGAGCCCGTTCTTCCTGGCGCCGCTGCTGTATTTCCTCATCGGGAGCTATGACTGGCGCATCGCCGCGTTCGCGTGCGGCGCGCTGCTCCTGGGCGTGGCCCTCCCGTTCGGTTGGATCGGCGCGCGCGATCCGGATGCCTCTTCCACGAAACGGCGGGAACGCGCCACCTGGGCGAGCTGCCTGCCCTATCTGCGCGACCGCACGATGATCCTGCTGTTCCTGGCGCGCTTCTCGTGCGGGGTGGCCCTGTTCCAGAGCGTGCATCTGGTGGGCATCGCGTTGAGCAAGGACTTCGACCACGCCACCGGGGCCATCGCCGTGTCCGTCTTCGGCATCGCCGCCGCCGTGTCCGCGGTGAGTTTCGGTTGGCTGTCCGACCGCTACGGCCGCGCCCAGGTGCTGGCCCTCACCTATATCTTCCGCGGCGTCGGCACCCTGCTCATGTCCCTCGACATGTCGGACCCGTTGGTCTTCTACCTGGTGGTGGCGCTAGCCATGGGGCCGACCTTCGGCACCATCGCGATCCAGAACGTCATGTTTTTCGAGATGGTGGGGCCGCGTCTCGCCGGACTCATCATGGGCCTGAGCTTCATCGTGCACCAAGTCGGCTCCGCCGGCGGCCCCTTCCTCGCCGGCGTCTACTTCGACGTGTACGGCAGCTACGACGGCTTCATGCAGATCATGAGCCTGATACTGCTGTCCTCGGCCGTGCTCATCTACATCGCCATCCGCTCCGACGACGCGCCACTGCCCGAGCCGGCGCGGCCGTGAGCGCGTGGAGGGAAGCAAGCCCCGCGCGAATCCGAAGATCTTCTCCCAGAAGCGGGCCGACTCCTCCTTGTTCCGGACGGGCACGATGGTGTGGTTCAACTGAATAGCCATCGGAACCTCCTTGGGCCGCTGACTACAACGCTTCCGCCCCGAAACGCTCGATGGCCTCGAGCGTCTCGCGCACATCGTCCCAGGTGGTGTTGTGGTTGATGATGCAGAGCCGGAGCGAGAACTTGTTCGCCAGCGTCGTCGATGAAATGAGCGCGCGGTCCTCCCAGAAGACCCGGGCGAGCACATTCCGATTAACCTGCTCGAGAACCTCCTCGTCCACATCACGGTCGCCGGGGTTCACCCGGAAGCACACGATTCCCAGCGATGCGGGGTTGAGCGTCTCGAGCAAGGGGCTCTCCCGGACATACTCGTCAGCCCGGGCCGCCAGATCCATCCCCTGGGACACCGCCTGGCGGAACGCGGCCATCCCGAAGGTCTGCACCGACATCCAGATCTTCAACGCTCGGGCCGAGCGGCTGAGCTGCAGGCCGCGGTCCGAGAAGTTCGGGTGGTTCGCGCCCCACAGGGTGTCCTGAAGCACGTCGTGATGCACCTCGAACGCCTTCTCCAGCGTCGAGGCATCCTTCACCAGAAGGCCGCCCACTTCGTATGGCTGAAAGAACCACTTGTGGGCATCCACGTTCACCGAGTCGGCGCGCTCGATGCCCCGCAAGAGATCCTTGCCCTTGTCGGTCACCGCAGCGAAGCCGCCGTACGCCGCGTCCGCGTGCAGCCAGATGCCTTCCGCCTCGCAGTAGTCGGCCATGGCCTCCAGCGGGTCGATGGCCCCGGTGCTGCTGGCTCCGGCATTGGCACACACGGCGATGGGGTTGAAACCCGCGGCGCGGTCCTCCGCCACGGCGCGACCGAGCGCGTCCATGTCGAGGCGGAAGCGTTCATCGGTGGGAAGGAGGCGTGTGCACTCCGGCCGGACGCCGACGATCCGGGCCGCCCGGATGTGCGCGCTATGGCTCTGGTCGCTCATGTACACGGTCGCGCGCTCGGGATTGCCCGCGGCTTCCCGGGCGGCGACGAAGGCATCCACGCTGGCCGCCGAGCCCCCGCTCGTCAGAAGCCCTCCGGCGCTCTCCGGATAGCCGAGCCAGCCCTTCAACCAGTCGAGGACAACCAGCTCGATGGCGCTGGGACCGCTCGCCACCAGCCAGGTACATTGGTTGAAGTTGTATCCAGCGGCCATGAAGTCCGCCAGTATCCCGGGCCAGGTGGGCGCCGACGGGATGAACGCGAAGCAACGCGGGTGGTCCAGGCGTGTCGCGAACGGGAGCACTTCGCGCGCGACCCAATCGATCACTTCCGCGGCCGGCCGCCCGTTCTCGGGCGGTTCCTCCTTCAGCTTGGCGTCGAGCGCATCCTGAAAGTCGCCGTCCCAGGCATTTTCCGCGGGCAGGCCGTCGATGCGGTCCACCAGGATCTCCGCCGCCTTGCGCGCAAGGTCGAGCATCACCTCGGGCGCCATCTGCAGGCCGCCACGATCGTCTCTTCTGTCTTTATCGTCCTGATGTTCCATGAGCAGTTGGGTAGCATGGCCAGTCTCGAAATGCACACCGAATTGTCGCTACGCCGACGGCGATCTGCTAGTGTAACGTCTGGCTGATTCGATGTGTCTCGACCGACGGATCGGGCGCCTTCCGGCTCGAACCGTTGTCGCCTCCGGACCACAAACACCTGCGAAAACGCTCCCAATGACACTGTCGGCGAGTTTCCCGATGTACGACTTCGAGGAGGTGCGCGGCGCCCACGCGGTGCTCTGGACCCGTGTCGCGCGGGAGCTGGAACGCGCGGGAGTCGAAGGGGTTCCCGCGGCTCTCGATCGATCCCGCGACCTGCACGATCTCTGGACCGATCCGGGACTGCTGCTGAGCCAGTGCTGTGGAGCCGACCTCGTCGGCCGCTACGCCGAAACGCTCACTCTGGTGGCCACGCCGCTCTACCAAGCGCCCGGCTGCGACGGTTGCAGCTATTCCAGCGTGGTCCTGGTCGCCGGGAATTCACCCGCCACGGAGCTGTCGGACGTGCGCGATGCGGTGTGCGTCGTCAACAGCCACGAGTCCCACTCGGGAGCGAACGCGCTACGGGCGCTGGTGGCCCCGCTCAACCGGCGTGGGCGCTTCTTCTCACAGGTCGTCACCAGCGGCTCGCACCCGGCGAGCGTCGCCGCGGTGGCGCGGGGAGACGCCGATGTCGCCGCCATCGACTGCGTCACTTATGCCCATCTCGAGCGCTACCGCCCTTCCCTGCTCCGAGGGACCCGCCGGCTCTGCTACACGGCGCGCGCCCCTGGAATTCCCTTCGTAACCCAAGCCGGGACCGACCCGGACCGGCTCCGGCGATTGCGGGACGCGCTCGCGGCGGCCTTCGAGGAGCCGGAAGTCCGCGCCGCCGGCGCCGCCGTGTTCATCGGCGGCGTAGCGGTCCTTCCGCGTTCCGCGTACCAGCGGATTGTCGATCTCGAACGCTTTGCCGCCGCCCAGGGCTACCCCGTGCTGCGTTGAACGACCCTCAAACCCAGCACCCTCGCCGCGTTCCCGCCCAACACCGCCTCGACCTCGCCTTCGGTGAACCGGTAGCCGTGCTCGTGGGCCAGGGCGGGCAGGCCGCGGTAGATGTCCACGGTGTCCTTGAGGGACATGTGCTGGCGCATGTGCGGGAAGTCGGTGCCCCAGAGGATTCGCTCGGTGCCCAGGAAGTCGCGCATATGGTCCAGGGCGGCGAGGGTCTCCGCGGGTTTGTCGCGCAGCTTGGTCTGCCACTCGGACAGGTCCACCACCACGTTCTCGTGGACGCGCGCGATGGTGGCGCAGTCCGCCCACCACTGGCCGCCGGCGTGGCCCATGATCATCTTGAGGCGCGGGAAGTCGACAGCCACCTGGTCGAACTCCAGCGGGTGGGTGAAACGGCTGTACAGCAGTGGGTGAAAACGCTCGCCGGAGTGATGCAGCACAGGCACGTCGTGCTTGATGCAGATCTCGTAGATGGGATAGCAGGCGCGGTCATGGGGGAAGTAGCCCACGGTGGAGTGCAGCTTGATGCCGCCCGCGCCCCACTCCTGGATGGCGCGTTCGAACTTCTCGGGCGCTCCCGGTCGCCGCGGGTCGATACCGTAGAAGGCGACGATGCGCTCCGGGTGGCGCGCCCGGGCCTGCGCCAGGATCCAGTTCTCCTGGTCGATGGTGAAATGCGGCGTGCCCAGGCGGTCGCCGTAGTCGGCCACCAGCATCGCGGACACGTCCACGCCGGAGGCGTCCATCTCCTCCACCAGCTCCCGCGTCGTCTCTTCCCAGTCGGGCGGGGCAGGCGCGGCGGCTTCGGCGGAGGACGCCGCGTCGTAGTAGCGCTGGTTCCCACGCCAGAAATGCCGGTGTATGTCGATGACCATGATGCCTCCCTTGGTTGTGCGCGGCGCGGCGGAGTCGTCCGTCGGCGTCCGGCCCGGTTGCCGAGGCTATCACCCGGCCATCGCCGGAGCAATGGAACCTTCATCGGTGACAAGGGTCCAGAACGGCGGTGAGCCGACTCGGCGCAGCGGGAAGATGGGCACCCGTTGATCTGCTATATGTCTTCCATGCCCAGTTACGGCGTCACTCTCCTCTCCGGAGGACTCGACTCCACCACCGTGGCGGCCTATGCAAAGGGCCGCGTCGACGACATGTCGGCGATCACCTTCCGCTACGGGCAGAGCCACTCCAAGGAGGTCGACTGCGCGGTGCGGATCGCCGGCATTCTGGGCATCGCGCATCGGCTCCTCGACATCTCATTCCTCTCCGAGGTGGCTTGGTACTCCGCGTTGACCCAGCCCGACCGCTTCCCGGTGCCATCGGAGCGCGCCGCCGAGGAGATCGGGCACGGCGTCCCCATCACTTACGTCCCGATGCGGAATACCATCTTCGTGTCGCTTGCCGCGGCGTGCCTGGAGAGTCGGGTGCTGTACGCCATCGAGGTGGAGGGCGTGGCCGCGTCCGACGTGGCGGCCTCCGTGTACGTGGCCCCCAACGCGCTCGACTACAGCGGCTACCCCGACTGCCGCCCCGAGTTCTATGATGGAATCAGGCGGACGCTGGATCTGGGCAGCAAGCTCTGGACGGAGTATGCGGTGCCGATCAGGGTCGAGACCCCGATCATCGACCTCTCCAAGGCCGAGATTGCCGCGCTCGGAATCCGCCTCGGGGCACCGCTGGAACACACCTGGAGCTGCTACCAGGGCGGTGCGGCCCCCTGCGCCTCGTGCGACAGTTGCGTGCTGCGGGCCAAGGGCTTTGCCGAGGCCGGCATCCCCGACCCGCTGCTCGTGAGGCTCGGCGGCGCCTGACCGCGGCAGACTACGGTATCCAACCGCGGGACAACGCCCAGTAGCTCTACCTGGGAGAGGAATGAGCGGGAGTCACTCGTCCGACCCCCTGAATCGTCATTCCCGCGGAAGCGGGAATCTAGCAGGTTGTTGAAAAACTCCGCCTGACGCGGATAACAGTAAGTATCATATTCGTAGTCACAGGGAGTAAAGGATGAGAGGAACGGATCCGCGTCAGGAAGGGATGTTCAGTTATGTGTCTCCGGAAGCGCGAGTGCCAGCGGACCATCCATTGCGAGCGATACGGAAGATGGTGAACAGGGCGCTTGAAGGACTGACGCGGGAGTTTGAGGAGATGTACTCGCACACGGGGCGGCCTTCTATCGCGCCGGAGCAGTTGCTGCGGGCGTTGCTGCTTCAGGTACTTTACTCGATCCGTAGCGAACGG
>Ga0209544_1001539_pt1 | contig 24716 bp, 25 predicted proteins | sample MesohylPK_FD_187297 | JGI IMG/M metagenome (GOLD analysis project Ga0209544, IMG submission 187297) | Host-associated microbial community of the marine sponge Aplysina aerophoba from Gulf of Piran - sponge mesohyl, lysed by proteinase K... | ecosystem: Host-associated > Porifera > Sponge >...
AAGGCAGGATGTGTCCGAGCGTCGCGAGCCCGGTGCGCCTCTACGAGGCGGGCCGGGCGGCGATGGGAGGAGATCGCACAGGACGTCCTTGTGCGGATCCGCGAGCGGGAGGAAGTTCCGGACGCGGGGCTCTCGCCAGCATCCAGATCGACGGCGTCATGGTGCCGATGCTGGCGGAAACCCATGGAAACAAGGGCGATAACGGCGTCGAATGGCGGGAGGCGGCCTGCGCTGCGATCTCCCTCGGAACCGCCGAGGGGGAGCTTCTCCGCACGATCCGCCATGGCCGCATGCCGGAGCGGAACAAGCGCCGTCTGAAGGAACTCGTGGTGGAAGAAGTGGACGCGCCTCTGGCGAAGCGCCCGGACCTTCGCCTCGTGACAATCGCGAACGGCGCGCATGACACCCGGCGATTCCTGGAAAGCGCCTTCCCGGGTGCTGACCGGGTACTCGACTTCTTCCATGCGGACGAAAGCCTGAAGAAGGCCGTGGACCAAGCCTACCGCAGGGACAGCGAGCGCGGACGGCGGCGCTGGCGCGACCTTCGCCGAATCTTGCTCACCGGGCCTCGGGGCGCCGACCGGATGATCGCGTCGCTGCGCTACATGGCTCGGCGCCTCGCGCCCTCGGTTTCCGGCATCGTCGGATGTTTCATCAACAATCGCGAACGCACGGACTACGCCGCATACAGGGCCGAGAACCTCATGCTCGGCAGCGAAATCGTGGAGGCTACGAATAAGCTTCTTGTCACGCAGCGGCTCAAAGGATCGGGCATGACCTGGAGCCTGTCGGACGGCGAAGCAATCCTCGCCCTGCGGGCATTGGTGATGTCAGACCGCTTCCAAGCAGCATGGAAAGTCCTCGGCCCGTACTGGCAAGATCACCACGGCTCGAAGAGCCTCGAAATTGTCCCAAAGGCTTATCCCCTTGATTACGGTGCCACAAGATGTTGTGTCGGCAGCCGTGCGCCGTGCTGACCGGATCCGGCGCCAAAGTCGTGCCGGCGGCGCTGTCGCAATGGCCTGAGTGCGAGAAAGGTCCGGTTCCCGAGGTCCGGGAGCGATTGTGCCGTGTGGAGAGGGAGACCGGGCGTGAAGACCTGGCGCTTCAGGCGCGTCCCTCGACAAAGTCGCGATAGGTGACAGGCTTCAACTCGAGGCCGATACCCAGGAGCCTGTCGAAGGAGGTCGCTCTGTGTCGCCTCCGGTTCCAGCGGAACACGAACTCGTCCAGGTATTTCTGGAAGTGCTTCCTGCGCAGGCCGTGATAGACGCCCATGGCCCATCGCTTCAGGTTCGAGAACACCCGATGGGCCCACTCCAGGACCTTGTGCGCTTCCTGATCACCGATCACCCTGGCTTCGTGCGGGTTGCCGGGCAGACCGGAGTATCCACTCCAGCCGTCGGTGACGACCTGTGCCCCGGGTTCGACGACGTCGGCGATGAAGCCCTGGAGCGAGTCGGCACTGTAATCGTCTATCTCCTTCAACCGGATTCGGCGGGGCTTTCCATCCTCGGAAAGCTCGACGGCGCCGGCCAGGAGCATCTTTCCCTCCGCGCTGCGGCCCTTTTTCGACCGGCCTTCCGCTCCACGTCCCTCACGGAATGGCATCGACGCCTCATCGACCTCCACAATCTCCTGGAGGACACTCCGGTCCGGATCGACCATTGCCCGACGCAGCTTCTGGAGAAGCAGCCAGGCCGACTTGTAGCTTCCGATGCCCAACTGCGCCTGCAGCTGGAGCGCCGAGATCCCGTTGGAATGCGTGGCCACGATGTGGGCGGCAAGGAACCAGGTCTTCAGCGGAAGATGGGTGCGGTGCATCACGGTGCCCGCGGTCACCGAGGTCTGGCGCCCGCAATCCGCGCATTCCCGGCGGCACCGGTCCCCCTTGAGCTCCCAGCCTTTCGTCCCGCCGCAGGCGGGGCAGACGAAGCCGTCGCCCCAACGAAGCTTCACGAGATGGCGGGCGCAGGCGTCCTCGTCCGGGAAGAGCTTCTCGAACTGCTGGAGCGACATCGGGCGGTCATGCTTGTACCGGCTGGGCATGACGCGAACATAAAACGAACATCGCCGCAGGTCAACCCTTCCGAGACAAGATGTGGACCAACCTGTGGCAAAGGGATAAGCCTTTATCGATATTACACTTGGTGACAGACCCGCGTGCCGCGATCGAGGCCCTTGGACATTGCGGGAGAGGGGGATCGGGATGAACAACACTGCCGACGCGGTCGACTTGGGACACCGTCTTCCGACGCAGGACGAAATTGCGTGCGCCACTCAGGCGGTGACGGCGCTTGCAGACGCGCGGGCCGGAAACGGCGTCCTCGCCATTCATCGCGAAAACGGCGAGGCCGTTCGTCTGGCGCCCGCGATCGCCGACCTTGTGCTCGATCTTCTGGATGGTGTCGCGTCCGGCCGTACCGTCACGCTGGTTCCGACCGGCGCGATACTGACTACGCAGCAGGCGGCCGATATCCTGAGCGTCTCGCGCCCGCACCTCAGCAAACTGCTCAAGTCGGGCGAGATCCCGTTCGTCTCGGTCGGTTCGCACCGGCGCGTCATGCACGCCGATCTGATGGCTTACATCGACCGACGCGACGCCGCGCGCCATGCGGCGCTCGACGATCTCGCCCGTCTCGGTCAGGAGTTCGATGCGTCTTGACGCAGCTCGCTGACCGTCGCGTCGCCCTGCTGGATGCGAACGTCCTGTTTCCATTCCGCAAGAGGGACATTCTCTTGCGCTTCCACCACGCCGGATTGTTCCAGGCGCGATGGACCGAACGGATTCTCGACGAGTGGACACTGAACCTCCTCGAGCAGAAGCCGCATCTTGAACGGAGTGTCCGCTCCCAGCGCCATGCCATGCGCGAGCATTTTGCCGAGGCGATGGTCACTGGGTACGAGCCGTTGATCGGGACGCTCGAACTTCCGGACGCCGACGACCGCCACGTCTTGGCGGCGGCGATCCGCTGCGGCGCGCAATCCATCGTCACCGACAATCTGGACGACTTTCCGGCCGAGGTTCTCGGACCCCTCGATATCGACGCGGTCGACGCCGACGGGTTTCTATCCCGGACGTTCGATCTTTATCCCTCCGAGGCGCTCGCAGTACTGCGCACCCTTCAGGAGACGTACAGCAATCCGCCCTTCACGCCGTCGGAGTTCGTTCGCGACCTGACGGCGAAGGGGCTTCCACGGTTGGCTGTGCAGATACGGGAGCGCCGGAACGGCATCTAGGGGAAAGCGCCGCGCAGCCGTCAATTGTGTTGTTTTCGCTCTTCCATACGGTTTCCGGGGCCGAGTATCTTCCTAGCCGTGATCGGGGTCCGACCCGCAGGTCGAAAGTCTCGTTCGCTGCAGAATCCAACCCAGTTGACCGTGAATCCTGCGTGACTTGACGGGCGAAGCGTCCCAGACGGGGTCGATTTCACACGGGGTCCACGCGCGCAGCGCGCACCGTCCTTGCCACTGTGCAGGTGTCTGATTCAGGGTCCTCCTTTCGGTTGCGTCGAGTGACGGCCGAAGGCCGCGGGAATGTCAACACGGCAAATCGGGGATCAACTCTGTCGCGAGCCCCCTGAGCTTGTCTTCATCCTCCTCGGTCTGCTTCGACCAGCCGCGACAAGAATCGCTCAGCGCAATGATCAGGTTGAGCGACCTCGCCGACTCTCCGTCGTCGCTCCGAGCAATCTGCCTCCATGCGGCCCGGCACAGCCGCATGCCTCGTTCGAAGCCACCGATCCACGGCACACGTATACCGCTCCCGTTGCAGTCCCGTATCCCGTCTCCGGGCTGGGCGGTGCCGGGACCGGCCCGATGTCCACCCGGGAGCGGGCCGCCTTCACCGATGGACCGGCTGCCTTCCAGGCGGCGGAAACGGTCACCGACAATCCTCTTGACCTTCCAGCTACTGGAATGCGTAGGTTCCGAACCGGAACGATGCACGAGGTATTCACATGGTCGCGATCATCGCGAGAAGCGCCATCGACTGGCATTGCCGCCACACGTGGCACCGGGCGTCGAAGAACACGGCATGGTGCCTGCTGGGCTGCGCCATCGGCGATTTCGGCACCATCGCCTTCTTCCAGTTCACCGGTATTCCCTGGCCGACCGTGGCCATCATGGCTCTCGCCATCGTAAACGGCCTGCTGACGTCCATCGCGCTCGAGACCGTGATCCTCGCCCGGCAGATGGATATCCGGGCCGCCTTCCGGACGGCCATCGGCATGTCCTTCATCTCGATGGTCGCCATGGAGACCGTGATGAACGCGGTCGACTGGGCGCTCACCGGAGGGGCCGTGCTGACATGGTGGGTCGTGCCGATCATGCTCGTCGCCGGCTTCGTCACCCCGCTGCCCTACAACTACTGGCGGCTGAAGGCGCTCGGCCGGGCATGTCATTGACGCGGGCGACGATCCTGGCCGCACTGGCCATCGCGGTGGGTGCTGCGGGATATCTCCATTTCGGCGGAAGCGACGAGGTTGCCCGCAGCGGACCGCCGATCGTCGCGGTGAAACTCCCGAACGCCCTCTCGGAGCGGGCGGAGCGCGGGCAAAGCACCTACGCAGCCAACTGTGCCGCCTGCCACGGCCTGAATGCGGCGGGACAGGACGGAGTTGCGCCGCCGCTGGTCCACATCATCTACGAGCCCGGTCACCACGGGGACGAGTCGTTCCAGCGCGCGGTGGCGCAGGGTGTCATGGCTCATCACTGGCCCTTCGGGGACATGCCTCCGGTCGAGGGGCTGTCGCGCAGGGACGTCGCGGCGGTCGTCGCCTATGTCCGCGAACTCCAGCGCGCCAACGGCATCCGGTGAGCGACCGGCCATGAAGGCGGTCCTGCCGGCCACCGGAACACCGTCGGCGCCCGTCCATGCCCGCGATGTCGGCAGCGCATCCGCGAGCAGCGCCGTCCCGCATCGAGGCTCTCCATGAACCGAAGGCAGTTCCTCGTGGCCTCGGCCGCCACCGCCCTTGTGCCGGCGACCGGGAGGGCGGAGGCGCAGCTGCGATTGAAGGCCGGGCCCGTCGAGGCCCGGATCCTGCCCGGGTCCGAAGGCACAACCCGCATGCTCGGCTTCAACGGGTCGAGCCCCGGTCCCGAACTCCGTTTTCGACAGGGCGAGCGCGCAGCCGTCTCCTTCGAGAACGGATCGGGGCAGTCTTCGGCCATCCACTGGCACGGCATCCACCTTGACAACGCGATGGACGGGGTCCCTGACCTGACCCAGCCGGCGGTCCGGCCGGGCGGGACCTTCCGCTATGCATTCGACGTGCCTGACGCCGGCACATACTGGTACCACGCTCACCACCGTTCCTGGGAGCAGGTCTCCAGGGGACTCTATGGCCCGCTGGTCGTCGAGGAGCCGGACCCGCCTGCCGTTGACCGCGACATCACCGTCGTGCTCGACGACTGGCGGCTGGATGACGTCGGGCAACTGCACGAGAGCTTCGGCAACCGGCACGACTTCTCGCATGCCGGCCGCATGGGCAACTTCGCCCGCGCACTGTTCTCGCACGACACGATCCGGCACGGCGACCGGGTGCGCCTGCGTCTGATCAATGCGGCCACGGCGAGAATATTCTCGGTCGCGGTCACCGGGGGAACCGGCAGGATCGTGGCCCACGACGGCATGCCACTCGCCGAGCCGGCGCCCCTGGGGGACCTGCTGCTCGCTCCGGCGCAACGGACCGATCTCATCCTCGACGCGGCAGGACCGGTCTCGTTCTCCCTGCGGACCCGCACGGGTTCCTATCCGCTCGGCACCCTCCTCGCCAGCGGATCGAACTCCGCGCCGGTCAATTCACCGATCCGGCCGCTGCCTCCGGCCGGGGCACCCGAGCCCGACCGGAACGGCGTGGCGCACCTCACCCTCGTCATGCAGGGCGGTGCCATGGGTCGGCAGCACGGAGGAAGTGATTTCTGGGCCTTCAACGACCACTCGGGCATGCCCGTTGCACCGTTGCACCGCTTCACTCGCGGCGAGACGGCCCTGATAACCCTGCGCAACGACACCGCCTTTGCGCATGGTATCCACCTGCACGGCCATCACTTCCACGAGATCCGGCGCGACGGCGTCCTTGGTCATTACCGTGACACGACCCTGGTCGACAGGCAGGCGAGCCGCGACATACTCTGCGTGTTCGACAATCCCGGCAAATGGCTCCTGCATTGCCACACGCTCGGCCACCAGGCGTCCGGCATGAAGACCTGGGTCGAGGTGACATGATGCGGGCCCTGCCGCCGGTCATCCTGCCGGGGCCCGTCCCGACCTTCACCGACGACAGGATCGAGCAGCGCGATACCGGCATCGGGCAGCTCCTGCAGGGCGGGCACGGTGCCTCCTGCCCCGGCGTCCGCCCCGAAGGCCGGGTGAAGACGGAATCCGCCGGGCAGGTCGGGAACCGTCAGGGGCAACCGGGCCGGCGCGGGCCTGAAGATGCCGTTTGCGGATATCCCTGGGGTCGAGCACGGCCGCATGATCGATGCCGTGGCAGGGGAGGCGACGTCGCGCTCCGGGGGATCAGAGCGGCAGGCCGACGTAGTTCTCGGCCAGCGAGGCCATGGCGACGGGCGAGGACAGCAGGTACTCGAGTTCCGCCAGCAGGATCCGGGCCTCGAACCCCTCGTGGTCGACCGGGCGATGCAGCAGCGTGGTCATCCACCAGGAGAACCGCTCGGCCTTCCAGACCCGCGCCAGTGCCGTGCGCGAATACGCCTCGAGCCGCGCCCCGGAACCGCCCCGGCAGGACTCGACAATCGCGCGCGAGAGGTAATGCACGTCGGACGCGGCAAGGTTGAGCCCCTTCGCGCCGGTCGGCGGCACGATATGGGCGGCATCTCCGGCGAGGAACAGCCGCCCGTGATGCATCGGTTCGGTCACGACACTGCGCATCGACGCCACCAGCCGTTCCAGCACCGGGCCCTCCTGCAGCATCCCGGCATCGTCCGGACCGAGCCGGCGGCGCAGTTCCTCCCAGATCCGCCCGTCGGGCCACTCCGCGGGATCGATATCCGGCTCGCACTGCAGGTAGAGACGCGAGCGGCCCGGCGGCCGCATGCTGTAGAGCGCAAACCCGCGCGGGTGGCGGGCATAGATCAGCTCCGGGCTCGGCGGCGGCGCCTCGGCCAGGATCCCGAGCCAGGCATGGGGCCAGACCCGCTCGTACACGCGGGCCCCGGGCACGTGGCTGCGGGAGACACCGTGAAACCCGTCGCACCCGGCGATGAAGTCGCACACCAGCTCATGCTCGACGCCGCCCGAGCGGTAGCGCAGTCGCGGCCGGTTACTTTCGACATCGATCGGGACCACGCCGTCCGCCTCGAAGACGATCTCGCCGCCGGCACCCAGCCGCTTCGCGATCAGGGTGCGAACCACCTGGGTCTGGCCGTAGACGGTGACCCCGGAAGTTCCGGTCAGTCCGGCGAGGTCGATACGGGACCGCCTGCCGTCGAGACTGATCTCGATCCCCCCGTGCACCTGCCCGTCCCGCATCACCTCCTCGCCCATCCCCGCCTCGCCGAGCAGGTTCACCGTCCCCTGTTCCAGCACCCCGGCCCGGATCCGGCCCTCGACATGGGTCCGGTCACGGCTCTCGAGGATGACCGTGTCGATGTTCTCGCGCATGAGCAGCTGGGCGAGCAGCAACCCTGCCGGACCGGCACCGATGATGCCGACCTGCGTTCGTCTCGTGGCCATGTCCGCTCCCGTCCCCGCGATGACGGGCAGACTATCGGAAGCCCGCGACAGGCTCCAATTCCGCACCGGAACGGCGACTGGCGGGCGGCCGCAACTTCGCTATAGTGCCGCTGCCGCTGCCACCCTGCCCGGACCACGTCACCGATGCCCGAGCTCACGAACCTGGGCGACCTGCTCAATCGATCCGCCGATCCCGCGCATCCCGCGCTCGTCGACTGCAGCGCGCCCGGCGGTCCGCACAGGATGAGCCACGGCGAACTCGATGCCGCCTGCCGGGCCGCGGCCCGAGGCTTCGCTGGCCTGGGGCTTGCCCGGGGTGACCGGGTGGCCGTCCTTGCTGCCAACAGCGCGGAGTTCGTGATCTCCTGCTGTGCGCTGATGCGCGCAGGGCTGGTCGCGGTCCCGATCAACTACCGGTTTCCGCCCGAGACCGTCGCCTTCATTCTCGACGACGCCGACTGCCGGGTTGCGCTGGTCGACCGGGACCGGCGCGCCGCCGTTCCCGACGGCCTGCCGGCGCTGGTGTTCCGCTCGGACGGCCCGGAGAGTTTCGAGCGAGTGCTCGACCCGGGCCCGTTCGAGACCCTGCGTCCCGACCCGGACGAGGTGGCGCTGTTTCTCTACACCTCCGGCTCGACCGGACGGCCCAAGGGAGTGCCCCTGACCCATCGCGGCCACCTGTGGGTTGTCGAACAGCGGATCGCCCGGCGCCCGGACCCCGCTCACCGGCTGCTGGTGGCAGCACCGCTGTATCACATGAACGGGCTGGCGATCTGCCAGATGGCGCTCGCCGCCCATCTCACCATCGTGCTCATGCCGCGCTTCGCGGCCGGCGAGTACATCCGTGCCATCGGCGAGCATCGGGTGACCTGGCTGACTTCGGTCGCGGCCATGATGGCCATGGTAGTGCGCGAACGCGACGAGCTGGCGAAGACCGACCTGTCCTCGGTGAGCATCGTTCGCATGGGATCGGCACCGGTCAGCCCGCAACTCGTCGCAGACATCCGCGAGATCCTGCCGCAGGCACGGATCACCAACGGCTACGGCACCACCGAGGCCGGCCCGGTGGTCCACGGTCCGCATCCGGACGGCCTGGCGCAGCCCGACATTTCGGTCGGCTACCCGATCCCCGGCATATCCCGGCTCGTCGACGGCGACAACCCGGACCCGGACCAGGGCGAGATCCAGTGCCGCAATCCGGCCGTCACCCCCGGGTACCACAAGCTGCCGGAGAAGACGGCCGAGGTGATGACGCCGGACGGATGGTACCGGACCGGCGACGTGATGCGCCGGGACGCGGACGGGTTCCACTACTTCGTCGGACGCCTGGACGACATGTTCAACTGCGGCGGCGAGAACATCTATCCCTCGGAGGTCGAGAAGCTGCTCGAACGTCACGAGGCGGTCGAACAGGCCTGCGTGATCCCCGTTGCCGACGCCATCAAGGGCTTCAAGCCCATCGCCTTCGTCGTGCGCCGGCCAGGGCATGCGGTCAGCGAGGACGAGCTGCGCCGGTTCACGCTCGCACGCGGACCGGCCTACCAGCACCCGCGGTCGGTCACCTTCCTGGAGACCCTGCCGCTGTCGGGAACCAACAAGATCGACCGCCAGGCGCTTGCCCGACGCGCCGACATGCTATTGTCGCCCGCCGGGCGAGCCTGAGCCGGGGAGGAACCGATGCGCGCCGTTGTCCTGCGTGAACACGGGGGGCCCGATGCCCTCAGCCTCGAGAAGGACTTTCCCGACCCCGGGTGCGGCCACGGGGAGGTCGTGGTCCGGGTCCGGTCGACCTCGCTCAACTACCACGACATCTTCACCCGCAACGGCATGCCGGGCATCCGCATCGCCATGCCGATGATCTGCGGCCTCGACGTTGCCGGCGAGATTGCCGAAACCGGGCCGGACGCCGGTCCCTGGAAACCCGGTGACCGGGTGCTGATCGATCCGCGCAACCGGGTCGAGGGCGGCCTGGTCGGCGAGACCATCCATGGCGGGCTGGCGGAGTACTGCCGGGCGCCGACCCACCAGCTGGTCCGCATTCCCGACGGCGTGAGCTTCGACCAGGCCGCGAGCCTGCCGGTGGCCTACGGCACCGCGCACCGCATGATGCTGACCATCGGCAATGTCACGGCCGACGACAGGGTCCTGATCCTCGGGGCATCCGGCGGTGTGGGCACCGGGGCGCTGCTGCTGGCCCGGATGGCGGGAGCGGAGGTCGTGGTCTGCGCGTCAAGCAGCGAGAAGATGCAGCGGCTGCGCGAACTCGGCGCGGATCATGCCATGTCGTACATGGACAACGAGTTCCACAAGGGGGTCTACCAGCTCTATGGCAAGCCGGCCCGGCGCAGCTTCGACGGCGGTGTCACCATGGTGGTGAACTTCACCGGCGGCGAGACCTGGGTTCCCGGCCTCCGCTCGCTGAGACGCGGCGGACGCATGCTCACCTGCGGCGCCACCGCAGGGTTCGATCCGAAGACCGACATCCGCTTCATCTGGACCTTCGAACTGCAGATCCTGGGTTCGAACAGCTGGGAACGCGATGACCTCGCCGCGCTGATGAACTACATCCGGGACGGCCGGATGGCGCCGGTGATCGACCGGGCCCTGCCGCTCGAACAGGCGCAGGAGGGCATCCGGCTGATCGAGGACCGCGAGGTCTTCGGCAAGGTCGTCATCAACCCGTGAGGAAATGGAGGCGGGCATGACCCGGTCACCGAGTTCCGCGGACATCCAGTCCATGCTCGACGACTCGCCCTACATCGCGTTCATGAACCTCGAGGTGACCGGGGTCGACCCGGACGGACCGGCAATCACCATCCGCATGCCGATGCGCCCCGAGTTCGAGCGCCGCGCCGGCACCGGCCAGTACCACGGTGGTGCAATCGCGGCACTGATCGACATTGCCGGCGACTACGCGGTCGTCCTGCAGAGCGGCGGCGGGGTTCCGACCATCAATTTCCGGGTCGACTACCTGCGCCCGGCGACCAACACCGCGCTCACCGCCACGGCAACCGCCCGGCGGATCGGACGCACCGTCGCGGTGGTGGACATCGACGTCCACGACGACGCCGGCCGGCTGTGTGCTGTGGGCCGCGGCACCTACAGCCCGAACGTCGGCTGATCCGCCGACTGCATGGCCCGACAGCCGTCCCGCACCGACCCGCCGCTGCTGGCACTGAAGGGGGCGTCACTCTCCTTCGGTGACCTCGAGCTGTTCCGTGACCTCGACATCGCGGTCGGCGCCGGCGACCGGATATGTCTGGTCGGGCGCAACGGCAGCGGCAAGACGACGCTGATCCGCACGCTTGCCGGCGAGATCGAGCTCGACCGGGGCGAGCGGTTCGTCCAGCCCGGTGCCCGTATCGGCTTCCTGCCCCAGGTGCCGCGGTTCCCGGCGGAGCGCACCGTGGCCGAGCACGTGCTGACAGGGCTGGAAGACCGGAACGAGGCGCACAGGGTGGAACCGGTGCTCGAGCGCCTGGCCCTTGACGGCGGAAGGGCGCTGGACACGCTTTCGGGCGGCGAGTCGAGACGCGCCGCCATCGCCCACGCGCTGGTTTCCCGGCCCGACCTGCTGCTCATGGACGAGCCGACCAACCACCTCGACCTTCCGACCATCGCCTGGCTCGAGGACGAGCTCTCCGGGTTTGCGGGCGGGCTCCTGCTGGTCAGTCACGACCGGGCATTCCTGCGGGCGCTGTCGAACCGCACGATCTGGATCGACCGGGGAACGGTGCGCCGCAACCCGGCCGGCTTTGAGGCGTTTGCCGACTGGTCGGCACAGGTCCTGGCCGAGGAGGAGACGCAGCAGGCGCGGCTCGGCCACCGCATCGCCGCCGAGACCCGGTGGCTGCGCGAGGGACTGACGGCACGGCGGCGCCGCAACATGGGCCGCAAGCGCGCACTCGAGGCCATGCGCGGCGAACGCGCCCGGCTGGCGGCGCAGCAGCGCCGCGACGTCCGCTTCTCGCTCGCGGAGACCGAGCGCTCGGGCGACGTCGTGCTCGAGGCACGCGGCATCGAAAAGGCGACACCGGACGGCCGCACGCTCATCCGGCCCTTCTCGACCATGGCGAAGCGGGGTGCACGGATCGGCATCCTGGGCAGGAACGGGATCGGCAAGACCACTTTGCTGCGCCTGCTGATCGGCGAGGACAGGCCCGACCGGGGCCACGTCAGGACCGGCTTCGGGGTCGTCCCGGTCTACTTCGACCAGAAACGCGAGAGTCTGGACCCGGACCAGACGGTCCGCGCCACCCTGTGCCCGGGCGGCGGGGACACGGTCGAGGTCGCCGGCCGCTCGCTGCACGTGATGTCCTACCTGCGCGATTTCCTGTTCGATCCCCGCCAGGCGGCCGGACCGGTCAGTGCGCTGTCGGGCGGGGAACGCAACCGTCTGCTTCTGGCACGGCTGTTCTCGCGCCGGCACAACCTTCTGGTGCTCGACGAGCCCACCAATGATCTCGACATCGAAACACTCGAACTGCTCGAGGAGGTTCTCGGCGAGTACGACGGCACCATCCTGCTGGTCAGCCATGACCGCGACTTCCTCGACAGTGTCGCAACCTCGGTTCTGGTCTTCGGGGAGGACGGCAGGATCACCGAACACGCGGGCGGGTTCAGCAGCGAACTGGCCCTGCCCGCAGCCGATGCGCCGCCGCGCGAGTCCCGGCGTACGACCCGCACGCAACCCGCCTCGCGCCGCGGGCCTTCCCGGCGGCTTGGCTATCGTGAACAGCGTGAACTCGATCTGTTGCCGGACCGGATCGAAGAACTCTCCGGAGAGCTTGCCGAGCTGCGGGCGCGGCTCGCCGACGCGGAACTCTACCGACGCGACCCCTCGCTGTTCGAACTCACCACCTCCCGGTTCGCCGAAGCCACCACCGAGCTCGAACAGGCCGAGGAGCGCTGGGTGGAGCTCGAAACCCGACGCGAAGAACTGGCGGACGCAGGGTGAAACCGCATCGCGAAGTCGCGTCGCCGAACCACGGACCGCGCCCATCCGGCAGCGCCATCGACATGCTGATCCTGCACTACACCGGCATGCCCGATGCGGCCGCGGCGCTCGAACGGCTGTGCGACCCCGAAACCCGGGTCAGTGCCCACTACCTGGTCGATCGCGACGGTACGGTCACCGTCATGGTCCCGGAGGAACGCCGGGCCTGGCACGCGGGGGTCGCGTCCTGGCGCGGCGCCACCGACATCAACGACCGCTCGATCGGCATCGAACTCGTCAATCCGGGCCACCAGTGGGGTTACCTGCCGTTCCCTCCCGAACAGATGTCGGTCCTGGTCGAACTGTGCCGGGGCATCGTCTCGCGGCACGCCATCGATCCGGGACACGTTCTCGGCCACTCCGACATCGCGCCCGTTCGCAAGAACGACCCCGGTGAACTCTTCGACTGGCGGGGTCTCGCCCTCGCCGGCGTCGGCTGGTGGCCGGACCCGGACCCGGTTCCACGCGACTGGCGCCCGCTCCCGCTTGCGGGGTTGCGCGCCGCGCTGCGCCTGATCGGATACGACTGCCCGGACAACGGCGGCCGCGAGACCGACCGCGCGGTGGTCCGCGCGTTCCAGCGCCACTGGTTGCCCGATCGGGTGAGCGGGAGGATCGACCGCAGCACCGCACACCGTATCGTGCAGCTGGCCGGGCTTCTCGAGAGGACATGACCAGCACCGCCAGTGGTCCGATTGTCCCGGATCGGCGAGCGTGATAGGACCCGTACCCATGCTGGAAAAAGTCCCCGACATCCTGCCACGAGACGAACCGGAACCGGCCGGCGCCCCGACCCTGCAGGCGCAGTTCCGCGCCCTTGCCGACGCGCTCGGGTCGCTGGTTGTCGGGCAGGGCAGGGCCGTCGAGCACCTGGTCATCGCCCTGCTCGCCGACGGTCACGTGCTGCTGCAAGGGGCACCGGGTCTTGCCAAGACCCGGATTGCCCGTCTCCTCGCCCTGGCGCTGGAGGGCCGCTACAAGCGGATCCAGTTCACCCCCGACCTGTTGCCCAGCGACCTTGTCGGCGCCTCGATCTACAACTCCGCCACGCAGCTGTTCGAGTTCCGCCCGGGCCCGGTCTTCGCCCGGTTCATCCTTGCTGACGAGATCAACCGGGCACCGGCCAAGGTCCAGTCGGCGTTGCTCGAGGCCATGGAGGAACGCCAGGTCACCAGTGGCGAGACCACCTGGCCGCTCGAGGTGCCGTTCTTCGTGGTCGCGACCCAGAACCCGATCGAGCACGACGGCACGTGGGATCTGCCGCATGCCCAGCTCGACCGGTTCCTGATGCAGATCACGCTGGATTATCCGGGTATCGAGACCGAGCGCGACATTCTCGACCTCGCGGTCAGCGAGGCGGCTGACCAGCTCGCCACCGAAGCGACGGTCACACCGGGATTGAGCATCTCCGGCGCCCGGACCCGGATGGCCCAGGCCGCGGTGGCACGGGTTCATCTCTCCGAGCCGGTCCGCGGTTACATCGTCCGGCTGGTCGCGGCCACCCGCAGCATCCCCGAACCGGTCCCGGGCGTCGCCGAACACCTGTCGCATCCGGCGTCGCCGCGCGGCACCATCATGCTCGCCCGCGCCTCCCAGGCCCGGGCCTGGCTTCTGGGCCGCGATCATGTCCGCCCGGACGACGTGCAGGCGCTCGCGCACGACGTGCTGCGCCACCGGATCGGGCTCACCTACCGCGCGGAGACCGACGCGGTCGCGCCCGACGCCATCATCGACGCGGTACTCGACCATGTGGCCGTGGTCTGAGCGAACCGGCGTCACCGCGACGACACTCACGCTCGAGGAACTGCTGCAGGTTCGCCCGCATCATGTCCGTGGTCCGTTCGTACGCGGGGAACGGGTTCCGGTCGGCGAAAGACCCGGCCGAGGCCGCGCACCCGGCCTCGACTTCGACGGGATCAGCCCCTATGTCCATGGCGACGATGTCCGCTGGATCGACTGGCGCGCCACCGCGCGCAGTACCGAGGTCCAGGTCAGGCGGTTCGCCGCCCAGTCCCACCGCGCCCGGATGATCGTGCTTGACCTGCATTCCGAGCTCTACTTCGCAACCCGCCGGCGGCTGATGGCCAAGACCGCGGTCCTGGTTGCGGCCAGGCTTGCGTGGCAGTCACTGGCACTCAACGAACCGGTCGGCCTGGTGCTGCCGGGTGGCCCGGACGACACGATGCGGCCACGGCGCGGCCGCGGCCAGCTGCTGCGCCTGCTCGCCTCGCTGCACGCCTGCTACCGGCACCAGGAAAGCGTGTCGCCGTCCGACCGGCTGGCCGGCGACGTGACACGAGCAGCCGACCAGGTTCGCCACGGCGACGAGGTCTGTGTCATCAGCGACTTTGCCGGACAGCTCGAGCCGCTGCTGGCAGCCACCCGTTCGCGCACCGCGGGCCGGTCCTTCCACGCCCTCGTCGTCGACGACTACCTCGGACGCTCCGAAGTCCCCGCCGGGCGTTATCCCGCGCGACGCGGTGCCCTGAGACGGGTCTTCGCCATCGACCGCCTGGCCGCGGCCGCGGCCGCAAGAACCGCGGACGGGCACAGGAGCACACGGCGCCGGCAGCTGGTGGATGGTGGCTGGCAGGTGATCGACGCTCTCGACTGGCTCCCGGAGGCCGGCGCGTGACCGACCTGCTGACCCCCGCGCAGATCCTGAACGAACTTCGCGACATCCACGTGCCCGACGCGTCCGCGACACCGGCGACGACCGTGCTCGCTCCGGAACCCTTCGTGGTGCTCGGCCTGCTGCTGGGCGCACTGGCGGCACTGCGCTGGTGGCGGCGCACACGGTGGCGCCGGGATGCCCGGCGTGAACTCGACCGCATCGACAGCTCGGTTGCGGACGCGTCCCGGTGGGAAGCGCTGCTCTGCCTGCTCGGTCGCGTGGCCCGCCACCGTCCGGTCACGGAACCGCCCGAAGAGATCTGGCTGCCGCCCGGACAGGTCGGGGCCGACGGACGGGCCTCGCTGCGTGACTGGCTGCGCCGGACGATCCGGACATGATCCCGGTTGACATCGAGTTTGCCCGGCCCTGGGCCTTCGCGCTGCTGCCGGCGCCGATCCTCGCGTGGCGGCTGTTGCCGGCGCTGCCGGAACGTGCCGCCATGCCGGTTCCCCTCGGCATCTGGATGCTGCTTGATGCCGTCTCCGCTGTCGGGGCCAGGCGCGACCTGTCAACGCCGGCGGGCCTGGCGCTGCGCTGCCTCGGCTGGGTCGCGCTGATCCTCGCACTGTCAGGTCCCTTCACGCACGGCGGAACCCTGTTGCCGCCGAGCGGCCGCGACATCGTGCTGGCCGTCGACCTGTCGGCCAGCATGTCGGGGCGGACCGCCACGGGGCAGGACCGCGGCACGCCCCCGATCGAGACCGCCCGCTCGCTGGTCAGCTCGCTGCTCGAAGGGGCACGGCATGACCGAGTCGCGCTCATCACCTTTGCGAGCGAGGCATACCTGGTCGCACCGCTGACCTTCGACCACGACGCCGTGATCGGCATGCTCGACGAGGTGACCATCGGACTGCCGGGCCGGCGCACCGACCTCGGCCAGGCGATCGGGCTTGCGATCCGGACCATCAGCGACGAACCGGCAACCGAGAGGATCCTTCTCATCCTGTCCGACGGCGAAACCAACGCCGGCGACATCCCGGTGCTGGATGCCGCCGCCATGGCGCGCGAGAAGGGCCTGGCCATCCATGCTGTCGGGTTTACCGCGACGGAACCCGGCGATGGGCCCCCACCGCTCCAGCGGGTCACCACGGCGGTCGGCGGCTCCTACTTCCTCGCGACCTCGGATGCGGATGTCGGTGCGCTGCGCGCCGCACTCGCCGGAACGGGACCAGCGTCCGGGCGCACGCACACCCTTGTCAACGACCTTGCCTGGGCCCCGCTCCTGCTTGCCCTGGTCACGGTGTGCCTGGTTGCCTGGCGGGAGGCCCGGGACCCGTGACCTTCACCCATCCGTTCGTGCTGTTGCTGCTGGTTCCGCTCGCCCTCGCGCTGCTGCTCGCGCTGAACCACCGGGCGGTTCCCGCCGGGCGGCTTCCCGGCGGATGGCGCCGCCTGGTGGCGCCGGGCCTGCACGACTACCTCGGCCGCGGACTGCGCGACCGGACCCCGGGCATGGTTCGCTGGTGCTGCGGGCTGGCCGCAATCCTGGTGATCGCGCTGGCCCGCCCGGTGATCGAGAGCACCGACCGACCGGCATGGGCCAACCTGGCCGGTCGTGTGGTCGTGATCGACATGTCGGCCGCGTCCGCGCTGCCCGGACACCGCCTTCGGGCCGCGGCGATCGTGGAGTCCTCCATGCCCGTGCCGGTCGCGCTGGTGGCAACCGCGGGGGAATCCTACACCGTGGTGCCGTTCACCTCCGATCCGCAGCATCTCGACCGCTACCTGCAGGTGCTCGACACCACGATGATGCCGCTCGGGGGCAGGTCGCTGTCGTCGGGTATCGCCCATGGGGAGGCGCTGTTGCGGGACGGGCGCATCAGGGCCGGCCTGATCGTGGTGCTGACCGGCGGTCCGCCACCCGGTGACCCGGTCCGTCTTGCCGCCTCCGGGACGCGACGCACGATCCTGCTTGCCGATACCGACCCCGACCGCTGGCGCGAGACCGGGCGCAGGCTCGGAGCCGAGGTCCTGGCCCACGCCGACTCCGCGAAGGTCCTGGCCGACCACAACGACGCAATCCGCGACCTGGTCAGGGCATCCGACCGGGACTCGACCCACGACCTCACTCCCTGGGTCCTGGCACTGGCGGCGGCGGGCTGGGTTGCCCTGTTCCGCCGCAGGAGCGGCGAGTGATGATCCGGCTTTGCGCCCTTGCGCTGGCCATTGGCGCCGCCACCGCCCTGTCATGGCTGCTGCCCAGGTTCGACGCACCGCTCGACCGGTTCTCGGTCGCACTCGAACTGCTGGAAGGAGGCGAGGCGGAGAAGGCGGCGTTCCTGTTCGAGGACCCGTCCTGGCAGGGGGTCGCGCAGTACCGGGCCGACCGGTTCCACAATGCGACCATTGCGTTTTCCATCGGCACCGACACGGCAAGCCTCTACAACCTCGGGACCGCCCATGCCCGGCTGCATCACTGGGCTCCGGCCAGGAAGGCCTACCGGCAGGTGCTGTTGCGCGATCCGGACCATGAGGATGCGCGGCACAACCTCGAGCTGATCGACCGCGCCGAACGCAGGGAGAAGGAACTGCTCGAGGCCGAGCACCGCGGCCCGGGACAGGAAGGCGGTGATCCGGGCACCGAGGCCCCGGACAACCGGGACAGCGCACGGACCGAACCGGGCGGGACCGGCGGCACCTCGGGACGTGCCGCGAAGACCAGGTCGTCGGTATCGGGTGAGGGAACCGTTGCGGGTGAGCTTGGCGATCGCAGGATTGCCGACGGCATGCAGACGGGCCACACGCCGGGGCGCACCGCACAGGACCCGTCGATCGCGCTGCCCGGCGGCGGAACCGGCGTTGCCCGGCTGCTGCGCGAGAACCGTCAGGCTGCGGAGATCCTGCTGCGTCACATCGTCGATGACCCGGCCCGGGTGCTGGCCTCGCGCCTGCGCGCGATCCACCGTCAGCGCCACCCGGGCGAGACCGGCTCATGAGAACGCTGCTTGGCATCCTGGTTGCCCTTGCCGCGCTGCCGGGCGCCGTCGCCGCCCAGGTGGCGTTTCCGGAAATCCCGCAGCTCACCGTCGTCGTCGAGCCGCCGGAGCGCGTGCGCGACGGCGCCTGGGTGCAGGGCCAGATCCTGGTGCGGATCCAGGTGGCTTCGCGCCATCCGTTCGAGTCCCTTGCGGTCGACATGCCGCGGCCGGAGGGTGCCGAGACCGTCGAGGTGCTGAAGCCCAGGGTACGTACCGTCGAGTCCTATGCCGGCCACGGCCATGTCTACGAACAAGCGGTGGCGGTGTTTCCGCAGTCGAGCGGCGCGCTGGTGATCGCCGGCGTCAGGGCCGCGGGCACGGTCGGGATATCCGGGCGAGAGGTGGCCTTCGATCACCGCAGCCATGACATCGAGATTGCGGTCGCCGGCATCGACCGGTCCTACGGTGACGCCTGGTGGATGGTGAGCCCGCAGGTCGAGGTGTCCGAGACCTGGTCGAAACCGCTGGAGGAACTGCGCGTCGGTGACATCGTGCGCCGCGAGGTGACGGTCACCGCCCTCGGTGTGCCGGCGCGCTGGATTTCGATCCCCGGGCACCGGCGCACCGATGGAATCCAGGTGAGCGACGCCGGCACCACGATGCGGACCCGGACCTCGGCCCGCGGCGTCCTCGGCACCCGGACCCGGTCCTGGGACATCCGTATCGAACGGGGCGGTGTCATCTACATCGCCCCGATCTCGATCCGGTCCTGGAACCCGGATACCGCAGGCATCAGGCGCGGCGGCGCGCCGGGGCACCGGATCGAACCACTGCCGCCCGACCGGGCGGCACTCGTCGCCGGGCTGATGCGCGAGGCCCGCGAACGGCGCGAGGCCGATCGCACGCTGCTCGCGGTGATCGCGGCAGGTGTCGCGGTCGCGGTCGCGGTGCCGCTGCTGCTGCTGCTGTGGCAGGTGCTGCCGACCCGGGCCGACCGTGCGCTCCGGAGCGCCGCGCACATGGCGCAGTCGGGGCCGGAACTCTATCGGGCACTGCTGGCCTGGTCGGCCGCCAGCGGGATCGCGGTTGCCGATGCCGGTTCCGAGGCAGAACGGATAACCCGTGCGGCCTTCGCCCCCGGTGGCGACGCCCCGCCCGGTGCGGACGGTGCCGCCGGTCTCGTCCGCCTCGCCCGGGCGCGCCGGCTCAGGGCGACCCTGGACTCGTGGGCCGTCCTGTGGCGTGTCCTGGCAGGGCCGACATACCGGCTCTGACCGGCCGGAACGTCACTCCGCCACGCCCGGCTCGTCGTGCATCAGCGCCTCCGGATCCGCGACGCCGTAGTCGGATCGCGCCCGTTGTGGCGTCACGTAGCCATCGAGCAGGTCGTCCCTGAGCGCCGCCCGGTCCCTCCGTTCCGGTGGTCCGTAGCCGCCGGAACCCGGGACATGCAGGTGAATGCGCCCGCCGGCCGGCACGTCGAAACCGCCCTTTCCCGGCGCGGGCCGCACCTGCCCCTCGGCATCCTCGGCCCAGATCCGCGCCGCCTGGCCGGACTGGCCGCCGTGCAGTCCGAACGGCGCCGAGCGTGTCCGCTCCAGGCAGGACGAGGCGCGGCTGCGGTGGTCAAGTACCCTCCAGATCCGCTGTGCGGCAAGACCGCCGCGCCAGGTCCCGGCACCACCGCTGTCGGGTGTCAGCGCGTATTCCTCGACCCGGACCGGGAAACTCATTTCCAGGATCTCGATCGGGGTGTTCATGGTGTTCGAGATCCCGCTCGCCACCGCGTTGATGCCGTCCTTGCCGGGCCGTGCGCCAAGGCCGCCCTTGATGGTCTCGTAGCTGACGTAGCGCCGGCCGGTCCGGGGATCGGCGCCGCCAAAGGTGATGATCGCCGAGGTCCCCTGCGAGCAGGCCATGACGTTGTCCGGCCAGAACCCCGAGACCGCGCCGAACATCATGTCGCAGACCCGGTGACTGATCTCGTGGTTGGCATAGACCACCGGTGACGGGAAGGTGGCGTTGAGCACGCACCCTTCCGGTGCGGTCACCGTAATGGCCCGCCAGCAGCCCGAGTTGGGCGGGGCCAGTCCCTCGGGATCGATGATGGTCTTCAACGCACAGTAGACACCGGATGCGGTTACCGACAGCGGGGCGTTCATCGGCCCCGCCACCTGGGGATCGGTTCCCGTGAAATCGGCGGTGATCGAGTCACCCCGCTTGCTGACCCGCAGGCGGATGGTAAACGGCCGGTCCTCGTCGTCTCCCTCCTCGATGATCCCGTCCCCGTCGCAGAAGTCCTCGAACCCGGACTCGCCGTCGGGCAGCCGTGCCAGCAGGGTGCGCATCATGCGCTCGGAGTAGTCCATCACCTCGGCCATGGCGTTCCTGATGGTCTCGAGCCCGTAGCGGTCGACGAGCGTGCGCAGCCTGTGGACCGCCCGCCGGTTGGCGGCAACCTGGGCGCCGAGATCGCCGCGACGTTCCTCGGGCGTGCGCACGTTCGCGAAGATGATCGCGTCGATGTCGCGATTGGGCACACCGGCGGAATGAAGCCGGACCGGAGGCAGACGCAGGCCCTCGCCGTAGATCTCGGTCACGGCACCGTAGCTGCCGGGCGTCGCACTCCCGACATCCGGCCAGTGGGCCCGCACACAGGCGAACCCGATGAGCTCGTCACCGTGAAAGGCCGGGGTGACCACATTGACATCGGGCAGGTGGCTGCCTCCGAAATACGGGTCGTTGTGTATGAAGACATCGCCATCGACGATATCGTCATGTGCAGTGACCACGGCCCGCACGGCGTCAGGCATCGATCCGAGGTGAATCGGCAGGTCCGGCCCCTGCGCCACCATGCGGCCCGCGGCGTCGAAAATGCCGCAGGAGTAGTCGCCGGCTACCTTCAGGATCGGGGAATAGGCCGTCTTGGCCAGCACGATCTTCATTTCCTCGGCCGCGGCGTAGAGGCTGTTCCTGATCACCACGAAGGTGGCCGGATCGAAGCCCGACACCCGGGCGCCATGGTCATTCATCGAGGATCTCCCGCATCGGAACGGGTCATGGTCACGAAACCGCCGTCGTCCGGCGTCGCCTGCCAGGACGGTGGGATCACGATGGTGGAGTCAAGCGATTCGATGATGGCTGGTCCGGCAACGGGGATTCCGGGCGCAATCCGGGCACGGTCGTGCACCGGGGTTGCGACGCGGCCGGCGCCGGCAAACCAGGCCTGCCTGTGCGACTTCAGGCTCTCGCCGGTCCCGGCATCAGCCCGGGGCCGGGTCAGGTCGAGCACCGGCAGGCGGGCAGTGGCGGCAAGCCTGAGTGTCACGATCTGTACCCGTTCGCTCGTATTGGCATGACCGTAGGTCTGCGCGTGCCGCTGGTGAAACCCGCGCGCCAGGGCGGCGAGCCCCTCGGCATGGATCGCGTCGGGTGCGTCGACCGTGAGTTCGTAGGCCTGGCGGATGTAGCGCAGGTCGGCGGTGCGCGCGAATTCCCAGGCCGACGGGGCGATGCCGGTGCGAGCCAGCATGTGCCGGGCCTCGTCCTCCATCTGCCGGTAGACGGCCTCGAGATCCACCGGATCGGTGTCGTCCACCACCGAAAAGAAAGTGCGGCCGTAGTCGCGTTTGATGTCGGATGCCACCAGCCCGAGCGCCGAGAACGCGCCGGGGGCGGGCGGCGCGATCACCTCTGCGATGTCGAGTTCTTCGGCGAGTGCCGCTGCATGCAGTGGTCCGGCTCCGCCGAAACAGAACAGCGTGAAGTCGCGGGCGTCGTGACCGCGCTCGACCGAGACGATGCGCAGTGCCTCGGCCATGGCATTGTTGACCACGCGGATCACGGCCGCGGCCGCTTCGTCCACGGTCAGGCCGAGCGGGCCCGCGACCCGGTCCTCCATCGCCGCGTATGCCCGTGCGTAGTCGATCGGCAGGTCACCGCCAAGCAGGGAGTCGGCGTCGAGTCTGCCGAGCAGCAGGTTGGCATCCGTGACGGTCGGTTCGGTCCCGCCGCGGCCGTAGCAGACCGGTCCCGGCTCCGCGCCGGCACTCTGCGGCCCGACCCTGAGCGCTCCGGCCGGGTCAACCCACGCGATGCTGCCACCGCCGGCGCTGATCTCGGCGAGGTCGATCACCGGCACCCGGATCGGGTGTCCGGCACCGTACAGCCAGCGCTTGCCGCTGCTCGACCCGCCGACCTCGTACTCGGGGGTGGTCTCGACAGTTCCGTTCCTGATCAGGCTGGCCTTTGCGGTGGTTCCTCCCATGTCGAATGACACGAGGTCGGGCCGGCCGATCTGGGTCCCGGCAAGCGCGGCCGCGATCACGCCGGCGGCCGGCCCGGACTCGGCCGAGAGCGCGGGCATCGCCAGGCTCTCCTCGATCTCGAACACGCCGCCGCCCGAACCCATGATGTAGGGGACCGGAAGTCCCATTTCCCGGACCGCGGTCTTCAGCCGCGTGAGGTACCGGTTCAGGATCGGAGCAACGTAGGCGCACACCGCGGTGGTACTGGTGCGTTCGAACTCTCGGATCTCCGGCAGCACCTCCGATGACAGGAACACCGGAACATCCGGCAGGGCCGCGCGCAGACGGGCTCCGAGGCGGCGTTCGTGGTCGTCGTTGAGGAACGAGAACAGCAGGGTGACGGCCACGGCCTCGACACGGGCGGCGCGCAGCCCTTCGACCAGACCGTCGATCTCGTCCTCCGCGAGCGGCGTGATGACCGTGCCGTCCGCACCGATCCTCTCGGTGACCTCCATGCGCCAGCGCCGCGGAGCGAGGATCGAAGGTCCGTCTTGGAACAGGTCGTAGAGGTTGGCCCGGGCCGAGCGCCGCAGTTCCAGCAGGTCGCGGAAGCCGCGGGTGGTCACGAGTCCGATACGCGCGCCCTTCTCCTGCAGGATGGCGTTGGTGACCACCGTGGTCGCATGCGCGAGCAGGGTGACTGCGTCCGGGGGTACCGAACCCCGGTCCAGGGCCTGGACGAGCGCCTCGATGACCCCGCGCCCGAAGTCGTCCGGGGTTGACGACACCTTGGTGACGGTAATCGCACCCCCGGTCTCGTCGATGACGGCGACATCGGTAAAGGTGCCGCCGACATCGACACCTATTCGGTAGACTGGTTTCTTGTCATTCATTTCTCGTTATCTACCAGTGTCTTATGGAAATTATTTCTTGGCCTTTGAAGGATGCATCCAGGTCATCCGCAATCGTACCGTAAGCGGATTTCGCTCAATTCCGAGTACAGCGCACCGTGGGCGCGTCCTGTCGTTTGCAATCTCCCGCATGTCTCGCCTGAAGCGATCCTGCACATGTCGCGTCAGCACCTTGGGCGTCGTGAAGTGGGTTAGGGAAGGTACGAGGTTGCGGACCACGGTATCAAGCGGTCGGCTCCGGGCGAGCGCAATTCTTCCAGGGTGGGCCGAATTCTCCGGGAACACGGGTGCCAGTCGTAGCACGCCGCAAGCGCAGCGGGAACATGTTCGCTACGGTCTGAGCGCAGCCGCGCGCGGCCAGCCGCCCGGGCGCCGCGCCGGCAGAAGATCGGAAAGCCGACGACCGATCCCGCCGGGGCAGTCAGACAGAAGGCTTACGGAGGGGGCGGATCCAGGCGTCCTTCTCCGGCCGGTGGAGAGTCGCCTGGCGCGCGCGGGGTTGCTGCCGCTCATCCGCCCCCCGGTTCGGCCATGCGGTATCCGACGCCGCGCTCGTTGAATATGTAGGCGGGGCTTGCCGCGTCGTCGCCGAGCTTGTGCCGGAGGTTGCGCGCCGTCGCCCGCCGCGAGCTGCTGCCCGGCTACGAGATCTTCGCATCCGGCTTGGCCCGGACACCGATCCGGGCCGTCGGTCCGGCTGCCGGGCTGACGTTCATCGAGACCTGGCGGGGCCCGCGCTTCGCGGCGCTCGTCTTCGAGGCCGCGCGTCCGGCATCGGGCGGTGCGGATGGGGCAGCGGGCCTCGCCGGGACCATCGAAGGCCACCCGGGCATGGGCCGCATAGCGTCGCTCTGGCTGGCGGCGCCCGGCACCGGCCCCTCGGGCGGGCGTCTCGGCGTCGCGGTGACCGAAACCGCCGCGGCGGGAGCGCCGCGATGAGCGCCCGCAAGGACCGGCCCCGCGTCCGCGACCTGGTGGACGCCGATGCCGTGCGGCGGCGCCAGCTGCTGCTGTTCTCCGCGATCGCGGCGGCGCTGCTGGTCGCGGTGGCGGCCTGGCTCGGCACCCGGTGGAGCGCGCCGTACCAGCCGTAGCCGTCGAGCCGGCGGTCGGCCTCGAACAGGCGCGGCGCGATACCTTCCCGCTCCGCGGCACGCCACAGCGCCTGGGATTCGGGCGGCTCGGGATGGCAGCCCATCACCAGCGCGTCCGCGCCGGCCGGGGCAAGCTTCGGCGGGTCGCGCCAGTCGTCGACGTCCGCCGTTCCC
>Ga0209544_1001552_pt1 | contig 24530 bp, 32 predicted proteins | sample MesohylPK_FD_187297 | JGI IMG/M metagenome (GOLD analysis project Ga0209544, IMG submission 187297) | Host-associated microbial community of the marine sponge Aplysina aerophoba from Gulf of Piran - sponge mesohyl, lysed by proteinase K... | ecosystem: Host-associated > Porifera > Sponge >...
CCGCCGGGCGCGGGGGCGCCCGGTCCCATTAAACGGGGGTTTTGCGAGACAGCAGCACGACGGGTAGGGCAGGGGGGCTGAGCCGTGGAGATGTGAGCTATTTACCCGTCTCGGGAATCTGTGTCGTGGCTACTCGATAACACAGAAGAAAAATGGAACATCGCGGCAGGCGGCCTGCCGGTCGGGAGAGTATGATGCCAGTTAAGGCTCCCAGATCGATTCCATTCACTGGGGGCCGATCAGCTGGCGCCGGGCTGGCCGGCGGCGGACTACCGCCCTAAGCTAAGCAATCTGCTCCAGCGCCGAGATCAACACGACATGCTTCCAGCAATTACTCCGCACGCTCTCCCTTGAACCCTCTCGGGCGACAAGGGGGCGAAAGCGTCTTGACAGGCGTGGAAGACATGCAATAAATCACCGCGCTGGTGTCGGGAAATCCTGATTGAGAACTACGTCACACTCCGGTGCGTTCAACAGCAGCGCTTTAAACCGCGGGCGGGTTTGAGATTGTGTGCAGGATTCCACTTTCTTCTTCAAAGCTTCTTGAATCGCTTCGAAAGATGCTCGCGTCAGCCGGATGCCGCTATGAACCGTCCACCGGCCATCAACATTCTCACCACCGATCAAAAATGACCGAAGGTAGTCAAGTACTCTGGGCGGTGTCCAAGCGTAGTGGCGCATTCCCGAATGCAAAAGCAGATTCGCCCAGTGGTTAATCCGTACCAGATGGTGACGGGGAACCGGCATTTGCACCTCCTCCTCGTAATCTTCCAATACGTCCAGAAGTTCGGAAATCGCAACGGGATGGAAGGTGTGGTCACTGACGGCTTCCTTCCCAATGAGACCAAACGCTCGACGCAGCCGGATTTCGACTGCTTGACGGATCGTTGCGACAGCTAACTCCGAATGATTCTCACTGAAGCTCAAGCCAAAGGAGCCATGGCCGTAAATCGTCTGATGGGCACCATGGTAAAAATTTAGCGGATGAGTAAATTTGTTCTTCCCGACACCGAAAACTTGTGGCACCCCTGCACAGTCAGTACTCCAATCCTCGAATAGCACAAGGCTGTCCAACAGTACCTGCTCAACGAATCGCCACACATTGTCATATGCGAAGTCTGCTGCGGGATCGTCGCATTCTCGTGGCACTCGCGAAGTGATGGAGTCCATCTCGATAATGAACATCTCTGCGAGTGCACGATAGTACGCATAGCTCTTTACCTTTTTGGAGTAGTCCCCCAAACTCTTTGGAAGCGCCGCTTTGATCTGGCTGGCGGCGTCGCTTTCTGGATTGACCCTGATGCCAGTCTCGTTCATGAAAGCTTGGACGAAGAGGGTGCGACCGCCATCACTTTGATACCAATCGTAAATTTGTCGCCACACATCGGCGGCGGTTCCTTTGTTTCTAAATCCCGTTACTCGGCGCTTGTATTGATTGAAATGAACCATTCTATCGGCTCGCTCCATCGACTTGTCATCACTCGCCTTTATACACTCTGATCCTTGATCACCGCTCTGGTGACCATCTCGATCAGCTCCCGCGGGTCGTTGGTGGAGCCTTGTCCCCCATGTTCAAGTGCTTGCCGCCTATGTTCGGGTGCATTCGACGAGGTATAAAAGAATAAAGGGGTCTGGTTCCCTTCTTGACGCAATCTATCCAAAAGTGGGCTGGTCGTCTACCCAGAGAATCTGGTTTCGCCACGGAGCACTATGTTCTAGGAGGGATAGGTAGGTATCCCAAACCAAATTCCCCATGTCCGCACCAGTTGTGTCGGCTCCTTGCCCCTTGTCGCCTGAGCCTCCCGAATTTTGGAAGTGATATCGGCAGTTTTAAGGTCTCGCCTCTTTGACACCTCTCTGACGAGAGGTCCGTCCTTGAACTGGCCAGGGTCAACAAGCTTGTCGCCATGCTCGCTGACCAGCCAGACGAAAGAGCCCAGCAAGAGTATGGGGAAGAAGACGAGGAAATAGACGAAAGGGAGGCGTTCCGTGGGCGTGAAGTCTCCGCCAAAAATGACGAGCAGAGAAGCCAGTCCATACACCAACACAATAAAGAGAGCGATAATCCCAAGTGGACTATGCGAAAGAATTGTGGCGATCTTTCCAAAACTCTGCGTTTGATCACTCATCAGCTTTCCTCCCTCAGTCCAACAGAATCATCAGGGAGTGCCCTCCGGCACCGTCCTCCAGCCAGGAGCCTGGGCCGCAGATTCTTCTAAGTCTCCTTGCCGTGTCTCGGGGTGGCGGGTGCAGCGTCACGCCAGGTAGCTACGCACCTCGACGAAGTCGTAGAACCCTTATATACTCTATGCACGAATTGCATACCTCGCAGACCTGCTCCGCGTGAGGGTGGGGAAACCTCACGCCTTGTACCGCAGCCGGGCTACTGCCCCGCGCCGCGCCATCTGCTTGCGGGCATACTGCCCCGGCATGGACGGCGACTTCCACCGTCCTGCCTGCTGCATCTCTACCACCGAGGCCCCGGCCGCGGCCAGGGACTGTGCCGACCCGACCCGCAGACTATGCCCACTCACCCGACCGGGAACGCCAGCCGCTTTCGACCGCTTGGCAATGATGGTGCGCACCGACCGGGTACTCAGCCCGGCCCGGACCTTGCCGCCCTTGGTCAGCGCCCGGAACAACGGTCCTTCCTGGGTGCCCGCCGCATGCAGCCAGGCCTGCACCCGCTGGACGGTCGGCTTGCCTAAGAACAGTACGGCTCCAGTCCCTTCCTGATCCGTCTTGGAGCGCTGGACCGTGATCGTCTGTTCCGTCAGGTCAATATCGGCTACCGTTAGTGCAGCCAACTCCGAGACCCGCAATAGCGCATCCGAGGCCATAGCCAGGATGGCCGCATCCCGCAGGCCGGACAGCTTGGTCTCGCCATTGGCGGCCAGCGCCGCTGCAGCATCAGCTTGCTCCCAGCGTACCCCCTCGACCTGACCTCGACCCCGTGTCCGCCCGGCACGGCGGAAGCCGGCCAGCACGCGCGTGGTAGCCGGACCGACCGGGCTCTCCATCCCGGTCAGCTTGGCCCGGAACTTCGCGGCCGCCACCACCAGGGCTGCCACCGCCGGCGCCTTCCCATTCTCAAACAACTCGGACAGATATTCAGCCAGGGCGGGATCGCTCAGCGGCACCCCCATGTCTGTCAGCCACGTGTCCAGCCGGCCGAGCGCCGCGGTATAGGCCCGTCGGGTATTGGCGGAGATTGAGGCTCTCCCGGTGGCGGTGCGGGCGCGGCTGGAGGGCGGCCGAGTGTCGCCCTCCTTCGCCACCCTGCGCCGCTACGCCGCAGCGACTGGCACGCGGCTGACCGTGGGCTTGGTGCGGGCGGATAGCTAAGGCGGGCGGGAACAACCTAGAAGCACCGGCGCCCGGAACTCTCCCTGAAGACCCGAAAACGGGCTATACAATCGGGGGAAGAGGCTGGACCGGTGCAAGCCGACCGCCGAGAATCGCCGGTACGGGCCGCAATCGACCTCGCCTCTCCCCAGGCCCTCACCAGAGAATGGGGACTGACGGCTGCGCCCGCTGACGGCCAGGCCTGCGCTCGCCGTGTGCTCCCGCCCTGGGCGGCCGCCTACACAGCTGTGTCCCCACCCCCAGCTTGGACGCTGTGCGGTATTGACAGACAATCTCTATACGTCATGATGAACTTGTTTTCATATTAAAAGGAACTGAAAATGATTGTCACCATAGGGAGTACAAAAGGGGGCGTGGGCAAGACCACCATTGCGGTGAATGTGGCGATTGCCCGCGCGCTGGCCGGGCGGGACGTGTGGTTGATCGACGGCGACCGGCAGAGCAGCGCGCAGACCGCCATCAGAATCCGGGCCGAGGCTGGCCACGTCCCAGGGATCGCCTGTGCGACCTACCCAGACGGGTCTATTCTCCGGACACAGGTGCAGCAGCAGGTGACCAAGTTCGAGGACATTATCATTGACGCGGGGGGCCGCGACTCGACCGCGCTCCGGGCCGCCCTCCTGTTGTCTGACATCCTCTTGGTGCCATTTCAGCCCCGCAGCTATGACGTGTGGGCGCTCGACGATATGGCAGCCCTGATTGAAGACGCACGGGGGGTGCGTGACGGCCTCCGCTGTTTTGCCGTCCTGAATTGCGCCGATCCTGGCGAGCGCTCCACGGACAACACTGAGGCGGCTACGGCCGTGGCGACCATGCCGCAATTCGCGTATCTGCCGACCCCGCTACGCCGCCGTAAGGCATTTGCCAACGCGGCGGGGGCGGGCCTATCGGTGCTCGAACTCAAGCCACAAGACGCCAAGGCCAGTGCAGAGCTGAACGCTTTGGTAAGCATATTGTTTTAATATGAAATACAATGTAGTTATATTGGAGAATAAGTGAATGGCAATTACAAAAAAGCCTGCTACACCAACCACAGCTGAGGCATTCATCAACAGTGCACCGGACGCCGCGCCGCGCCGGGTCCGTAAGGGCAATAAGGTGCAGATCACGCTGACCATAGCCGAACCGCTCCTGGACCGGGTGGATGAGCTGGCGGCCAAGCTGGGGCAGAGCCGGGCGGCCTTCATCAATCTGGCGATCTATCAATCTCTCGAAACCGGTTTACGCATTGAAGGCAGCGAGGACGGGTAAAACAGGCACCTTGTGAGCGAGGGGGCGCATCGCGTTGCGCAAAGCACCCAGGGCGGTGTACCCTGGGAGGAGAGGAGAGTGTCATGGCAAGAACAATCCCTGAGCTTCTCGCCACCGTAGACCAGTGGAATGGGATCGGGGCGCAGGCCGGGCGGCAGGTCCGGGAGGCGCACTTTCGACAGGGCTTGCCCGTCGTGATCGAGGTTGAGGGCGTGACCATGTATGAGTATCCGGACGGGACGCTCAAGACGGTCGCTGAGTACGACGCGGACCAACAGCGAGCCATAGGTGAGCGAGCCGCCGGCTAGCCCGCCGCGCTTGACCGTGGTGGGTGGGCCAAATGGCGTCGGCAAATCGACCTTTGTGGCGACGCTTCGAGTGGCCGGCTACCCGGTCGGCCGCTTTCTGAATCCGGACGACATCGCCCAGACCTTGAGCGGGGCGCAGCCGGCCCGGGAATTACAAGCGGGTCGGGAAACCCTCCGGCACGCGCGGGCCTTGCTTGCCAGTCGGACGACATTCAGTCGAGAAAGTACCCTGAGCAGCAACGAAATCCTCCGCACCATGCAGACCGCGCAGGACGCGGGATTCACTGTGGTACTCCACTTTATCGGGGTGTCTGATGTGGAAACGAGCAAGCGTCGTGTTCGGTTGCGGGTGGCGCAAGGCGGCCATGACATTCCCGAGCCGATCCAGACCCGACGCTTTGCGAAAACCTTCACCGCCGCGAGCCGGGCCGCGCAGATTGCGGAGACCGCCTATTTCTTCGACAACGCCGGCCGGGCATATCGTTTGGTGGGTCTGGCCGAACAGGGGCGGGTGATCTACCTGGACCGCCAGACCGCCCCCTGGATCGCGCGTGCGACCCAGGGATTAGTCAAGCAGGCGACGGCGGACCAGGCAGCGGCTGTCGCCGCGATCAAAGACCCGGCGCGCCGGACGGAAGCCGCCCGGCTCTTGCAAACGCTTCAGCGGGCGGCGGCCGCCCGCCAGCGGAACAACCAGCAAGAGCGGGACGAGGATATTGAGCGATAAAGTGCAACGAATTTCCAAGCTTGACAGACCGGTCCTTATCGGACTGTGCAGGCCTGCACCACGTCTTCGCCACGCGGCTAGGCCCTGGCCTGTCCCCGTCGCCCGCCAGCGACCTCAAGATGGCCTTTCATAATACCAGGGTCAATGGTCGGTCGAAGGGATTGAGCCATTTTGGGGGCACGCAATCGAGTTATCGTGCCCCGGCAACCGAAACGTGCGATAACGCGGATTGCTGAGGAGCGCCCCCGTGCTGGCCGCCATGCTTATGCTGAGTGCCACTCTCAGCACGTCCTGTCCGGCCTTCTCAGAGCCGGCTCCTCCAGCCGGGGCCGTCTCTGTTGCCGTTGCCCTCGGCCGGTATGGAGAGATATGTACGCGCGTCTGGAACGGGACCCCTGGCCCCCTCGACCATGGCGTATACAATTCGTACCAACCCGATGTCCGCTTAGAACGCTCCACGCACTCCTATCTGTGGGCCGACCAATGGGAGGCGCAATCTTCTGGCCTGTATCATGCCGTCCCCGCCATAGACGTATGGTTGCGAGCGATTCCGGCCGCCGGAGTTTTTCACACGGTCTTAGACCACGATGCGCGGAGACTGCCGCCCGCCCGGTATCGTGTCTGCTTTCGATTTTGGCAGGGACACGAGGTCCGCCGCCGTGAACAGTGTTCGCCTCCGTTCCATCTGCCGCTGCAAGAGGAACTGTCCTCATGAGGCACCCCCCCCAGCTCGAACATCACCCAACGCTGAATCCCCTAGCTCTCCGGCCGTAAGAGCCTGGAGCGCATGAGGCCAGGAACTTGCGGCCGTTTCCTGAAATCCGGCGTCCGCTCTATGGGGCAGGCCGCCCGATCTCGGGTGTATTCGATCCTTGAGACGTGGGAACCCGCCCGGCCCGGAAAACGGCTCTCAGGGCCTTATTCGGCTATATCCCCCTTTTCGGCTAATCGGCCGGAGAAAAAACGCGCTCCTTTGCCGTATACGGCCCGATCTCGGGCCGACCCCTACCGAGACAGGGGGGGAAATCGGGCCGGGGCTCGATGACAACAACATGTCGCGAGAGCAGTCCCGAGGTGAATCGTCCTACAATTTTGGCGGTCCGTCTGGCAGCGGCCGGCCCGTGCGTCTCCTCGCCTTTGCCTAGCCGCCAAGGTGGACATGCAGGTGACCCCTCTTTCTTTCTAATGGGCCTGAGATGTGGTAAGATGGGCGGCAATGAACAAAAAGCAACGGCCTGGAGAGGTAAACTCCAGGCCGTCAAATTTCCCAGCCGAACCGAGGTTGAGAAAATGTCTCACAGACGTTTTCTTTGTACCGCATTCCGCCCCGGAATGCAACGGCGGCACCGGCTGGGAGACCCCGGAGGTGGTGTCGTGGTGGACGCCGTCCAGCTTGCTCTCCCTGGCATAGCATACGCCCCCGCAAAAGTTAGGCGCTACGGCCTGCAAGAGGCGCATACCCACCCCTTAGTGTCCTCCGGCAAAGACGCGGCCGGGGTCTGGCATAGTTCGTTTCGGGTCCCGGCGGCGCGGGCCTGGGGCTTTCCCGAGTTGGAATACGGGCGGACGGGGACGAGCATTCCGGCGCTTCTCTTCGACATGGACGGCGACCCGACCGACTGGCTCGTAGACGTACTCGGGCCGGCCCTGCCGCGGCCGAACTGGATCACGTGGCGCACGGCCAACCGGCACGCGCACGTCTGCTACACGCTGGCGCGCCCCGTGCTCACGGGCGCCCAGGCCCGCCCGACCCCGCAAGCCTGGCTGGCCCGGATTGGGGAATACCTGGCGCTGAAGCTGAAAGCGGACGCGGCGTACAGCGCGGCGCTGGCGCATAATCCTATGGCACGGGCGAGCCGGGGCCGCTACCGGACGGACTGGCTCCGGCAAGAACCGTACAGCCTGGCAGAGTTGGCCGCGTTCGTCCCAAAGGGCTGGCGGCGGCCCCCCCAGCCCCGGACCGTGTACGGGCGCAATGACGCGCTGTTCCGGGAGGGCATGAGATGGAGCGGCAAGCCGGCGAACTGGGGGAAATGGGCCGCTCTGGGGACGCATCTCTGGGCGATGAATGCGGGTTTTATCGAGCCGTTAAACGCCCGGGAGTTAGCTGGCATTGTGAAGTCGATAGTCCGTTACCAGCGGCGCAACCTGGAGAGCGGCCAGCAGCAAGAGATGTTTTCCCGCATTCAGTCGGTTCGTGGCAAGAAGAGCGGCGCGGCGCGCTACCAGGGAAGCAACGAACAGACCCGGCCCTGGGAAGCTGAGGGTGTATCACGGCGGACATGGTACAGACACCAAGCCGGCCAACATACCGGCAAGCGAGGCCGTCCAAAAAAGTGACACTCGAACCAAAACAGGATGATACGCCCCCAGCGAAGCGCGGGGGCGTAAGGGCCTTTGGGGGAGAGCCAGACTGTAGTGATAATGGACCGTTCCTGCCCAGAGGCGGGGTACAGGTGAAAACTGAAGATAAAGTGTGCCCTGCACAAAAAAAGGAAAAGGGTTCTTGTGGACAGTTTTCGTATTCAAATACCATCAACCACCCGCGTGGCAGATGGAAAGGAGACCTATGCAAATCGTCGTGGACAAAGTGTTAGGCCCCCGGCCCTCCCAGGCCGTCACCATGCAGGAGCTCTCGCTGACCGAGCGGGTCCGGATCGAAAAGGAAAGCCTGCGGAAGTGGGTCCTGATCGCAGAGGAGTGGCGAGACGGCGCCTGGGTGCGGCAGACGACCATCGACGAGCAGCCGAGCCAGGCCCAAGCCCTCGTCCGGGCCGGTGCCTGGTTGCAGGCCGTAGCCGAAATGACCGATAGTCAGTAGGAGAGGAGCAGCGATGGACGCAGAATTTTTACAGTTGGCGCGGGAGGCGGTCGCCGCGATGCAGTTGCAGGCCGCGGCCGCTGGTCACACGAGCTGGGTCGAGATCGCCCAGTTGGCGGTCAGTGGGGGGGGGCTCTTGGCGATCCTGGTGGGCTTGAAGCGGATGGGGGAAGCCGGCCACCGGCGGGACCGCGAAATTGATGAGCTGGCCGGTGCGTTCAGAAAGCAAGGCGAAGCCATGACCCAGGCGTTCACCCAGCAGGCGGAAACCTTGGGGAAAATCGGGCAGGCCCTCGACCGGCAAGGCGAAGCCATGACCCAGGCGTTCACCCAGCAAGGCGAAGTCTTAGCCGAGCTGTTACGGCGCACCGGTCCCGCCTAGCCCGGTCGCTATCGGAGTGGGGCGCTCCTAGTCGGCATGCGCCGCCCGTATCCACTCGTTGACCTGCTCTGCCTGGTGCGGGGTCAGCGCGTCCCACGCGGTCTGAAAGGTCCGCAGCTCCTGGGCGGGCGGCCCGACCGCCTGATAGAGCGCCGCCGCGCTCGCGCCGAGCAGGCCCACACCGAGCAGCCCCATCAGCAGCCGTGGCCGCCATCCCTCTGGCACCCAGCCCGGGCCGACGAGCGGGGGCATGTCCCGGTCGAGGCGGACGGGGGGCGGCGGCTGAGGAGGGGGCGCAGGTGACGCGGCCGGCTCCTGGAGGCCTGCCCGTCCAGGAGCTGCGGGCGGGGTGCCAAATTGCCGGAATAAGCGCACCACCGCCGTATGACTCCATTTCGTGGCGCGCCCTGGGGGGAGGGGGACGGCTTCAGCGGCGAGGATGTCCGCAATAGCGCGGAGGCTTTTCCCTTCCTCGCGCAGCTCTCGGGCGCGGTGGACGGCGGAGGAAGCGGCGGGGGTGTCCATCTGTACAGTTTTAGAACGTTCCAGTGTTCCACCGTGAAACCAGGCACTTACCAGCTTTGATTAGTTTTGATTGGTTTTGCTCCTTTACAACCATTGACAGCCCCTTGACAACCATTGACAGCCCCTTGACAGCCCCTTGACAACCCTTGACCCCACGAAAGGAAAGCGAACAAACGAGATCCAAAACGGGGCAGATCGAGCAAAAACCGGGCGCGCGGGTTGCTTCGGCCCGCAAATCTCCCTGATCCAGCCCTCTGCTACTCGTTTTTTCCCTGCCACTTGCCGCCCAGGGCGCTGATGTTCGCCTCCGCTTCCCGGGCCTTTTTCATTCCCCCGTCTTTTTTGCCCCTAGGAATGTTGCGTTCATTTTCTACCATAGGCAGGATACGCATTCTGCTAGACAAAAACCCGAAGCGGGTTCTTTGCCTCCAGACTGCCCCGGCTTTGCCGCCCGCCCACGGGCGGATGTACCCGGCTTCGCCGCCCGGCTGACGCCGGATATTTGAGGAGGGAACACAGATGCCCAGACCGAAGGCAAAACCCGGCGCGATCCGCTCGAAGATGGCTTTCGTCCGGCTGCGAGCGGAGGAGGAGGCCGGGCTCAAAAAATTAGCCGCCGATCTTGGCCAGCCCCCGAGCCGGATCATACGCCGGCTGATCCGCGAAGCGCTCACCGGCGGGCCGGATTACTTCGACGATGGGCTGGTGGATCTCCGCCGGATGCACCGCGAGCTGGCCGCGATCGGCCGCAACCTCAACCAGCTCAGCCGCGTGGCCAACCAGGGCGGTGCGGTCAGTGGGGAGGACGTGCGCCGGGTGATTACCGCCGGCCTCGTGCAGACGGAAGCCGTCAAAGAGCTGTACCGCCGGGCGGTCTGGGCCGCCGCGAAGCGGGCGGTCCTCCCGCTCTACGAAGAGGCCGGCTTGACCTTAACGCAGGGGGAGGCGGGCGAGGACCATGAGCGGGCCTTGTTCGATCTCCCGCCCCGCGCTGAGGACTGAAGCCCCTCAGAGCCGCCCGCCTTGCTTGTCCGGAAAGAAGTCGATACGGACCATTAAATCAGCGCCACCTGGGCGCAGGTCGGGATTGGGATAGGGCCGCTCATGCGGCGGTACATCTGCTGGAAAGGCGTATTGCTGAATGGAGAATCAAGAAAATGGAAACCAGATCGTGTACGTACTGACCAACCCGGCCATGCCCGGCCTCGTCAAAATTGGACTGACGACACGAGAGAACCCTCAGCTCAGAATGGACGAACTCTACAGCACGGGTGTACCGTTTCCGTTTGAGTGTGTGATTGCCAAGCAGATCGAAGAGGCACGCGCCGGTCAACTTGAGCAGGCGTTACACACCGCGTTCAAACCCTATCGTGTCAACCCTTCCAGGGAATTTTTTGCCATCGAAATCTATCAGGTCAAGGCGTTGCTCTGTGCGTGGCCTGGAACAGATGTGACCCCACAAGTCAACAAAGAAACGGAAGCGCTCCCCGACGTTGAGCGGGAAGCCGGCAAAAGATTTGAGAGTCGAAAGCCGAAAAGGCCGAACCTGAACTTCGATGAGATGGGCATTCCGACCGGATCGCTGTTGGTATCCAGCGATACTGGTGAGGAAGCAACGGTGATCGAGCCGAAGAAGGTACGGTTTCGAGGGGAGGAGATGGCGCTGCACCGGGCAACTCAGCTTGCCCTAAACGTTGAATATAAGATTAAGCCGCTCCATTACTGGACCTTCAATGGCCGATCCCTCCAAGAAATTTACGACAAAAGGTATCCCTTGGAGTGAAAGGCATGGGACAAGAGACGACCAATCAACCAGAACCGCGCCCCACTCCAGTCATTTTGCGGGCTAAACCGTTACGTGTCGAGGCTAATTTCAGAATGTCAGCCAGACTTGTATCCGCGCCGAAACCGTCCGAGCCACCCGAGCCACCCGAGCCACCCGAGAAGCCGCCGTTCATAGATCGAAACTTGAAAGCGGGGAAATTCGTGCTCAAAGGACTCCGAAAGCTGGGTCGTATCGGTGCTATCATTGGAGGGTTAGAAAAAATTCTGGAACTTTTCGGCCTCAAGCGTCAGCCTGCGGTAGCCGCCCAACTTTGACACATTGCCCCTTATCAGACACAAAACCGCCCGATTTGAAACACCCGCGTAAAGCTAGCGGGGCGGTTTTTGCGAATGTTCGGCAGCAAGCCCCGCGTGGCGAAGATTTTAAGGTGGGGTGCCGCCAGGACGCCGGGCGGGCGGCCCCGGTCCCGCCCGATCCAGGCCCCGCGCCGGACGTCCGGACCACGCGCCGCCTAATAATATTCAGCGGGAGGAGTCCAAAACCCCACGCCCGTTACCCTTCACCCGGTCGAGTTCGTCCGGTACAGGGCAACTGAGCGCCCCGTTTTCCGGGCATTTCTCCCCAGCCCCCAGCAGACACCCCGTCTCTGGGGAATTTTGTTTTTCTAAGGTGTAAGGGTGTTTATCGCGGTTCAATTTTCTATATGAAATTAAGGAGGTGTGACATGAAGAGCTTTATTCTTTGGTTCGTAATCGAGCTGCTGACGTTGTTTTTTGACTAAGGACAATCCAGAATTCCCTTTCCCTTCTAACCAGTCCCCCTGGGTCCGTTCCTGCTGAGGAGGCTCCGGGCGCGTCCCGAAGGGCGCGACAGGAGGAGAGCAGGGACACGACCGAAGCCGGGGAGCCTCTGCCGTGCGCCCAGGGCAGGTCGCCACACGGTTCAGCCCGTCAACCTCCTGGCCCGAGCGGCCAGAGCGGAAAAGCGTCCCCCGGAGGGGCCTTTGTAGTGGGTGGGTGGCGGCCCTTTTGGGCCTGGTTCCTCGGCCCAAAAGGGCCGCATACGCGCCGCGTTCTCGCGCGCGCGGATTAAATAACGATTAAAGAACGATTAGCGGTTTTTGGGCGCGGCGCTAATCGGCTGGAAACGTGAGGGTTTCCGGGAATCTCGGGAGGGCTTGCGCGCCGCGGATGCCACGCCTATTTCCACCGGCGAGCTGGAGGCCTGCGCGCAGCCAAATGCTTCTGCTGGCTCGGGCGTGGCAGTCGGTGGGAAGAGTGGCCTGACAATTGGCTTCTGACATGGCCCTGGCGGAAGCGGTGCTCTCAACCGTTCCGCTTCCCACCAAGGCAGTCAGATTACCAGCCTGGATCATCCAGTGGCGTCATATCCTCCTCCCACCACCAAGTCATCTCGAACTCGTGTAGCTTCCCTGACGATGGGACATGATCCGTGGGTTGCTCGCGGGTGAGCCCCGCCCAGATGCCACACAAAAAGATGAGTGTCACCAGCAGGGCTAGCAGTTTGACCGAAAACATATCGCACTACTCTCCCGGCGATTATCCCTGCGATCCCTTAACAGTCATCATTATCGCAGGTATCGCTTGAGGGACGCCGATATTCGGATTTTGTCCCCCAGAAATGGCTGAACCTATACCCGTCATTTCTGAACGCGGTCACAATATCATTGGCTTTAATATAGAACGTCACTGGTTCCTCACGTCCATCTATTTCTTCTGTCCCCCCTCCCATGACGACTCCTGCAACATGCCGATTCCCGGTCCCAGCGTAGGCAACGAGGGCACCTGAATCACCTTGCTGGGATTCATATTCCAGAATATTCACACAACATATCTTACTTGAACTGCTGTATTTGACCCAAAGGGATAGAGTGTCACGGGACGACTTTAAGCGCCTGCTCCACGGGTTTACCGGGAATGTACGCGAGATATGGAGTGACGAGTTTGCCACGGTGTACCACCCCGACTTTAAGGAGATCGTGGAGGAAGTCTTTGCAGAAAATTAGGCAGGACTCTTGTCCCTCCTGGACGTGCAGGCCTCTAGGCGCGGAATCTTATTTTCAGAATAAGAATCTGAACCCCCACCAGGGCGATTTGCCACAACGCGGCCCCCCCGCGTTCTTTCCCGCCCAGGGCAAAAGAAGCCGATCTCCGACGCCCGTTACCATTCACCCGGTCGAGATCGTCCGTTAGACGGCAAATATGGAGGCCGGTTTTTCAAGGAAAGGGCAGAAAAGAGCGATAGGCCGCGCTCCCTTTTGCAAGCGGCCCAAAAAGCGGATTTGCGGGAAAAGCGCAAAACGCCAGATTCGGCGGGGTCTCGCGGTCTCCTGCATCAGGCCCGGCCGCGTGGCCGCGGGCAGCTCGTCCCGCGCGCACCGCAGCAAGCAGTCATAAATTGTATTATGAGGGACAGAGACACGGCCAGGGCGGGGCAGGTTATGGCCTTCGGCCCAGAGGCGGGCTTCGCCGGGCGGCAGCAGGCGGGTAAAGTTTTTTCGCTGGATTGAATAAATCGCGCGCGCGCCGAATATTCTTCAGCTCGGGGTGTGGGTGTGGGCCTGGCCTCTCAGCTCGCCAATATCGCGGTTGAGAACAATCAGGTTATCGGTCAGGAGTTTACTCAGGGCGTCCATGCGGCTGTTCACTTGCCACCACATGGTGCCTAAGAACGCAAACAGTGCAACGATGAGCCCGGCGATGGTCCAGTCCATATTTCCCTCCTAGCGGGTTTTCAGGCAGCCGACAATATCAAAAGCTATTAAGATTGGGCGCATTCCTGTTCAAGCAGGGTCCGCACCAAGTCTTTCATCTTGACGCCCCGCAAGGCGCACTCCGCCTTCACCTGGGCGTGCAGCCGGGCGGGGATCTCGATGGTCAACCGTTTCACCGGCTCCCCGCCTTTGTCTTGGACCCAACTCTCTGCCTGTTGCGATGACCGCGCCGGTGTCGTGATAGCCACTTGCTTCACTGCCATGCCTATCCCTCCTCCAGGATTTCCCGCGCCAGGGCGCTAATCTCCTGACTGGCTCGGGAGTTCGGGGCGGACTCCAGGACGGTCCGCCCCGTGGCCGCGCTCTCCGCAAAAGCGACACGTTGGCCTATCTCTGTTTTGAGCGTGGGCATGTCGTATGCGGCCAGGGCGTCCCGGACATCGCGGCCGATAGCTGTATTTACGATTTTACGATTTATCACAAAAGCGCTTTTGAGGGTTTCCTTAAATGCGGTGGCTTCCTCGATGAGGGCGACAATCTCCCGCGCGGCCCACACATCATAGGGCGAGGGTTGCACGGGAATGAGCACGAGGTCCGCAGCCAAGATGGCCGACCGGGCCAGGGCGTTGACGCGCGGCGGGCCGTCAATCACGACATGGGCATAATGGCGGGCATGGGCGGGGACTTCCCGGTGGAGGTTGGTTTTCGGCAAGCCCACGACCTGAAACAGCGGCGCCGCGTGGCGGCTGGCGGCCCAATCCAGGGCGCTCGCCTGGGGGTCGGCATCGATCAGCAGGACGGGCGGCGCGTGCTGGGCAAAGGCCGCGGCGAGGTGAAGGGCGAGGGTGCTTTTCCCCACCCCGCCCTTTTGGTTCAAAACAGCAAGGATCATAATCGTATTTACAGTTATATGATAATGCGTCTTTATGACTCCGGTCAAATGTTCCCCCATGTCCAGATATGGCCCGGCCCGAGATCGGCCCGCTATGGGCGAATGTGGAGCCCGTTTTTTCCGAGAGTCCCCCGAAAACGGGGATGTGCCTGTGTGAGGCTCACAATGGCGATTTCCGGGGCTTGCCGGGGGCCGTGTCATTTGGATCACGGCCGATATGGATCGCTTCCTGGAACGGGACCAGGATCGAGCCTTGTTCGATCTCCCGCCCAGGGCGGCCAGCGAGGAGAAGAAATGAGACGCGGCAGTTTTCCCCGTTCGGGCTCCCGCGGCTGATAACGTACGAAGCGTCAACTTTCAGTCCAACCGCTGACCGCGCCGCCAATCCCACGGCGGCACGAACTCCCCCGCCCAGAGGCCCACCCGCTCTGACCGGGCTTGGTCTTCCTCAGGGACATACATGGTCGTGGTCGTATAGTGCCGATAGACCAGCGCGTACCCTTGTCGGACGAGCCACGCATTCAGGTCCGTCCCATCCTCCGTGTAGCATATGCTCAGCGCCCGGTTGTAGCGATCCCGCCCCTCAATCGTGCATCTGACCGCCCCCCCGCCGATCCGCGTCCGGAGCGCCTCAGTGGCGCGGTCCCCGCAGCGGTAGCGGTGGCCGGTGGCCTGGCGGCAGGTTTGCCTGGATTCGGGGGCGTCAATACCTTGGAGCCGCACGCGCTGACCGGCCATCTCCAGGGTGTCGGCATCGACGATCCGGGGGGCGCTGTCCCGGATCTCAATGGGGATTTTGCGGATGCGTTCTTGCGGCGCCTGGGGTTGCCGAGGGGGCGGCTGCACATTCCGGCGCGGGCGGGCTCTTTGCCTGTCCGGATGACAATGCCGCTCGCCGTAGATCTCGCCCCACTTGGGACAATTGGTCCGGCAATAGTGACAGCCGTCGGCCGCCACGTTGCCCGGATGGGCTGGGGCCGGGCTGGCTGTGAAGAACACGGCCAGACCGGCCAGCGTGAGCAATACACTTCGCATGGGGGTGGCCTCCTCACCGGTACGTTCGAGCGGCGTCCGGATCAGGGCGAGGCGGGACCGCTGCGCCGTAACAGCTCGGTTATGCCCTCGCCGATTTTGCCCAAGGTTTCCGCCTGCTGGTCCAGCGCCCGGTCGCGCCGCTTCCCGCTCGCGGTCATCTGCCACAAGCCCCAGCCGATGAGGCCGACCTGGAGGAAGCCCACGACCACGCCGGCGAGGTCTGTCCAGGTCGGCTGCGCCAGCAGCCGCATCGCTTCAAGGAATTGCTCCTGGGTGAGAGTGTTCGTCTGCATGGCTATTTCTCCCTCGGCCACTGGCTGACGAGATCCCGGCCATGTATAGGCCGCGCATACGGGTCATTCCACCGGCCGTCGTCCTCCTGGGCGCGACCGGTCATCTCCTGAAGAGACTGCAACCACGCCCCCGCGTGGACGAAAGCCTGGGCCTGGTTCCTCTGCGTTCCGAGCGCCTCACTGGGCTTCCACATGGCATTCTGCCAAGTCTGCGGAATCAACCGCCACTCCCGTGAGGTCGCCTGGATAATACGAACCCGCACCTTGAGGGACAAGTCCTGACAGTACACCGCGCATCCCTCCTGTAACTGTGTGATCTGGACCTGCATGGCGTCTCCTTCCTGCATTACAATGCAATTCTAAACAAACCACACCGTTTTTTCTTCCCTGTCCCAGGGGAGGGTGAGAACAGGGAAGAAAAAATAGGCAATAGCCTTCTGGAGCGAAGCGGAGGGCATACAAAGTTGGTTGTTACATGGCCAAAACGCCCAAAGGCAGTGTGGAGTAGGAAGGCAGGATATGCATGGTGTAGCCGCAAAACTCCACACTGCCCCGGCTGCGCCGCCCGGCTTGCGCCGGAAACACCCCGCGCCGGCGCCGGTAACAGAGGCCAGCGCTAGAAGGCGCGGGCGGGGATCTCCAGGGTTTGTTGCGGGAGCAGGCCGGAGCGGTGGCGGAGGTCTTGGACAGCCCGGGCCGCGCCGGTGAGGTCGATAACGTCGCTCTTGGTGCCAACTTTGAGGACGAGCTTTTCTCTAGTTGCAAACTTTGGCAGTAATCTGGTGACGAATTGCTCATCGAGGAGGAAGGCCGTTCCGTTCGACCATCTGGCCCGCCTCTCGATGACCGGATCGGGATAGAAGCGGATGGCAACGGAGATAGAGTCGGAAGTATGAAACTGCAAGCCGACTGTGAGCCCGGCAACAAACCCGCCGCTGTGGAGCCGCCTTATGTAAACGGTCGTAGAGGAGTTTTCACCCTGGCAGATCATGACGGGCGTTTCCTCGTCGGTCAGCAGATCAACCTCGGTGGCTACAGCGCAGTTGCCGTATTGCTTCGGGTCTTTGGTATCGCTGGCCGCCCACGCGGGGGCCTGGGCAAGTGACCCAGCCAGGCCCGTTGTGGCGAAGGCCAAGGCGAATCTCACAGCAACGAATAGGACACGCATACCTGTCTTATAGTCATTACGGCCGTAACGGGAAATACCAGGTCCAGGCGGCGTCTGGCAGACCCATGGGGGCAGCTTGCCAGCCTGGAGACCTACACGCAACTCCTGGACGTGCAGGCCCCTGGCGAAGCCACAGCGGGCGGAGGGGGTGCGTGGCTCGGATGCCCCCTAGTAGCGGCCAGGCCTCTCCGCAACGGTAGTATCGCCGCTCTTCAGTCTCACAACATCACCAGCCTTAAACGATTATTCCATATACCCCTCTCTTAAGAGAACGATCACCGCCGGCCCGTGAAGGTCCCCCTAGTGATAATGTCATCCCCATCACACCCCTCTATCCCCTGCCCCCGGTGGCCGTTCCAGATAAAATAGCCCTCTAGGCGATTGCCGGATTGATTAAAGAAATACGTCGAGCAGAACGTCCCGCTCTCGACCGTATCAATATCAATCATCCCGAGCTGATATTCCTGTCCAGCCAGAACAACGGAGAAAACCCCGATGACGAAGGCGGAATTGTCAAGCGGATCAAGGCCCCCGGCAGTCCACCACCCCTCACTGTCCCGCTGTACACGCAGGACCTCATACGGTCGGGTGATCGGGCGCTGGCCAGGGTCAGAGAGACTGAAATCCAGGGTAAAATCCCACTCTCCCAGCAGCCCCCGCAGCCGTTGCTCCTCACTGTCCCCCGTGGTTGGTGGTGGTGTCACCGGGGGCAGCTCATAGCCGGTGATCGTAAAGCCCTGGGTGGCCTCCTCCCATTGCACGTTCACCTGTTTGCCGTCAGAGAGCGTAATGGAACCTTGGCCGGTGACGCCTCGGAGGAAGTTTGTTCCGAGTGTGGTGACGTTGAAATTGACCTGGGTTTGGATCATCCCGTCTGCGTACAACGTCGCGGTATGCGGCCCATCGCCCAATTCATTGTAATTCCACAGCAGCCCGAATCCGTTGTCTGCGTCCCCACAGACCGGCTCGGTATCGACCCGTTCCGACCCGTAGGGTACGAACGTGCGCGACCCACCGTCGAAACTGACCTCCAATTCCTCTGCGTCACACACCCAGCCTGATATGACGCCGACGCCGCTCTTGAGCGCTCCGGGGGACGGGTTCTCTAAAGTGGCCGCCGCCCATGCCTGCACACTCAAGAGGAAAACCATTCCAATAGCCATCATGAACCGCCGCATATCTCCCTCCCTTGAGATCATGTCACCCCGACAAGGTGCCGGGCCAGACCATCCCGCTTCCATTCGATGAGAACTAGTTGTCGAGTTGGAAAGTAATCTCATACGGCGTGTCCGGCACATCCCAATAATCAGCATAGTCGAGGAAGAGGTAGTACGTACCAGTGCTTACGGAGGCCGAGAGGCTGAGGGTAGGGATCGGATCAGGGCTCATTCTCCCCTCATCAGCAAGGGTCGTGCGCGTCCCATCGGCTGCAACTTGCAGGAGCGTGGCGTATCCCAGCGGTGCCCCTCGAACGAAAATAGCCAGCGCACGACCCTGTACCCCAGCCGGCACATGGAGCACAAAGTATTCGTCGTCATACCACTCGGAAAACCGCCCGGTTTCGATAACTCTCTCCCCTGATACGAGATGGACCACCGTTGCAGTTTCCAGGGTGTCCCCATGATCGTCGGAAGTCGGATCAGCCAGCCGCGCAATCGTCCAACTGCCATTCTGATTCCGTTCGGCTCCAATTTCTGAGCGCCACATCGCCTCAGGCTCGCAGGGCGGGCCTTCGTCTAAGTAGGCCAGACAGCCATAACTGAACTGGTCCACCGAAAACGTAAAATCATAGCCCTCATGCCCATAATAGGCTGTGCAAGACTGTTCTGGTTGCAGGATCATCCCGACCACACATGCCCCTTGGGTGGCTGAAACTGCCAGATCGTCGCCCACTTCGGCCAACTCCATATGCTGCGTCGCTTGGTTCCAGATAAAGCGGGCTTCTTCCCCAGGCGCGGGAAAATCCTCAACGACACACTGCCCCGCCGCGTTGCGTAAGAACGCCTCTCCGGTCGTCACGACATCGAAGGTGCTGCGGTCGAACTCCACGCCGTCATCATAGACCACGGCGGTGTGTTGGCCGTCGCCCAGGTTGCCCCAATTCATGATCGTGACAAACCCGACATTGGCCTGGTCACAGGCCCCGGCGTCGCGGACATCTTTCCGTTCACTGCCCCACACCAACGGGAGGGGTGGCCCCCCATCAAAGCGGACCGTCAGGTCGCCGGCGGCGCACTTCCAGCCGGACACGACCCCGATCCCCGAGAGCGTGGTCTGGGGCGTCGGGATCTCCAACGTCGCGGCGTGGGCCACCCCCCCGATGAGCAGCAGACCAAGCATGAGCGGAAACATAGGCCTCCTCTTCCAAAAAAATATATTGTGTCATCCGCCCCGCCTTACGGGTCTTCGGTGAGTCACTGCCGTACCGCACGCCGCCAGGTTTGTCCCTAGTCAAATGATGAGGGCGGGGGCAGACGGGGATAAACGTGAGGGCTGGGTAGCCGGGGCGCGCGCAGCGGCAATGCGGCACAAAGGCAGTACGGATAGGGGAGGCAGGATACGCATGGTGTGGCCGCAAAACCCACCCTGCCCCGGCTGCGCCGCCCGGCTGGCGCCGGAACCGCCCTACACCCCGCGGCGGAGATCCGGACACCTCACCGCCGAAGATTATTCGGCGGTGAGGGTCTGAAATCCCCCGCCCCTTCCCCTTCGGGCAGGGGAGATCGGCCCGCCTCCGGCCCCTGAGGGCCGCGTTTTTTCTCAGAAGCGGCCCAAAAGGGCGATATGCCCGGGACGAGGCCCATAGTGCCCTTTTCCGGCCCCCAAAGTTTTCCGCGTCCAAAGGATCGCGCCGGCCTCTCTTTGCCCTGTCAACTTGCTGTCCTGGGCCGTGAGGCCCGGCAAAAGAGAGCGAGGCTTAGCAAGCCGAGCTGAACCTTTGGCCTCGCAGCGCAGGACCCCGCCCTTTGGCGAGGGTATAAAGAATCCCCCGGAGGGGCCTTTTTAGTGGGTGGGGGGCGGGGGTTTTTGGGCCAGCGGAGCGCCCAAAAAGGGCCGCATGCGCGTCGCGTTTCTCGCGCGCGCGGATTATATAACGATTAAAGAACGATTAGCGGATTTTGGCCGATGCGATAAGCAGCCGACAAGTCAAGGGTTCTGATGGATCTCGGCAGGGGGTGCGCCCCTCAGGTACCACGCCTGCGCCCCTCAGGTACCACGCCTGCGCCCCTCAGGTACCACGCCTGCGCCCCTCAGGTACCACGCCTGCGCCCCTCAGGTACCACGCCTATTTCCGCCGGCGAGCTGGAGGCCGGCGGGCGGCCAGGTGCTTCTGCTGGCTCTTGCTCGGCACAGTCCGGACGTGCACCAGGTCGTCCCGAATCTCAAACGACCGGATCGCGCCCACGGCTTCGAGACCCCGCAACGCCTCAGCCAGATTTTCTTTGAACTTTCTTAGCCGCTTGGTCTGGCTGCCGCTGAGCTTGTGCAGATAGGCTACGGTCAGCGGGTAGGGCGCGGCGTGGCTGGCATAGAAGCCGTGCAGCCACAGCGCCAGGGGCTTGCCGCGTAGTTGCTGGCGCTGTTCCCAGTCGATCTGCGTCCAGCGCGTCGGGCCGAAGAACGGCGCGAGCTGGGGATTGAGCACGAGCACGGTGCGACCCGTGGCCTCGTCGCGGTAGAACTCCAACAAGCTCCCACCGTAGGTCTGTCGGCCGTCGGAAATCTCGACCAAAGACGCTCCCAGCCGGGCAAAGGCAGACCGGAGCCAATCAACATTCTGGCCTCCTGGTTGACGCCCGAGCGCCTTCAAAAAACCCCGTTCCGTGAACCGACACTCCGTGCCGAGGGCCTGCGTCCGGACCAAGTGTAGCGCCTGCTCCCACACGTCCAGGTCAGCTTGGTCGAGCTGCTTCCCGGTGAAACGGATTGTGATCCCGTCCTGAGTCGCGAGCAGCTCGCGGTCTATATACCGCCGGTCCTTGTGGACGGCCGCAAACAGCGCCCCGCGCAGCACGGCGTTCGGCGCGCCCCGCTTAGGCTCAGGCCACAAGGGCAACTGGATCACCTTGGCCGGGCCGCGCTGCTCCTTCTGGTCTGCCGGGGCCTCCCCTCTGGCCTGCCACTGCGCCAACTGTCCCGCCATGTCCGCCGTGGGTGTCTCGGCCATACCTGTCTCCTCTCCCCTGCGCTCTCCCTGTATCACGGCTCCAACTCAAAATCCTCGTCCCGGTCCCGCTCGCGCTGCCGTTCCTGTTCACGCTCGCGCTTCTCCTGCCGCGCCCGCTCCTGCCCGGCCTCAATCAGCCGCCGCGCGTGCTCTTGGCCGCGCTTTTGCGCCTGCGCCCGCTCCTGGCCCGCCGCGATCAGCCGGGCGGGGTCGCGGCCTCCCCCCGTATCCGCTTGTTGATCGCCCCGCGCTCTTCCTCGGTCATCACCGCCCACATCCCGCGATAGGTCCTCAGCTCCGCCCGGTCCCGTGCCGGCGGCCCCGTCCACCAGAAGAGCGCCAGCAGAAGCAGGCTCACCCCCAGGGTCACGGTGATGAATTAAAAATCAGAAACCCAGGTTTCCGCACCTTCCTGGGCACTCCAGAGCCGTGCCAGGCTCTGAATCTTATTCTCAGAAGAAGAATCTGATAGGAGAAGAATATGGAATCTGAGTTTTTACAGTTGGCGCGGGAGGCGGTCGCCGCGTTGCAGGGGCCGACCCAGCCGACGTGGACGGACGTGGCCGCCGTGACCGTGGGCTTCCTCCAGGTCGGCCTCATTGCCTGGGGCCTGCGCCAGATGGGCACATCCTCCAAGGAGCGCAACCGCCAACTGGACCAGCAGGCGGAGACGTTGGGCAAAATCGGCCAGGCCCTCGACCGGCAGGGCGAAGCCATGACCAAGGCGTTCACCCAGCAAGGCGAAGTCTTAGCCGAGCTGTTACGGCGCACCGCCTAGCATCTTCATCATCTCCATCTGTACTCCCTCGTTCAGTTTTTCAATATGGAAAGGGAGGTCTGAATCCGTGGGGTCTCCCTGTCCCAATGCCTGGGCAATATCAGGCGCACCCTTGTCAGATTCTAATAAGTACAGGGTTTCCGCAATAATTTGACAAGGAGAGTCAGGAGAGACAAGATCATGCAACGTCTGGATGAGGTCGCCCCTCTCATCACTCGGAAAAATAACAACTGCAAAAAGTGCCATCGTTTTTACCCTTTCCCGCCAAGAGCCTTGAGCGCCTCTATTTCTTTGAAACGGAGGAAATTCCGTAAAAGCGGGGTGCTCATCCCCCGGTTATATCCCCCCTGAGGTATTCAGGTATATAAGTCCCCTATGTTTCCGCTCATGCTTGGTCTGCTGCTCATCGGTGGGGTTGCCCACGCCGCGACGTTGGGGATCCCGACGCCCCATACCACGCGCTGACGGTCGGCGGAGTGAGCCAGGCGTTCAACCACTTTTGGGGAACGAAATCAAGCTATCGGCGGCCGGCGACTACGACCTGCGATGAGCCGGATGGGTGTTGATGGTGTCGTGGAAACGCATACTCAGGGCGGCCTTGCCGTTCGGGCTGGCCGCCCTGCTCCTCGGCGGCTTCGTCTGCTATGAACTGCTGTTCATGGAGGCCCGATTTGGGCCGGTGCCGGCGCCGCAGGCGGCGGTCTCGGTTGCACTCCGGCCGGTCAACGGCCAGTTCCGTGTCCGTGTCACGAACACGACCGCCCAGGCGATCTCCTACTCGTATGGGGACACGGGGCGGCTCAGTCTGCTCACTCTCCGGCTGGAACGGCGGGTGACCTGGTGGTGGTGGCGCCATGTGTCTCCCGGCATCTTGGTGACCCTCCAGTTTATCGCCCGGCCCCCGCTCGCGGCCGGGGCAAGCCGCGAACATCGGATCGGGTATGAGGATGTCCCCCTCCGGCCCGGCCTCTATCGCGGCTGTCTGCGGTACTGGCAGGGAGCGCACCAGATGGAGCAGTGTTCTCCACCCGCCCATCATCCGGGCTGGGCTCACGTTGCTCCATAAGACGCGGATTACCGGCGGGAGATCCAAAGGAGATTCCCTCCGTTCGGGGCGTGGTACTTCTCTGGTGGGTCTGGCACGGCGGAGACCCCGGCGCAATTATTCGGCCAGGGTGCCGGCCAACCTGAACAGAAAGGATCTTATCCGACGCAACACACGCGGGTCAGGCGGGCGGGCCGAAACGGTTCCGGATCGCCTAATTATGCCCTCCCGAATCCTATCCCTGTCTTCCGATAAAGGGGGTTATCGGAAGAATGAACACCCGCCAGGATGGGAAGGGCAGCCCGTCTGGAGCGGCCCGAGTCCACGGCCCGCCCCGCCGCCGGCCATTCAGCACAAAGACAGGGTGGAGTAGGGAGGCAGGATACGCATGGTGTGGCCGCAAAACCCACCCTGCCCCGGCTCCGCCGCCCGGCTCCGCCGGAAAGGCCTTGCCCCCGCGGCGGAGAACCGGACCCTCCCCGCCGAATAGTATTCGGCGGGGAGGGTCCGGTTCCGCTATTCAGACTTGTCAGACTCCGGCGTCCGCCCAGCTTCATGGAGCCTCAGGTCGCCCATGCTCGCAGGTTCATTCCTCTCATTGTTCCTGTCCATGCGTCTCATGGCGCTATCGTGTAACACCTTACCTGCTTCTCCGCCCGCCAACGCACCAGCTGTCGCGCCTAAGGCAGCACCCGCCGCACCCGCAGTAGCCCCGCCGACGATAGCACCTGTAACTCCCCCTGCTACCTCACCCATTCTCTGCGCCCCCTCTCTGGCCTTTTGGCGGTTCTCTGAGGGATCTGCTTTCACGTTCGCATCTCCAGCTAGAACCAGACCTATGATAGCACCGACTACAAAATACCCTCGTTTTAATTTCATAATTTTCATACTCCTCATAGAAGCGCTCCCTCCTAGGAATAAAGCAGAGAATGGGAGTATACGCAAGGAAATAGACAGCTCCGGTACTGTTACAGTTTGAGCTGTAAGCCCCTGTTTCTGTTGGGGTAAAAATCCCAAAATGTACCAGTACCGACAGCTCCCACTCCACCCGCCCAACGTTGACACAATCTAACGTTATCAGCCGTAGAGCCGCCCATGGGCGTCCCATTTTGCGGCCCTGTTATCGAGTATCTCCGACATAGATTCCTGAGATGGGTAAATCGTACACATTTGCCTCGCTCAGCCCCCTGCTCGGCCCATCTGTCCGCTGTGTCGTAAAACGCCCGTTTAATGGGACCGGGCGCCCCCGCG
>Ga0209544_1001554_pt1 | contig 24529 bp, 20 predicted proteins | sample MesohylPK_FD_187297 | JGI IMG/M metagenome (GOLD analysis project Ga0209544, IMG submission 187297) | Host-associated microbial community of the marine sponge Aplysina aerophoba from Gulf of Piran - sponge mesohyl, lysed by proteinase K... | ecosystem: Host-associated > Porifera > Sponge >...
GCTGTTCAGCCAGATCGGCGACATCCGCGCCACCGGCGAGCCGGACCTGCTGGCATCGTCCTTCATACACGGCATCAAACACCTGCCCGCCGAGTTCACACCCACAAGGCCGGCAGGAGCATCCACCTAAGAGCGTTAGCGGATAGGTGGTGACCAGCGGTTTCGCCAGTCGATGAGTTTGATGCAGATGAGTAGGACGATGGCGAGAGCGAGTTGGGCGAGTCGGTGGTGGGGGTACCGGTCGGTGTTGCGGCGGAGTTGGGTGCCGGGACCGCCGCAGGGGGCCTTGTGCGCCGACCCGTCCACGGCGACGTCGGTGAGGTCCAGGCCCACGATGCGGTCGTAGGCCGCCAGCGCCTCTTCAACCTGCGTATCCGTTCTCGATCGCCCAGTTCTTGAACCCCCCGGGGCCGAATGGCAGGCGATAGTCAGTGGCGATCAGTTCGTCGGCAATCTGGCTCACGAAATCCAGTGTCACCAGGCCGCTGTGCATGGCCTCGCAGAGAAGAGCCAGTGTGCGGGTGCAGGTCACCCCCGCCCGTTGTCCGATTCGATAGGCCGTCCCGTCGTCGATCACGGCGGTTGCCGGCATTGTCGCGGCGAGAGCGAGCACCGCCGCGTCTCCGACGTTGCGCTCGTTGTGGACGAGACGGCCTGCGAACTCGGCGAACTTGAGCAGTTCAGAATCTTGAGTCAGCTCCCGGTGTTCGAGCCATGCCGCATCGAGGATCGTCTCGATCCGATAATGCAGCGAAGCCCCGACCTGGAGTTCCTGAACAACGGCCTGCGGAATGACGGCGCGTCGTTCGCCGACGACGGCCTCGAGGACATCGAGTCGCCCCACTCGGGCGAAGTGGCTCAGCGGACCAGTGTCGAACACGAGCGCGTCCATCGGGGAGCGCTCAGGACACGAACGACCAGATCGCGTCGGCGGGGAGTTGCGGCAGGTCGGGCAGGTCGCTCTCGTCCCACGTATCCGATAGCAGGGCGAGGGCGCGGGCCGCGGAGATCTCCTCGCGGCGGTACACGTTCAGGACCGCCTTGACGTAGACATCGGTGTGATACGGCGGGGCGAGTTCGGGCGCCACCACGAGACTGTGCTCCACGATGTCGGATTGGCGGGTTCGAGTGGCGCGGACGGTCGCCACCTCTTCGGCGGAGGCCAATTCCAGTTCGCTGAGCCGCCCCGCCAGTGTCGTCATGTCCACGCGATACTCGCTGGCGATGAGCACGGTGGATGTCCGCGTGTCGTCGCCGCTACCCCAGCGGTCCCGCAGCGCGGCCGCGGGGAGCAGCAGCGAGCGTGCGAAACGGTCGACCAGGCTCTCGGTCTGTCCGGCCGGGGCGCTGACCACATTCCAATCGGTGGAGTATTCGTCGGCGAACACGTAGTGCCCCAGTTCGTGGGCGAGCGTCAGGCGGCGCCGACCGACGGACCGGCTGCCGTTCACCACCGCCACACCGCCGCGCCCGAGCAGGATTGATGCACCGTCGGCGCTCCGTTCGCCCAGCGCACGGGAGAATGCGAGTAGGCCGATGCCCGCAGCATGGCGAGCCAGGTACACCGCCGGCTCGGGGCCGTCGTAGCCCAGCTGGCGGCGCGTGTCGGCCGCGGCATCCTCTGCCTGCTCGAGGGTGTCGGGGAAGTCCAAATGGGGAGTCGCCGCGAGATCAAGTTCTCCTATGTCCTGCAGGAACGAGACCTCACGGGCGACGTGCTCGGCAACGCGGTCGATCTCGGGGCTGGGCGCTCCCGGCTCCGCGGCGTTGCGCCGCGACACGACGGCCGCCGGGGCATCATCGAAGAACCACTCGATCCGCATCTCGAGGGCGTCCGCCAGCCGCGCCAACTCCGTTGCCCCGACTCCCCGCGCACCGGTCTCGATCTTCGCCAGCGCGCTGCGTCCTAGTCCTGCCCGCTCTGCGCACTCCTCCTGCGTGAGCCCGAAGTCACGCCGAGCAGCAGCGATCCTTACCCCAAGGTCGCTGGACCTCGCATCCACATGTGCGATTATAGGACAGAGTTAGGAGATTTGTCGCGCCTTCGCGAATTCGTGGGGAGCGGGGTGGTTGAGGGTCCCTGAGTAGGGGTCGAGCCTCGGATTCCTGCTGGACGACACGGAGAGAGAGGCGAGGCTGAAGACACGCGACCGCGGCTACACAGTCGAGGCATGGGCGGATCGAGCCAGGTGCCCGTTCGCGCGGCGACCGCGCCTGCTCCCAGCGGCGATCGATGCGCTGGAGATGTCGAGCAGCCACGCACGCCGGCAGTGGCTTGAGCGGTGTCGTGACGCCGATCTACTTGTCGAACCGATCTGGCTCGTGCCGGACCATCGAATGTCGAGCCCGGCACGCGACTTCGCGGAACGTGTCGTGCGTCGCAACCACGAACGCCTGATGGCCTGGTGACTGTGGTTACTCTGGACAGGTCTGACACACCCCGGCCATAGGTTGCACCGTATGACCGAGCCGACCGAACGCCGCCTCTATGCCGCTTGGCGCCACCCCGACGGTCTGATCCACCCTGTCGGCATGCTCACCCGTCGCGTCGTCGACTCGAACGTGTCGTACCGGTTCGTGTACCTCAAGGCGGCCGAGCAACTCGACGGCTTCGACCGCCTGCCCGGGCTTGCGGACCTGCACCGCGTCTACGAGAGTGACCACCTGTTCGCGGTGTTCCGCAACCGGCAGATGCCACGGCGCCGACCTGACTACGGCGAGTATGTCCGCAGGCTCGATCTCGACATCGACACCGACCCGTTCGAGGTCATGGCTCGAAGCGAGGGCATCCGGATGACAGACCGTGTCGAGGTGTTCTCGTATCCAGACAGAACCCCCGACGGCGGTCTCACGACGCTGTTCTTCTGTCGCGCCATCCGCCACATCCCGGGCGCGGCCGAGGCGGTCACAGAAGTGACGGCGGGCGACGTCCTGGTCCTGGCCGACGAACCCGACAACCCCGTGAACCCCAGGGCCATGCTGATCTGCACGCGCACGGGCCGGAAGATCGGGTGGGTGCCGAACTACCTGGTCGGCACCATTCACGAACTGCGCGAGTTCTCCGAGGCCGACGTCGGCATCGTCGCCGAACACGTCAACCCGCCGACCGCGCCACCGCACATGCGCCTGCTCTGCCGGCTCCGTGCGCCATGGCCCGACGGCTACGAACCACTCTCAGCTCCGGAGTTCCAACCCATCGCCTGACGGCTTCCCGGAACCTCCGATCCGTCGATTAGGCAGGCCCGGTTGCAATCCGTGCATCGGACGACTTGCAGAAGGGGTATTGGACTGTTGCAGAAGGTGCATCAGGTGTCTTGCACAAGGCGCATTGGACTATTCCAGGAGGTGTATTGGTTATCCGCGGGAAGCCCTGCCCCGGCAAACCGCGGCGACCGTGACGCCCGGTACGGCCGTCCCTCCTCGGGGAGCGCGCCGCGAAGGCGCCCGGTGGGGCACCGGCTGTCGGGTGGTGGGGTGAACTAGGGTCGCAGCGAGCGGGTGAGGATCGGAGGGCACGGTGGCTGAGCTGGTGGCGGCGGAGTTGCGCCGCAGTATCACGGTGGCGATGAGGCGCCTGTCGGCGTCGTCGCTGATGCCGGCGTCGCAGGGCAATCTCAGTGCCCGCGACCGGGACACGGGCAATGTGGTGATCACGCCACATGCCTACCCGTATGAGGACATGACGCCCGACGACTTGGTGGTGCTGGGCCCGGACGGGGAGCAGATCGGCGGGCGTCTCGATCCCTCCTACGACGCACTCCTGCATGTGGGCGTCTACAAGGCGCGCCCGGAGGTCTTTGCGGTGCTGCACACCGAGCCGCCGTACGTGAACGCTTTCGGCGCCCTGGGGCGGGACATCCTGCCGGTGACCACGACCGGCCTCAAATCGGCCAACGGCACCACTCCGATCATGCCGTTCCGGCACCGTCGAGACGAGGCGTTCACCACCGAGATGCTGGAGGTCATGGGCGACAGCCATGGCGTGGTATGGCAGAACCATGGACTCCTGGTGGTGGCGGACACGGTGGAGAACGCCGCCGAGCGGACCATCGGCATCGAGTTCAACGCGCAGGTCATGCATCTCGCCCTGCGTGCCGGCGAGCCGCAGACGCTTGAGCGTGTCGGCGCCGACATGATCGTGGCGTGAGGCGATGAACCGACGGATCCCTGCCGGCGCCGCTGCCAGGACCGGATGACACCCGCCGGCGCCGATACGGGTTCGAGCGCCGGCACGAGAATCGCCGGCCGAGTTGGCCGGGCCGGCCCCCGATGACGCTCCTCGGTGTGGACGTCGGCACCACCGGGTGCAAGGCGGTCGTGCTGGGCGAGGCGGGCCTGCCAATTGCCACCGCGTATCGGGAGTATCCCCTTTCGGTACCGAGGCCCGGATGGGCCGAACTCGACCCCGACGAGGTCTGGGAGGCGGTCTGCGCCACCATCCGGGAGGTGACCGCGGTCGTCCCGGAACCGCCGCGGGCGCTGGCTGTCGCCACCCTCGGGGAGGCGGTCACGCCGATCGACGCGGCCGGCGCGGCGCTGGCACCCACGATCGTGTCGTTCGACGCCCGCTCCCGGGGCTGCCATGAGCGCCTGGTGGCCGCTGTCGGATCTGAGCGGATCACAGCGATCTGCGGGCTGGCGCCTCAGCCGCACTACTCCGTGGCCAAGTGGTGCTGGATCGCCGAGCAGATGCCCGAGATCTACCGTCGCGCCGCCACGCTCGCCTGCTTCGGCGAGCTGGTCGGCGTCCGCCTCGGGCTGCCCCCCGTGATCGACCACTCGATGGCTGCCAGGACCCTCGCGTTCGATGTCGCCGCAGAGCGCTGGTCGCCGGAGATCCTCGAAGCCGCCGGAATCGATCGGGAAAAGCTGCCGGAACCGGCACCAGCCGGCACCCCCATCGGCGCCGTAGCCCCCGAGAGGGCCCGCGACCTGGGGCTCGCGGATGGCGCCGTGCTCGTCGCAGGTGCCCTCGACCAGGTCTGTGCCGCCTACGCGGCCGGTATCGGCGCCGAGCCGGATGGGACGGCGATGCTGTCGCTGGGGACCGTTGCCGTGCTGGCCGGGGTGGTTGGGGCCGGCAGCGGGGCGGCCGATGCCGTACCGACCGTGCCATACCTGGCGCCGGGGACACGGCTCGCCATCGCCGGGAGCCCAGCCGGTGGTGCGGTTCTGCGCTGGTACCGGGATCAGTTCGGTGCGGCGGAGGCGGTAACCACGGGCCCCGACATCGAGGGGGCCTTCTACGAGCAGATCACCTCGGCGATAGCCGACGTGGAGACCGACATGATTGCTCTGCCCCACTTCGCCGGCTCGCGTACCGCTTTTGCCGACTCGCAGGCCACCGCGGCGCTCGTCGGTCTGACTTTTGCCACAGAGCGGCGGCACGTTGTCCGTGCCCTGCTGGAAGGCGTGGCCCTGGAGGCCGCCGTTATGGCTGAGCGGCTGGCCGGGACAGGGGGCTCCGTGATGAGTTGGCGGGCGACCGGGGGCGGATCGCGCTCGCCTGTCTGGATGCAGATATTCGCCGACGTGCTGGAACGACCGGTGGAGTCCACCGCGAGCGCCGACGCGTCGGCGGTCGGGGCGGCCCGCATCGCCGGGGTGGCCACGGGCGCCGGCGGGAACCTCGCCGGCCTGCCCATCGTGGCGCGCCTCGAGCCGGATGCGTCGTGCAGCAGGCGGTACCGTTCGAAGCTGGAGCGCTACCGGGGCCTCTATCACGCTCTGGCCGAGCTGCGCTGAGGCGGCGGGCGCCGGCACACGGATGCGGAGGACCACAGACCTGTGAGCAGACTGCGACTCGGCGTGATCGGAGCCGGCGCCTGGAGCGTGGCGTCCCATCTGCCGCGCCTTGCGCAGCATCGGGATGCCGTGGAGTTCACCGCCGTCAACCGCCGGGACCCGGCGATGGCCGAGAGCATTCGCTCGCGCTTCGGTTTCGCCTCGGCACACACCGACTACAGAGGTGTCCTGGAGGCCGAGCCGGACATCGTCGTGGTGGCCAGCCCCGTTCGGTGGCACCACGAGCAGGCCCGGGCCGCCTTGGAGGCGGGTGCGCATGTGCTCGTGGAGAAGCCGTTCACCCTGCATCCCGATGAGGCGCGCGACCTCGTGGCGACCGCCGCAGCGGTGGACCGCCATCTGCTGATAGCGCTCGGTTGGCACTACAAGGACATTGTCATCAAAGCCAAGGAGTTGATGGACTCCGATGGGGGCGTCGGTGATGTCGAGCACGTCTCGATCGTCATGTCGTCCACAACTCGCGAGGCTCTCATCGGCCGGCAACCCTCGTTCTCCGCCGACCAGACCTCCGGAGAGATCGTCAGCGACGAGCAGGTTCCCGAGTTGACGCCCCGCCCGGAGACGTTGACCGACCCGGCAATCTCCGGTGGTGGCTACGCGCAGGCCCAACTCAGCCATGCGCTGGGCCTTGCGCTCTGGCTCACGGGTCTGCGCGGCGCCGAAGTGTTCGCCATGATGTCGTCCCCGCAGCAGACGGCGGTGGAGTTCCACGACAGCCTCTCGGTCCGCTTCACGACCGGCGCCATCGGCAGCGTCTCGGGCGCTTCGGCCCATCTCGCCGTCAACGCCGGCAAGCACTACCTGGTGGTACAGGTCATCGGTTCCGACGGCCAGCTCACGGTGGATCTGAACCGTGAACTGCTGACCCGCTACCGCGTCGATGGGGGAGACGTGACGGTTCCGCTTGCCTCCGGTGCCGGGGCATACGACTGTGCCGGACCGATCGACGCTCTTGTCGCCCTGGCGCGTGGCGACACGGTGGCGAACAACTCGCCCGGGGACCTCGGCGTACCGACGGTCGAAATCATCGAGGCCGCCTACCGCAGCGCCCGCAGCGGGCACGTGGAGACTGTGGCCTGACCTCCGGAGTCACGGAGGGCCGACCCATGCCGGTGCTCGGCGTCGCGCGGCTGCGTCGCTAGCGCCGGCCGGCTGAATTCCCTACAGTTGGTTCAACGCCCGGGCTCGCCGGGCCGACAAATGGGGGGACACTCGTGAAGAGATTCTCTGGGCTCTTGGGCCTCATTCTGGCCGTCGTCCTGGTGGCCGCAGCATGCGGGGGGGACGACGGCGAGAACACCGTTGGCTTCGCCAACATCCTGCGGACGGGTTGCGAGTTCTGCAACGACGTCGAGAACGGTGTGACTGCTGAGACTGCCGATGCGGGTTGGGAGTTGTACGCCCTCGACCACGACCTCGACGCCAACAAGATGCTCGCCAACGCGGACGCCATGATCACCCGCGAGGTGGACGTCTATCTGAACTTCGACGGCGGTATCACCAACTACGAGGCCACGCTGGAGAAGATGGCCGAGGCGGAGATCCCGATGATCTTCATCGACGGCCCGATCCCGGAGCCGGCGGACGATGTGTACTGGTTCGGTGCGCACGGCCAGTCGGCGGGCCAGCAGATGGGTGAGTACGCCCTCGACTACATCAACAACAACTGGGGTGGCAACCTCGACGGCATCTTCGGCATCTACCAGAGCACCTGGCCCGATGAGACCAAGGCGCGCATGGTCGTGGCCATGGACGTGATCTCCCAGCAGTTCCCGGAGTGGACGATGGACACGATCACCCTCAACGACGTCGTGCTCGAGGGCTCGGAGACGCAGGCAGCGGCCGCGGCGTACCTCAACGCCAACCCTGATGCCACGAACCTGCTCTTCATCGCCACGACCAACGACCTCGCCGGTGTGGCCGTGGTGGCGGCAATGGAGCAACTCGGACGCCTCGACGCCGGTGTGGTGCTGTCGAACGGTGGTGCTTCGGACGCGCTGGCGGAGATCCGCGACCCGGACTCGCCGTTCATCATGTCGATCGGTTACTTCCCCGATCGCTACGGGGAGTTCCTGCGTCCGATCATCGCGACGATCCTCGATGGTGACACTCCCGCCCAGCGGGTGAACCACGTCACCCACGTACCCATCGACGCGTCGAATATCGACGAGTGGTATCCGGGGGGCTGAGCCTCTCCTGAGTGAGTAGACCGGGTGCGTCCGCTGCCTCACAGGCCGGCGGACGCACCCGGAGCCCGCGGTCTCGCCTCGGTTACTGTCGTCGCGAGACCGGCCGGTCCCCGCGCGGGGCTTCGGGCATCCCGGCGGCCGGCAACGAGGTGGACCTGCATGAACGGAGCGACGCGGTGACGAGCGCCGGAGTCGCGCCACGCCCCGCCATGGGGCTCATCGTCCGGATGTTCACCGCCACCAGCGGGCGTCCCGACGAGACCCGGCCACAACACGCCGGTCCGGCCTGGATGAGTCCCATTGCCACTCGGGCCGAGTTCGAGGAGCGCCTCGACATCGCTACCGAGATCGGGGCGACGGGCATCGAGGTGACCCAGGCCGGGCAGCCGTCCGGCGTTCGCCATCTGCTCGAGGACGAGCGGAGCAGAACGATGTTCACCGATGCGTTCGCCGGCCGGGGCCTGGAGATCGCCGCGCTCAACTGCGCGGGCATGCCGTTGCACCCGGTGCGCGGCCCCGAACATCGCCAGCTCATCGAGGACACGTTCAAACTCGCGGAACTGCTCGGTGTCGACAAGATCGTGACCATGTCCGGAACGACCGGCGACGGAGGTGCGGCGACAACCGTCAACTGGGTGTTCTACCCCTGGCCCGACGACAGCGTGGCGTTGCTGGAGCGGCAATGGGAGGCCGGGATTGCGCTCTGGACGGACCTGGCGGCACTCGCCGAGCGCCACGGGGTGCGCCGCATCGCCTTCGAACTGCACCCGATCCACCTCGTGTACAACGTGCCCACGCTGCTGCGCATGCGGGAAGCGGTCGGACCCGTCGTCGGCGCCAACGTGGATCCCAGCCACCTGTTCTGGCAGCAGATGGATCCGGTGCGAGTGGTGGAAGCACTCGGTGAGGCCGTTCATCACGTGCAACTGAAGGACACCGAGACGGTGCCTGACGAAGTCGCCGTGGCGGGGGTCCTCGACCAGCGATCGTTTGCAGACCCGTCGGCGCGGGCCTGGCGCTACCGGACCATCGGACGGGGCCACGACGCCGCCTTCTGGAGCGCTCTGGTGGATGCGCTCGCGGCGGCGGGCTACGACGGCTACGTGAGCATCGAGAACGAGGACCCGTACCAGACCTACGAGGAGGGCGTCCGGGAGGCGGCTGGGTTCCTGGCGCCGCTGCTTGCCAGCACGGCGGGGGCCTGACGGGGCGATGGCACCGCAGATCGACCTGAGTTCGGGCATCGCCCCGGTCGACCTGGGTCCGGTGGCGGCCCTGGATCTGGTGCCGCCGCCATTGCGGGAGGACATCCCCGGCGACCTGCGCATCGGCCTGGTGGGAGCGGGCCGCATCGTTCACAGCGGCGTCATGCCCGCCTACCGCGCAGCCGGGATCCAGCCGGTGGCGGCCTGCGATCCCGACCCCACCGCCGCCAGGGAGATCCGCGACACCTGGGGCGTGCAGCACGTCTTCGATGACTACAGGTCGATGATCGACGCTGTCGACCTGGATCTCCTCGACATCAACATCCGTTGGGATGTCGGCCTGTCCCCGCTGCGTGTCGAAGTGGTGGCCGAGGCCGCGCGCCGCGGCATCCACGTCATCCTCGCCAAGCCGGTGGCGGAGACACCGCAGCAGTGCCAGGACATCGTGGGGCACGCCCGCGAAGGCGGCATCACCTTCGGCGTGGACTTCAACACCCGTTACGCCCCGGCCTTCTACGGCTGCCGCGCTCTCATCCTGGCCGGCGCGCTGGGCCCGCTCATCGCCGCAGGGATCAACTACCACTCGGGCATCGGCCGCCAGCACACCAATGCCTTCGACGCCGTCCACGACGTGTGCATCCACGCAGTGGACGTGCTGCAGTCGTGGTTCGGCGAGGCGCCCGAGGAGGTCTACGGCAGCTGGTCACGGCGCGTCGACGGCGTGGGCTCGGTGCTCACGGGGGTGTTCCGGTTCGCCGGTGGCGCCAACGCCACGCTCCTTTACGACTTCGCCACCCGTCACCGGCGGCGGTTCGAAATGTTCGCCGTGGGTGAGCGGGCCGGCGTCGACGGCATCCAGGACCAGGAACTGCCGGGACCGGCACGGCTCGTGCGGGCCGAGTTGCGCTACGGACCCCACGAGCCGCGGGGCTCGGCGCTGGAGTTACCGCTGCAGTACACGCTGTCCCCGCAGTCGTATCTGGCCACGCGAGCCGACGTCATGCAGTGCATCGCCAACGGCGGCCAGCCCTGGGCAAGCGGGACGGACATCCTGGCCAGCATGAGCACCCTGTTCGCACTCAAAGACTCGATCCGCACCGGCCAGCCGGTGCGACCCTCACTCGACCCGGAGGCCTTGTGACAGACGAATCCCCCGCCGTTAGGCGCTTGGCCGTCGAACACCTTGACCGCGACGCCTTCGAGCCGTTCGGAGCGGTCATCGCCCCAGAGACAGCCGACTCGCCGAACCTGAACCGTGCCGCCAACAACCTCGGCTACCTCTGGGTGCAGAAGGAATTGGAGTTCCCCGGCCGGGCTTACATGTGCTCGCTGCGGTACTACTACCGGGGCAACCGGTGCGAGTTCGTGCAGAAGCACCCGGCGAGCACCATCACTCTCATCACGCTCGGTATGCACCCGGCGGCGATCGTGGTGGTACCCGATGTCGACGGGCGGCCCGAGGTCGGAGCGGCTCGGGCGTTCCTGCTCACCGGGGGGAAGGGCGTGGTGATCAACCGCGGCACCTGGGTGCGGTACGCCTACCCGCTCGGCGCCTACGTCGACTTCGCGTACGTCACCCAACGGGTCGACCCGGCGACTGCCAACACCACCGACGACGTGGTGCGCGTCAACCTCGACAGCGAGTTGGGGTTCGTCTTCGACCTGGAGTTCGCGCCACCCGGCGGTGGCGGCTACCAACTCGGACCCAGCGGCGCCGTCGTCGCCGGCCCGCCGCATGACCCACCGGGGGAGTGATTCAAATGAACGACCACGCCGGCCAGAGTGCCGACGGATCCAACGGCGCGCCCCTCTTGCAGTTGCGTGGGATCTCCCGCAGCTTCGGACACGTCCGGGCCGTTCACGAGGTGGACGTGGACCTGCACCGCAACGAGATCCTGGGGATCGTGGGCGACAACGGCGCCGGGAAGTCGACGCTGATGAAGATCATCGCCGGCACCGTGAGTCCCGACAGCGGCCGGATCGTCATGAACGGCGAACCCGTCGAGATCGCCACCGCACAGGATTCCCGCCGCCTCGGGATCGAGATGATCTACCAGGATCTGGCGCTCTTCGACAATCTGGATGTGGCCGCCAACGTCTTCATCGGGCGTGAGCCCACCCGGGGGTTACCGCGCCTGATGGGCTTCCTGGAGCGGCGCCGCATGCACCGAGAGGCCGCCGAGCTGCTGGAGCGGCTGAACATCCAGATCGGTTCGACGAGGCTCCCGGTGGGCGTGCTCTCGGGCGGGCAACGGCAGATGGTGGCCATCGCCCGGGCCGTGGCGTTCGAGGAGAACAACAACGTCCTGCTGATGGACGAGCCGTCGGCGGCGCTCGGGGCGACCGAGTCGGCCACGGTCACCGAGTTGATCCGGGACATCCGCCGCGACGGCCTGTCGATCATGATCATCAGCCACCGCATCCCGGAGGTTCTGGAACTCGCCGATCGGGTCATGGTCATGAAGCGGGGCGAGCACGTGGCGACGCTCGACGCCCGCAGCACGTCGGTGGAGGAGTGCGTCAACCTCATCGTGGCCGGCGTACCGGCTGCGACCGGGCAGGCGTGACCGCCACCGCCACCCCGCCGGGCGCTCCCCTCGACAGCCGCGCCCAGGCCGCGGCCCGGGCCCGGCGCCTCCTGCTGGGCCAACACGTCCTGCTGCTGATCGCCCTGATCCTGCTGGGGACGTACTTCACCTCGCGCCTGGATTTCTTCCTGACCAGCCAGAACGTTCTCACGATCCTGCGGTTCAGTGCGGTCACCTTCATCGTGGCAACCGGCTTCACCCTGGTGCTGATCGGCGGGGGGCTCGACCTGTCCATCGGCTCGGGGATGGCGGTGGTCGGGGTCACCGCCGGGAAGCTGTTCGAGGCCGGTGTCCCACTCGTGCTGGCGTTCGTGATCGGTGTGGTCACCGGGATCGTCATCGGGTTCGTGAACGGGTTCATCGTCACCCGGTTCCGTATCAACCCGCTCATCGCCACCCTGGCGATGCTCTTCGTCCTGCTCGGTGTGGCGTTCATCATCACCGACGGACGCTCGTCGCAGGTCCGCGACGACGGGTTCCGTTTCGCCCGGGAGAACGTGGGTGGCATTCCGGTGCCGGTGTTCTTCCTGATCGCCACGGCCGTGTTATCCGTCGTCCTGCTGCACACCACCAAGGCGGGGCGCCACCTGTTCGCCGTGGGGGGCAATCCCGACGCGGCCCGCCAGGCCGCCATGAACGTCGACCGGTTCCGCCTCGGGATGTACACCGTGGCCGGGCTCTACACGGGGATCGCCGGCGTCCTGCTGGCATCGGACCTCGGCGCCGTCGCCCCCAACTCGGGACGCAACTGGGAGCTTTATGTCGCCACCGCCGTCTTCCTGGGGGGTGCCAGCCTCACCGGCGGTCGTGGATCGGTGATCGGCACGTTCGTCGGCGTGGTGTTCGTGCGCACCCTCGACAACGGGCTCGTCCAGATGGCGGTGCGACCCCAGATCGTCCTGATCACCGTCGGCACGGCCATGATCCTGGCGGTGGCGTTCGATCAGCGGCCCAAGGGCGGGTTCCGATGACCGCCGTCGTGCCGGAGAGCCCCACGGCCCCCGCATCGGGCTGGCAGCAGCGCCTGAGCGACCTGGTGTTCTCCGGGAAACTTGCGTGGGTCACGCTGGGTCTCGTCATCGTGGCGGAGTTCGTGGTCTTCAGCATCGCGGCGCCCCGCTTCCTGAGCACCACCAACCTGCTGAACACTGGCCGGGCAACGGCTGTGCTCATGATCGTCGCAACCGGCGCCACGTTCGGGCTCATATCCGGCGCCCTGGACATCTCGGTCGGCTCGGTCATGGCCCTGTCGGGCACGATCGGAACGCAGATCGTGATCGCCGGCTATCCCGCCTCCCTGGCCATCCTGGCTGCCATCGGCTCGGGCGTCGGCGTGGGGCTCGTCAACGGGTTCGTGGTGGTGAAGCTGCGGGTCAACCCCCTGGTTGCGACACTGGGCATGCTCGGTATCGCCTTCGGCCTGGCGTTCGTCGTGGACGGTGGTTCCGGCGTCGCCGGCAACCTGCGCCAGACCACCGACGCGGCCTACGGGGTGATGAAGAACGACCTCGTGGGGATCCCCCTGCCGCTGCTCTTCGCCGTGCTCTTCGCCGCCGCCGGATGGGTGTTGCTGTCGAAGACTCGCTTCGGACTCTATGCCTACGCGGTGGGCGGCAACGCCTCGGCGGGACGGTCCGTGGCGCTCCCGGTGGACCGGCTGCGCATGATGTACCTGGTCTTCAGCGGGGCCTGCGCGGCCACCGGCGGCTACGTGCTCTCGTCGATGCTGGGCGGGTCCGGGGCTGCGAGCGTGCCGGGCACCCTCGTGCTGACCGTCGTCACCGCCGTGATCCTCGGCGGGGTCGGACTGCTGGGGGGCACCGGCTCGATGGGCGGCACGATCCTCGGCGTGATCGTCCTGGGTGTGCTGGAGAACGGCATGACCCTGGCCGGTTGGCCGACGTTCTACCAGTACGTCGTCGAGGGCCTGCTCCTGATGCTGGCCGTAGGCTTGGATGCGGTGCGGACCGGCGGGTACCGGTGAGTACGGGCGAGGGGAGCGCAGCATGACGATGACCGCAGAAGTGGCAGGCAGCGGCAGTTCCCTGGGCAGCCCGCTGCGCATGTTCATCGGTGGTCAGTCGGTCGAGGCGGCCTCGGGGCGGACCTTCGACTCCATCGATCCCTATACGGGGGAGGCCTGGGCGCAGGTGCCCGAGGCCGACGCCACCGATGTGGACCGCGCGGTCACCGCGGCGCGCACCGCCTTCGACGAGGGTCCGTGGCCACGGATGCCCGGCGTCGAGAGGGCTCGGGTCATGCGGCGCCTGGCGCGGCTGCTCGAGGAGAACGCCGAGGAGCTCGGTGTCATCGAGGTGCGCGACAACGGCAAGCTGCTGCGCGAGATGGCGGGTCAGGCGGCGCTGCTGCCGGAGTTCTACGACTACTTCGCCGGGGCCGCCGACAAGATCGGCGGTGAGGTCCTGGACTCATCCAAGACCAACTTCTTCGTGTACCAGTTGCTGGAGCCCGTCGGGGTCGTGGGGGCCATCACCCCGTGGAACTCCCCGTTGCTGCTGACGGCCTTCAAGCTGGCGCCCGCGCTCGCTGCGGGGTGCAGCTTCGTGCACAAGCCGTCGGAGCACACATCGGTCTCCGCGCTGCGCTTCGCCGAGATCACCGCCACCGCCGGCGTGCCCGACGGCGTCTACAACGTGGTCACCGGCGACGGTCCGAATGTCGGCGAACCGCTGGTGTCGCATCCCGGCGTCGACAAGGTGTCGTTCACCGGCTCGGTCGCCACGGGGATCCGCGTCTCGAAAGCGGCTGCAGAACATCTCGCGCCGGTGACGCTGGAACTGGGCGGCAAGTCGCCCAACATCGTGTTCGCGGACTCCGACCTCGAAGCCGCCGCAAACGGCGTCGTGGCGGGGATCTTCGCCGCCTGCGGGCAGACGTGCATCGCCGGGTCACGGCTGCTCGTCGAGCGGACGGTGCACGATGAGCTGCTGGAGCGGGTTGTGGGTCGGGCGCGGGAGATCGTGCTCGGCAACCCGATGGATCCCGCCACCGAGATGGGGCCGCTGGCCTACGTGGCCCACTGGGACAAGGTCATGAGCTACATCGACATCGCCACCGCCGAGGGAGCGACGCTGGCCACCGGCGGTCGCCGGCCGGAGCGCTTCGGCGACGGGCTGTTCGTGGAGCCGACAGTCTTCTGCGACGTCGACAACACGATGCGGATCGCCCGCGAGGAGGTCTTCGGGCCGGTGCTGTCGGTGATCCCGTTCGAGGGCGAGGCCGAGGCGCTGGCCATCGCCAACGACTCCCCGTTCGGGCTGGCGGCGGGTGTATGGACACGTGACGTGCAGCGGGTGCATCGCATGGTGCCGCGGCTGCAGGCGGGAACCGTGTGGATCAACGCCTACCGCACACTCAACTACGACGTCCCGTTCGGTGGGTCCAAGATGAGCGGTCACGGTCGGGAGAATGGCCTCGACGGGATGCGCGAGTATCTCCGCACCAAGTCCGTATGGGTCGAGACGTCCGGCGCGACCCGCGACCCGTTCAAACTGGGTTGACCGCGGGCGGGGAGACTCCTGAGCGATGCCGGTGCGTGATGCTGCGGACCACATGACTCGTCGGTGCGGCGGAGGAGGCCGGAATCCATGGTCCGGCGGGTCCGGGGGCGCTCGACGTGGATTGCTCGGCACCCTCGAGGGGCGTGCCGACGGACTCGCCCGATCCGACGGAGGAGGTCACCGATGAGTCAGGACAGCGACCCGCAGGTCGTCTCGGGTCTCGAGGGCGTGCTGGCCTGCTCCTCGGCGGTGTGCTCCATCGACGGGCCGGCGGGGGTGCTGACCTACCGCGGCTACGACATCGGCGACTTCGTGACCGGTGCCGACTTCAGTGACGTGGCCTGGCTGCTTTGGCACGGCGACTGGCCCGACGGCACGACGAGCAGCGACTTCGCCCGCTTGGTGGCCTCCGGGCGGGAACTCCCCCGGAGCGTTGTGGACCTCCTGGCGGCCGCACCCCTCGACACGGCCAACCCGATGGCGGTGCTGCGCACGGCCGTGTCGCTGCTGGGGGCCACCGATCCCACCGCCGACGACATCTCCCGCGAGGCCGTGGTCGCCAAGGCGGCGCGGCTCGTGGGCTGCCTGCCCACGATGGTGGGGGCGATGTCCCGCCTCCTGGCGGGCGACGAACCGCTGGAGCCGCTCCCCGCATTCAGCCACTCCGCCAACTTCTGCTGGATGGTGACCGGCCGGCTCCCCACGCTGAGGCGGGCGCAGGCCCTGAACGCCCTTCTGAACACCTACGCCGAGCACGAACTGAACGCCTCCACGTTCGCGGCGCGCACCACCGCCGGAACGCAGTCGGACTACTGGTCGGCCATCGTCGCCGGCATCGGGGCGGTGAAGGGGCCGCTGCACGGAGGCGCCGTGGACGACGCAATGGCCGTGTTCTCCGAGATCGGCCGGCCCGACGGCGTGGTGCCCTTCGTGGAGGCGTCCCTGGCGGCCCGGCGCAAGGTCCCCGGCTTCGGTCACCGCGTCTACCGGACCCGCGACCCGCGGGCCGCTGCCATGGACCGCCTGGCCGCCGAACTCGGCGAGGAGGCCGGCGAGCCGCACTGGCACGCCGTGGCCACTTCGCTGGAGGCCGAACTGCGTGAGCGAAAGGGCCTCAACGCCAACGTGGACTACTACGCGGCGCTGGTGCTGTACCACCTGGGCTTCCCGCTGCGGATGTTCACGAGCTTCATCGTCTGCAGCCGCGTGGCGGGTTGGACCGCCCACCTGCTGGAGCAGTACGCCGACAACCGGCTGATCCGGCCACGGGCGCGCTACGAGGGGTCACCGCCGCGGCCGTACCTGTGGGACTGAGCGTGGTCCGGGGTGGCGCGGACCAACCCCGGAGGCGACGCGCCGGGGCCCGGGGGGCGGCGCCGGGCCGTCCCGCCACCGCACCGGCGGGCTGAGCGTGGACCGCGCGGTCCCGGCGTCGTTCTGGCGGGGGGGCACGAGCCGCGCCGTCCTGTTCCGGGAAGAGGACCTGGCCGGCTACCGGCCCGAGCAGGTCGAGGCGATCATCCTGGCGGCGCTGGGCAGTCCCGATCCCGACGGCCGCCAGATCGACGGCCTCGGCGGCGGCATCTCCTCGCTCAGCAAGGCCGCAATCGTGGGGCCCGCCCCGACGGGCAGCGGCGCCGACGTGGCGTTCCGCTTCGCCCAGGTGGAGGTGGCCGAACCGCGGGTCGACTTCACGGGCAACTGCGGCAACATCTCCGCCGCCGTCGCCCCGTTCGCCGTGAACGAGGGCCTCGTGCCGGCCGGCGATCCTCCTCGTCAGCCCGGCGTTCCTTCTGGTCAGCCCGGCGTTGCTTCTGGTCATTTCGGCGTTGCTTCTGGTCAGCCCGGCGTTGCTTCTGGTCATTTCGGCGATTCTTCCGGTCAGCCCGGCGATTCTTCCGGTCAGCCCGGCGTTGCTTCTGGTCATTTCGGCGATTCTTCTGGTCAGCCCGGCGTTGCTTCTGGTCAGCCCGGCGATTCTTCGCGTCATCCCGGCGAAGGCCGGGATCCGGCGGGCGGCGCACCCGCCGATCGCGCCGGGGTGGACGTCGTGGTGCTGAGCCTCAACACAGGCCAGCGGTTCGGTACCCGCGTGCCGCTGCGCGGGGACCGTTACGACCAGTCGGGGGATTTCGCCATCGACGGAGTCCCCGGCACGGGGGCGCGGCTTCATCTGGAGTACCTCGACGCCGGCGGCTCGATCGGGCGGGGTGTCCTTCCCACCGGCCAGGTGCGCGAGGTGGTCGAGTTGCCCGATCTCGGCGCGGTGCCGGTGTCGGTCGTGGACGTGGGCAACCCCGCCGTGTTCGTGGCAGCTGCAGCCCTCGGAGTGCCCGCTGCCGCCGCGGCATCACCCGCCGCACTCGACGCCGACGAGGTCCTCGGGGGCCGGCTCGAGCGGATCCGCTGCGAGACAGCGGTGCGTATCGGAGTCGCCGACTCTCTCGACGACGCCGGGCGGCACAACCGGACGGTTCCGAAGGTGGCTCTGGTGGGGCCACCGGTGCCGTACCGCACCACGAGCGGCACCGAGGTGCCCGCCGCCGGGGTGGATCTGCTGGTGCGCCTGATCTCGATGGGGCGGACTCACCGCACCCTGGCGATGACCGGCGCCATGGCGTGTGCCGCCGCAGCCGTCATGGACGGCAGCGTCGTGGCGGAACTGGCCCCCGGATCCCTCGGGACGGCGCCGCCGGCGACCGCTTCGGGTGCCGCCGTGGCACGGCGCGTCCGCCTCGGACATCCGGCCGGCATTCTGGCGCTGGAGGTGGCCGCCGAGGGCGACGCCGGAACGTGGAGGGTGCGGAGACTCGGCGTGGACCGGACGGCCCGGGAGATCATGCGCGGCACGGTCCAGGTGCCGCAGGCCTACCTCGACGGCGAGGCCTGGTTCACCTAGGAGTGTTGTGAGCAATCCCCGAATCGGCCAATCCCTCGTCGCGAAAGCCCTGGTGAGGGGCTTGTGGGTTCGGCGAAATGGCCATCACTCACCAGTCTCGGCGGGCTCGACCCCGTGAGCACCTTCGGCTCCGAGGCCACCCTCGGTACGGCCGCGGGGGCGGTGCGCTACTACCGCCTCAGCCGCCTCGAGGAGTTGGGCCTGGGAGCCGTCAGCCAACTCCCGGTGAGCATCAAGCTGCTGCTCGAGGGCGCGCTCGGTCACGCCGAGCAGGATTCCGATACCGCCGAAGACCCGGCGCGCGACGTGCAGGCGCTGGCCGGCTGGGCTGGCGCGCCGAGCGAGGGTCGGTCGGTGGCGTTCCGTCCGGGCAGGATGATCCTGCAGGACTTCACGGGCATCCCGGCTCTCCTGGGCGTCGCCGCGGTGCGCGCCGCCGTGCAACGGGCCGGCGGCGATCCGCAGCGGGTCGACCTCTGCACCCCGACCGATCTGGTGATCGACCATTCCCTGCAGGTGGACGTGGCAGGCTCGCCGGGTGCCCGCGCCGCAAACCTCGCCATCGAGTACGAGCGCAACGCCGAGAGATTCCGCTTCGCTCGCTGGGCCGAGCAGGCGTTCGCCAACCTGCGGGTCGTGCCGCCCGGCAAGGGCATCGTGCACCAGGTGAACATGGAGTTCCTGGCCTCTGTCGTGTCGGTGGACTCAGCGGGCGGGGGGGCGGTCGCCCGGCCGGACACCGTCGTGGGCACCGACTCGCACACCACCATGATCGGCGGGTTGGGTGTGTTGGGCTGGGGTGTCGGCGGCATCGAAGCCGAGACCGTGATGCTCGGCGAGCCGATCGATCTCGTGGTTCCGGAGGTCGTCGGTGTGCGCCTGACGGGGCGACCCACCGCAGGGGTCACCGGCACCGATCTGGTGCTGGCGCTGGCTCGGGCACTCCGGGAGACCGGCGTCGTGGGAGCCTTCGTCGAGTTCTTCGGTGCTGGGCTGGAGTCCTTGAGCCTTGAGGACCGCGCCACCATCGCCAACATGGCTCCCGAGTATGGAGCCACGATCGGCTACTTCGCTCCGGATGACGAGACGCTGCGATACCTGCACCGGACGGCGCGATCCCGAGCGCACGTGGACCTCGTCGAGCGGTACTGCCGGGCCCAGGGGCTGTTCCGCACACCGGACGGCCCGGCTCCGGCATACAGCCGCGTGCTGGGGTTCGACCTCGCGGGTGTGGTGCCGACGGTGGCGGGACCATCGCGCCCCACCCAGACCCTGACGCTGCGGGAGGTCCCGGGTTCTCTTGCCGCAGCCCTGACGAACCGTCCCCGGGCGCGCCGATCCGCGGCGACGCCCACCGGCTCCGGCCCCTGTGACGGCGACGATCCGGGGTCCGCCCCGGCAGCCGCCGCGAACCGTCTGCGCCACGGCGACGTTGTCATCGCCGCGATCACGAGTTGCGCCAACACGTCCAACCCGGCGGTGATGGTCGGGGCCGGTCTGCTGGCTCGCAACGCGGTGGAGCGGGGGCTCACCACGCCGTCTCACGTCAAGACCAGCCTGGCGCCCGGTTCGCCGGTCGTGGCGGACTACCTGGAGCGGTCCGGACTCCTGCGCTATCTCGAGAAACTCGGTTTCGCCATCGTGGGTTACGGCTGCACCACCTGTGCCGGCGGCTCCGGGCCGCTGGACGCGACGGTGGCGTCCGCCGTCGAACAGCACGACCTGTCGGTGGCGGCCGTGCTGTCGGGGAACCGCAACTTCGAGGGTCGCATCCACCCGCAGTGCCGTCTGGGCTATCTGGCCTCGCCGCCTCTCGTCGTGGCGTACGCCCTCGCCGGAACGGTCGACATCGATCTGACGTCGGACCCGGTCGCGCTCGATCCCAGCGGGGCGGCTGTGCTGCTGGCCGATCTCTGGCCCGATGACGCTGCCATCCGCCGGGAGATCGACAGAGTCCTCGCCCCGGGGTTGTTCGCCGCCCGTGCCGGCGACATCTTCGACGGAGACCAGCGCTGGGACGGCTTGGACGGCCCGCCGTCGGCACTGGCGGGATGGGACCCCGCATCCACCTACATCACCGAACCGCCGTTCTGCGCCTCGGTGCCACCCGAGCCCGAAGCGCCGGCCGACATCGTGGGGGCCCGCTGCCTTCTGCTGCTCGGTGACGCCATCACGACCGACCACATCTCACCCGCCGGGGCGATCCACCCCGACAGCCCGGCCGGCCGCCACCTCCTGGCATGCGGCGTGGGGCCCGAGCAGTTCAACATCCTGGGGGCGCGGCGGGGCAACCACGATGTGATGGTGCGTGCCACGTTCGCAAACCCCCGGTTGCGCAATCACCTTGCCGGCGACCGGGAAGGGGGTTGGACGGCCCACCAACCCAGCGGCGAGACAATGGCGATCTTCGACGCCGCCGAGCGCTACCGGCAGGAGGCAACGCCGCTGATCGTGCTCGCCGGCGGTGACTACGGCGCCGGGTCGTCGCGCGACTGGGCGGCCAAGGGCACCGCCCTGCTGGGAGTACGGGCCGTGGTCGCGGAGAGTTTCGAGCGGCTGCACCGCCAGAACCTGATCGGCATGGGGGTGCTGCCGCTGCAGTTCGCCGACGGGGAGAGTTGGGGCGCCGGCGGGCTCGACGGCACCGAGAGCTACGACATCGGTGGACTGGCCGGGGGACCGGATCCCGGCAGCGAGGCCGTGCTGGTCGCAACCTCAGCCGATGGCGCGCAGCGCAGGCTCCCGCTGACCGTGCGCCTCGACAGCGACGCCGAGGCGACCTACTGGCGCCACGGCGGCATCATCCCGTTCGTGTTCCGGCGCCTCCTGCGGGAGGTCGCCGCCCCCGGGGGCTAGGCCACGCTGCCGAGCCGGCGGGCGACCCGGGCGAGGAACAACCGGCGATCCGCCATGCTGGAGCGGTCGGAGTCGTAGAAGGCCAGCCACTGCATCTTGCAGGTCGCCGGGCAGAGCGGGTGGACACCGTGTCGGAGGAAGTGCAGGCCCGCCTCGCCCTGCACGGCGTTCACGAACTTCGAGGAGCCGTGGGTCGTGACCGCCGCCATGTAGCGCAGGTTCGCGAGAAGGTCGCGGGCAGCCGCGCTCGTGTCGGGCCTGCCGGGTCGCGGCAGCGAGTCGCCGACCACCACCTGCTCGAACCAGCCGGCGAGCATGGCCGGCAGCCCGCTCCACCACGTGGGATAGACCAGCACGAGGCCGCTCGCGCCGGCCAGGGCCTCCCGGTGCGTCTTGATCGTCGACGCGCCGGCGTCGACGGGGGAGAACCCGTCGGCGTAGAGGTCCACCAGACGGTGCTCGGCACCGGCGGCGTCGAGTGTCTCGACGACCTGTGCCGCTACGGCCGCGCCGAAGCTGTCCGGCACGGGATGGCAGAAGACGACCAGCGTGCTCACAGTCCAACCAGGACGCGGTCCAGTTTGGCGGCGAAGCGCCGGCGCGCCGCGGCGGCACGCTCGGACCGGGTGTCGTAGAGAGCCACGTAACGCCTGCGGCAGCGCGGGTGAACGATCAGCCGCATCGTGCGCAGCAGGATGCGGCGCCCGCCGTCGCGGACGCTGAGAACCTCTGATCGGGAACGGTCGTGGACGGCGACCGCCGCCAGCCGGCGCACCCTGACCAGCCCCCGTCGCAGTTTCCCGTCGACGAGGTGGAATCCGACACCGGGTACGAGAGTGCGGTCCACGAAGCCCTTGAGAAGCGGAGGCATTCCCGTCCACGTTGCCCGGTAGACGAAGACCAGCGCCTCCGCGGCGAGCACCCTCGGCCCGAAGTCGGCCACGTCGGGCTCCACGAGGGGCTGGCCCGAGTGGTAGGCGCGGCGCCCTGCGGTGGTCATGGCGGGGTTGAAATCGCCCTCGTGCAAGTCGATCACGTCGACGTCGTGGTCGGCCGAGGCGAGGGCTGCCTCGACGGCGCGCCGCAGCCCGCCGTCGTCGACCGTGGGGTCGTCGGCCAGAACCAGCACCACTCGCACCGCCCTATTCTGGCAGCCCCGGGCGCCATGGTCACCCTCACAACAGCCAATGTGGCGCACGGGGGCCGCGACGGGGGCGGGCTACCCTCGGCGTCCGTGAGCGCGTCCTGCATCCTCACCGACGGGTTGCTGCCCGACGGGCAGCGCGTCGACGTGACCGTCGTCGACGGGGTGGTTGCGGCGGTGGAGGCTGCCGGATCGGCCCGTCGGGACTCGCCGGTCGAGCGTCACGACCTCGGGGGAATGCTGCTGCTGGGTGGCCTCGCCGAGCCGCACGCCCACCTCGACAAGGCGCTTTCGGCCGAGACGGTCCTCAACGTCACTGGAGACCTGATAGGCGCCATCGAGGCTTGGCTCGGCGCCCGTAGCGGCCTCACCATCGAGAACATCATGGCGCGGGCACTCCGGGCCGTCGAGATCTCCGTCGAAGCGGGTTGCACCGCCATCCGCACCCATGTCGACGTCGGCGCGGACATCGGCACCCGCGGCATCGAGGCGCTCCGCGAGGTGCGGCGCCTGTGCCGTCGCCTGGTGGATCTGCAGCTCGTGGCGCTCGTCGGCGTGCCGCTCACCGGCGCCGAGGGCGCCGGCAATCGGCGAGCCCTGGTGGCCGCCATCGAGGCCGGGGCGGACCTCGTGGGCGGTGCCCCCGCCCTCGATCCGCGGCCGGCCGAGTGCGTCGCGGTCTGCCTCGACGTGGCCGCCGACGCCGGACTGGGAGTGGACCTGCACATCGACGAGACGCTCGACCCGCGAGCGCGCACACTTGCGGACCTCGCTCGCGGTGTCCTGGAGAGAGGGTTTGCGCATCCGGTGACCGCCGGCCATTGCGTCAGCCTGGGCATGATGGCCGAGTCGGATCAGCGCCGGATCGCCGCCCTCGTGGCCGAGGCGGGCATCGGCGTGGTGACGCTGCCCCAGACCAACTTGTTCCTGCAGGGCCGGGACCACCGCACGGCAACGCCGCGGGGCCTCACCGCGCTGGGTGCGCTGACCGAGGCGGGTGTCCGCGTGGCCGGCGGGGGTGACAACCTGCAGGATCCGTTCAATCTCATGGGCCGGGGCGATCCCTTCGAGGCCGCCTCGCTGCTGGTCACCGCCGGGCACCAGCTTCCCCAAGCGGCGCTGGCGGCGGTCTCGAGCCGGGCCAGGGACATCATGGGGCTCCCGGCGGCTGAGGTCCACCCCGGTGCGGTCGCCGACTTCGTCGCTGTCGACGCCTTCTCGGAACGTGAGGCGATTGCCGCGGCTCCCGGCACCCGGCGGACGTTCAAGGCGGGTCGCTTGGTGGCGCACACCGTCCGGGACGTCGTCGTGCCCGGCGCCCCCCGGGCATGAGTCGGCCGGTGCCGCCGGGTCTCTTCCAGGCCCCCGCCCGCCCCGTCCGCCCTGGTGGACCCTGTCGTCGAGGAGACATCTGTGAGTGATCACGCTGCCATCCCCTGGGGAGTGTGGTTCGAACCGACGCAACCCGTGACGCGACTGGTGGCACTGGCCGGCCTCGCCGAGGAACTCGGCGCGCAGGTCTGCTTGGTGGCCGACGAGGGGACCGAGCGCGACGTGTACGTGGCGCTCACCGCCATCCTGGCCGCCACCGACGCTCTCGTCGTGGGGCCTGCGATCACCAATCCCTTCTCCCGCCATCCCGTGACCACGGCGGCGGCGGTGGCCACGCTCGCCGAGTTGGCCCCCGGGCGGGTCTGGCACGGCCTCGGCGTGGGCGGGAGCCGTGTCCTCGCCCCGCTGCAACTCGAACCGGAGCGGCCCTACTCGGCTCTTGTGGACGCGTTCGTGGCCAACCGCCGCCTGCTGGGCGGTCGGCGCTCCGGGCCCGCCTCTCTGGACTGGTTCGAGGGGGACGTTCCCATGGCGGTCGCAGGGCGAGGCCCACGGGTGCAGCGGTTCGGGGCCTCCGAGGCCGACTGGGTGATCCTGTCGGCCAAGGCTCTGGCCGACCTGCCGGAGGCCGCAACCGCCATCGGGGCCGGTGGGGCCCGCGTCGCCTGGTCGGCCTACCTCGCCTACGACGACACCGAGCGGCGCCGCGCCCTGCGTCACTTCGCCTACATGGCCCTCGACGCGCCACCTGACATTCGCCGGCAGGTCGGGCTCGACGAGTTGCGAGCAGCCAGGGTGCGCCGGGCCATGCTGGCGGGCCGCCTCGACGAGGCCGCCGAACATCTCCCCGAGTCGCTGCTGGATCTGTACGCCATCACCGGCACGCCCAGCCGGTGCGCGGTCCGGATCGCCGGCCTGCGCGGCTCCTTCGACCTGTTCGTCCTGCCGATGAACGACGAGGAGACCTGCGAGGACCACATCGAAGCCTCC
>Ga0209544_1001555_pt1 | contig 24524 bp, 16 predicted proteins | sample MesohylPK_FD_187297 | JGI IMG/M metagenome (GOLD analysis project Ga0209544, IMG submission 187297) | Host-associated microbial community of the marine sponge Aplysina aerophoba from Gulf of Piran - sponge mesohyl, lysed by proteinase K... | ecosystem: Host-associated > Porifera > Sponge >...
AACCCCCGCACACGCGAAATCACAGTCCATCACAAAAATCCCCCAAATCACAGTTCAGACAAAATCCCCAATCCCCCCCACCAACCCCCGCACACGCGCAAATCACAGTCCATCACAAAAATCCCCCAAATCACAGTCCAGCCAAGCTCCCCAATACCCCCAACCCCCATACACGCGCAAATCACAGTCCATCACGAAAATCTCCCAAATCACAGTTCAGACAATCCCCCCAAATCACAGTTCAGACAAAATCCCATGAATTCCACTAGCTGCGAATCTGAAGGAGAGGGAGGACCATTGCAAGTCTGTAAACTGCCTGCAATCTGTCTACCCACAGCCAAAAATCTGCGGCGAGGAATCTCTCGCGAAGACAAGCGCAAAGGTCAAAAAAAGGAAACCATCCGTCGCAGTCCGTCGCAGTACGTCATAACCCACCCACTCTCAAGGCGGCCAGCCGCATCGAAATGTTACAAGACCTCTTAGTGCTGTATTGACCGCCAGGGGCACTCCTTGTGCGTCCCCTTCATGGGCTAAACTGGCTTCCCAATTTAGATGCTTCTGCCCTGGCATAATGAGAGGTCCCCATTGACACATACCATACCCTGTTGCATAATATCGTGGACGAATGTTTTCCCTTTGCTTCCTGTACATTCTGTTTCCTATGTTACTGAAGCACGCACAGTCGGGATTCTGCATATTGTCGCAGTAGTGCAACCTAACTCAAGGAGAATACCCAAATGAACCGGAAACGTACTCTGTTCTGGAGCATACTTGCCCTGACAATTCTGGCACTTGTGCTCACTGCTTGCGCGCCGCAAGCCGAAACGGTCGGCGAGGCCGAACCGGCAGCCGAAGAAGCCGCCGCAGCACCGACCGAAGCCCCCGCCGAAGAATCATCTGACGACATGTCGATGGAGCCGATCAAGATTGGCGCGCTCGCGCCTCTGTCTGCCCCTGGCGCCGTCGTCGGCGGCGAGGCCATGCGTGACGCTATGCTGATCGCGGCCGACGTACTCAATGCCCGCGGCGGCATAATGGGCCGACCGGTCGAAGTGATCATCGTCGACACAGAAGGCCTGCCGGAACGCGGCACCGCCGTCGTTGAACGTCTCATCAACCAGGACGGCGTTGTCGGCATCGGCGGCGGCTACCACAGCTCCGTAGGCGTGGCGGCCAAAGAAGTTGCCCGCGACAACGGCATTCCCATCGTATTCGCCGAAACCTGGAACGACACCATCACCAGCGTCCAGTACGATGAAATCTTCCGCATCGCCCCCCTGAGTTCCGAAGTTTCGGCCGTCGATGTCAATTTCATTCAGTGGCTGCGCGATGAGAACGGCATGAAGCTCGACAAAGTCGTCATCCTCACCGAGAACACCGACTACGGTATTCCAGCCGCCGAGAACACGACCGCACTTCTGGACGGAGCCGGTATTGCCGCAGTCACCTTCAGTGTCGACATCGGCACCCAGGACTTCGCCGGCATTGTCGAGCGCGTGAAGGCTGAGAGCCCCGACATGATCGTGATTTTGGCTACCGGTGAAGCCTCTTACAACTTCACGCAGCAAGCCGCCGACGCCGGCATCGGCCCTCAGGACGTGCCGACGATGTGCAACCAGGTCTCTCTTGTCAGCGACGCCTTCTGGGTCAATGTCCCCGACGGCAATAACTGCTTTGTGCGCCGCATCGGTCTTCCTCAGAAGCTCTACAACGACGTTGCCCAGGAGCTCGTTGCCGAGTACTCGGACCGCACCGGTAAGGATGACATTGAGTCCTACGCGATGGCCTCCTACGACTCGATTATGCTCATCGCCCAGGCAATCGAAGATTCTGGTTCGACAGACCCAGGCGACATCATCGACGCCTTGGAAAACATCAACCACATGGGCGCCCTGGGTCCCATCACTTTCCCGATCAACCGCAGCAATACTCCTGAGCAGGCGGGTGTGGATCCCAAGTGGTGGCACCAGTTCCCCGATCCTGCTATCACCATCGTCCAGTATCAGGAAGCGGGGCAGGATGCCGTAGACACCGCGGTCGTCTACCCGGATGTCTATCAGACCGACCCGCCAGTCATCGTCGGTCAGGAGTAACACACTGACCTATTGCATATGAAAACGGATGGAAGGCCTTGCGACCCAACCCCCTGGTTTGCGGGCCTTCCACCATTTCATTCCCATACTGTCGCACCAGACAGTACCTCCTGAGTCAGCTTACCTACCTGAGCTACCTCCTTCCCACCAGGCCTGGATCTGAACCATGGAAAACGCAGCAATCTTCGGTTGGGCGCTTCTGTGGATACTTTTTTGGGGCGCCCTCGGCGGCGTCGTAACGCCCCGCATATACGCGCGCAAAGACCTGGAGATTTCCCAGGCCTCCTTTGGCGGCGCAGTTATCGGCGCAGCCCTCGGGCCATTCAGCCTCGTCCCCCTTTGGATCGCCTCTCCGAAAATCACAGGTCGTCTGATCGGCATCGCCATCGCGATTGTCATCGGCATCTTTGTAGCCTCCTTTGCCCTCGCAGATCCCGATAACCTCTGCGTCGCTAATGGCGGGTTCGTTATCTCCCAACTTACCAACGGCATCGTCATCGGCATCATCTACGGGCTAATGGCGCTGGGTCTGACACTGATTTTCTCAATCCTCGGCGTCGTCAGCTTCGCCCATGGCGAGTTCTACATGATTGGCGGCATGGTCACCTACTTCATGTCTGCCGTATGGTTGCCAGGAGTCTCACCCTTGGTCGCCATCCTGGCAAGTTGCATCGTGACCTTCGTCATCGGCTACATTTTTGAAAGAATCTTCCTGCGCCCTATGGGCAGCGGCGAGATCGAGCGGCCCACCGAGTATGCCATTCTGGTGACTTTCGGCCTGGCCTTTTTCCTGCAGTACTTTACGCAGGCCCTGACATCGGCTGTGCCGGTGAAAGCGCAGCGGTTCTTCCCCTTTCCGCGTGTCGAACTTCCCGCCGAATCCGGCACTCTGCTCAAGATGACCCCGGGCAATGTCACCATCTTTGACGCGATTTCGGTGCCCAATCCTCGTTTTACCGCCGCCGTTCTGGCCCTGATCATGCTGGCGGCGCTGCTCTGGTTCCTTTACCGCACGTGGGTAGGCAAGGCGCTGCGAGCCGTCAGCCAGGACAGGCAGGCCGCAGCCGTCACCGGCATTAATCCCAATTCGATGAACACACTGGCGTTCAGCATGGGCGCGATGCTGGCCGGGCTCTCTGGAGCTTCACTCGTGCAGGTCTTCTCCTGGCTGCCACAGGTGGGCATTCCCGCCGCCGCCCGCTCCTTTGTCATTATCGTGCTCGGCGGCATGGGCAGCCTGCCGGGCGCATTTCTAGGCGGGCTTATCGTCGGCCTTGTGGAAGCCGCCGGAACCGGCTGCATTCCCGATGCCACCAGGGCAGCCGCCTACATACCCGCCTACAGCATGGTAATCCTGACGTTGGTTCTCCTATTGAAACCGACCGGCCTCTTCGGGCGAGAACTATGAACCCGACCGCCATTTACCGCGTTGCCGGTTCCATTGCCATAGTCCTTCTGCTGGCGATACCCTTTGCTTCGTCAGAACTGGGCGGCGTGGGGCCCCTCGTCCTTAGCAGCTACTTCATGCACCTCGCCATCACGGCATTCTTCTACGCCATTTTGGCCTCCAGTTGGTCTCTTTTGGCAGGGTACGCAGGACAGTTTTCCTTCGGCCACATGGCGTTCATGGCCATCGGGGGCTACACGTCCGGACTGATCGGGAAATTCTTCCGCTTTACAACCGCACCTTCCGAACTCTGCACTGACATCCCACTGCTCGGCAACTGGTGGCTGGTGATACTGAATATCCGCCGCGTCGGCACCATCGATGAGTCCTGTCTTGACATGGCCAGGGCCGAGACGCTTCCTGCCGGTACGCTCATCGTCTTTCCGCCCGTATGGGCAAGTATCGCGATGGGGCTTGTCATGGGCGCGACCTTCGGCCTCCTGGTCGGCTGGCTGGTGTTGCGCCTGCGCAGTACCTATCTGGCCCTGTTCACAATCGGATTCTCGGAAATCTTGAGGGCCTCGATCAGCGCCGAAATTCCCATAACCGAGGGCCAGAGCGGCCTCGAGCTGGTCCCACTCTTTCCCGGCGGCCTGCTGGGCTTCACTTCGACAAGCAAGATACCCCCCTACTACGCCATGCTGCTCTTGTTCCTGTTAGCAATGGCCTTGATGACGTGGTTGGCAGGTTCCCGCTTCGGTCTGTTCATCCGTGCAATCAGGGAGGATGAGGAGGCTGCAGCTGCCCTGGGGGTCAACATCGTCCGCTACAAGGTTTTGGTCTTTGTAATCACCAGCACTCTGGCCGCGGCAGCCGGTGCCTTGCAGGGCCATTACATCGGCATCATAACGCCGAACACGCTGATTATCCTGCAGATGTCACTGGTTATCGCGATGGCTGTCATCGGAGGCCTCGAGAATATCTACGCGGCTTCAGTGGGGGCAATCGTTATCACTTTTGCGCTGGAGCTGCTGCGCACGAGCATAAACATCGGTCCGCTTCACGTCGACATGACCCTTTGGCGGCTGGTATTCTTTGGCCTGCTACTCATGCTTACGCTCCGCTTCCAGCGCAACGGCCTATTGTTCCCGATCTTGGAACGCATCAGCCGAGGTGGAGTGGCAGAAGAGACGGTTTCGATTCGCGAAGAATCGGAGGAGGATTGGGAGGAAGAGGTCGAAGTCGACCAACTAGAGGACTCTCCTTCCGACAGCGGGGAGGAGAGCGCCGGATAACGCTACCAGGCGGTTTGCAGCTATGCTAAGACTGACCTCAAATAACATTTGCAAGAATTTTGGCGGCCTGGAAGTACTCAAGGATGTCTCTTTCACCGTGGAAGGGCCTGAACTGATCGGCCTCATCGGGCCGAACGGCGCCGGCAAGACGACACTTACCAACATTTTGGACGGTGCGCTTAAGCCCTCCAGCGGCACCGTCTATATGAATGGGGAAAGAATCGACACGCGACCGCCCTATGGCGTCGCCCGAGCCGGCCTGGGCCGAACCTTTCAAGTCACCCGCGCCTTTCGTCGTATGACAGTGCTGGAGAATCTGCTCATCCCCGCAATGGCTATGCGTGCAACCGCCCGCCAGCGTGACTTTGAAGAGAAGGCGCAGGAGGTGCTGGAGTTCCTGACTATTTCTCACCTTCGCAACGAATACGCCCGCGCCCTATCCGGCGGCCAGCAAAAACTGTTGGAGCTGGGCCGACTGCTGATGCTCGATCCCCAGATGATCATTTTGGATGAACCATTCGCCGGCGTACACCCACGTTTGATGGATGTAATCTACCGTTACATCACCGAGATCAATGCGCAGGGCAAAGCATTCATAATTATCAGCCACGACATGGATACGATTTTTACGCTCAGCCGCAGGCTGCTCGTCCTCAACTATGGAGACCTGATCGCCGACGGCGACCCGGAGGTGGTCCGTGAAGATCCCGTGGTAAAGGCGGCCTATCTGGGTGAGGATGAAGAGTAATGCTGGCAATAACAGATTTGTACGTCGGATACTACCGTGACCTGAACATCTTGCAGGGCGTTTCCTTGCAAGCCGAGGGTGGCAAAATCACGACAATTCTCGGCGCCAATGGTGTCGGCAAGTCCACCATGCTCAAGGCGATCTATGGCTTTCTCCGTCCCAACCAGGGGCAGATCCGACTCAACGAGCAGGACATAATCGACGTACCCACGCACGAGCGCATAAATATGGGGATCTCGTACATTCCCCAGCAGCCAGGTGTCTTCCGCTTCATGTCGGTTGAGGAAAACCTGGAACTCGGCGCGTGGACATTCAAGAATGACAAGAATCGCATTAAACGCAAGCTGGCGGAAAACTACGAACGCTTCCCCGACCTCAAACCTCGGCGTAAATCCAACGCCGGTGAGCTCTCCGGTGGCATGCAGCGCATGGTTGAAATCGGCCGCACTCTCATGACCGATCCCAAACTGATTCTTGTGGATGAGCCAACAGCCGGTCTTGCCAAACTCCTGTCCGAAGAGGTGTACCAGATGCTGGTTGACCTGCGAGATCGCGACGGTCTTACGATCCTGCTTGTCGACCAGGAGATTCGGTCCGCCCTGAAGATCGCCGACTATGTCTACGTTCTGGAGCTCGGCCGCAACAAGTTCAACGGGCCGGCCGAAGATTTCACCGACCTCGAAAAGGCCTTCTGGGTCGGATAGAGTTCGCAACGAGAAAAGCGTGAAGGTCGCATTTGAAATTCACTCTCTCGCCTTCAATAGGCAACGGGCTTTCTCCCTCGCCCACCCTCCTGATCAACGAACGCGTACGCCAGATGTGGGCCAACGGCGAAACCGTCTACCATTTGGGATTTGGCGAGTCCCGCTTTCCTGCCCATCCCAAAGTCGTCGGCGCACTGGTTGAGAACGCCTCCCGCCAGAGCTATCTGCCCAGCGCCGGCATTCCCGAACTCCGTCAAGCAGTCGCAGACTTTCACTCGCGCCAGTTGCAGGTCGATATCAGCGCCGATCAGGTCATCGTCGCTCCAGGCAGCAAGGCCCTCCTTTTCGCTTTCCAGATGGCAGTCGCCGGCGCCACAATCCTGCATACGCCTTCGTGGGTGAGCTATGAGCCGCAGTCACAACTGTTCAACCGCCCGGTCCTCCGCATCCCTGCCAGCCCCCAGGACGGGCACAGCCTGCAACCGGCAGGGCTGCAACGAGTCCTGCATAACTCCCCTCACGATCAGCATCTGCTCATTCTGAACAGCCCCAGCAATCCCACCGGGCAAATGCTGGAACCGGAACTCCTTGAAGAGATTGCTGACATCTGCCGCCGTGGCAACGTGCTTGTACTTTCGGACGAGATCTACGGCCTCACCGCGTTCGGACGCGAGCATGTCTCAATCAGCCGATATTACCCTGAGGGAACGGTCGTACTCGGCGGCAAGAGCAAGCATCTCTCGCTTGGCGGCTGGCGGCTGGGCACCGCAATCGTGCCCCCCGGCGAAGGGGGCCAACAGCTGCTTCAGGCCGCGGCCAAAGTCGGCAGCGAGCTCTGGTCCACAGCCTCAGCCCCGATTCAATATGCCGCCATCACCGCCTATGCTGACGATTCAGAACTCAGTGCCTATATTTCAAAATGCACGGAACTGCATGCCGCCCGCACACGCTACCTCTGGCGCGGCCTGTGCGAGCTGGACGTTCCTTGCGCAGAGCCAATGGGGGGTTTCTATCTGTTCCCCAATTTCGATCACTGGCGCAAGCCGCTGGCAGCCCGCCGCGTACACACCTCCGTCGATCTGGCACGCCACCTGTTGGATGAGTGGCAGATTGCAACTCTCCCCGGTGCAGACTTCGGCACACCGGCCACAGAGCTGTCCTTGCGGCTGTCGACCAGCTATGTCGACCTGGAGACTGATCAAAAGGCGGCAAAGATGATCGAACTGGCCGACCAGGGAATCACCGCCGAGCAATTGGTGCGCGACTACCATCCGGGACTGCAAGAAGTTCTGGCCCGTCTTCGCAACTTTCTATCCTCCTTGTAGTGTCCCTTTTCAGAACGGGCAAGCCCTGCTCTGCTCCATTTCGTCCCCTGGCCCGGCATGTCACAGACCTGCAATCTCGGCATCTTGACATTTCCCAACTCAGGATAGCTACTCAGCCGCAACTTATTCCCAACCCTGAACGAGGCGAGCGAGAGCGACTTTCACTAACCACTAACCACTGATCACTGATCACTGCAGTTCTGGGCGGTCGGGCCTTCGGCCCTCCCTTGTGCAGGGGCTGCGCCCCCGCAACGCCCCCCTACAAAACCATCCCTCACCGACCGTGTGTCTTCTTCGCAACGTGTCGGCTGGCGAGCATGGCGGCGGCTGCACACCAGTAGCGTCATCAAGAGCCTGAATGGTTCCAAGGATGACTGGCCGGTCAAGTACCGTGGCTTAGAAGTTACACTCAGGCAAAAATCGCGCTCGTCACATGAGAAAACGAAATGAATGAAAATCAGACAGAGGCCCCTGTACGAGTGGACCGCGTCCGGCAAGTCGCGGTCATCGGGGCCGGTACAATCGGCGCAAGTTGGGCAGCCTGCTTCCTGGCGAATGGGCTCGACGTAACAGTTGTCGACCCTGTCCGCGATAGAGAGGAACTGCGACGCGCCATCGACGCAATGTTGCCCGCGCTTGAGAATCTTGGTTTTCGGACAGACACTGACTCCCGCGGGATTGAATTGCTGACGCAGATCGGCGGGGAACTGGCCGAGACCCAATTTGTGCAGGAGAGCGTCCCTGAACGCCTGGCGGTGAAACGGGAGACGCTGCGCGAACTGGAGACCGTTATCGGCCCGCAAGTAATCGTGAGCAGCAGCAGCACCGCGATGGTGCCCTCGGACATTCAGGCGGAAGCCAGGTACCCGCAAAGGGTGATCGTGGGCCACCCTTTCAATCCACCCCACCTGATCCCTCTAGTGGAGATTTCCGGCGGCAAGCTGACCGCGCCGCACGTGTTGGACTGGGCGCTCGCGTTTTATCAGGCCATCGGCAAGGCCCCGGTGCTGATGAAGAAGGAGGCCTACGGGCACATTGCCAACCGCCTTGCCGCCGCGCTGTTTCGCGAGGCGATCCATCTGGTGGCCGAGGGTTTCACAACCGTGGAAGGCATCGACGAGGTCATAACCCAGGGCCCCGGCCTGCGCTGGGCGCTGCAGGGACCCTTCACCACCTATCACCTGGCAGGGGGCCCAGAGGGAATCGCCCACTACATGCGCCATCTGGGGCCAACTCAGGAAGCGCGCTGGCGTACCCTGGGCGAACCGCAACTTACTGACGACCTTGTCGCGCAGTTAGTCAGGGAGGTCCAGGAGTCCGTCGCCGGACTTTCGATAGCGCAACTCGCCCGAATCCGCGACACAGGGCTAGTTGAACTTCACAGACTCAAGGAAGGCCTGCCTGCCGAACCTTCCAACATCACTGACAGTTGAAATCTCCTGGCGTACTGTCGGCCATCACGATACTTTTTCGTGCGGCTCGTCGCCCAATTCCATCTGTAGCCGCTTCAACTCGGACTTGAGTTCATCGATCAGTTCGGCGTTAGCGGGGTCATCATATAGGTTCACCATCTCCTGCGGATCGTCTTCGAGGTCGAACAGTTCCCATTCCGGCTCAGTAGACGCATCTATCGCGCCGGCGCTCCCCAGTGCCTCCCCATAGTAATGGATCAGCTTATGGCGCTCGGTGCGGATTCCGTAGTGCGCCGGGATGTTGAAGTGGGCCAGGTGCATCCAATAGCGGTAGTACATCGAGGTACGCCAGTCAGACGGCACACTCCCTTCGGCGAGCGGGCGCAGGCTTCGCCCCTGCATGTCCCGAGGAACACCCGCGCCAGCGAAGTCCAGAATGGTCGGCGCAAAGTCTACATTGAGTGCAATACGATCGCTCACTGTTCCGGCGTGAATGGCGCGCGGATAGCGCATCAGAAAAGGGATACGAATCGACTCTTCGTACATGAACCGCTTGTCATACCAACCGTGATCTCCCAGAAAGAAACCGTGATCCGATGTGTAGATGACAATCGTGTCGTCGGTCAACTGGTTCTCGTCCAGGAAGTCCAGCAGGCGGCCTGCATTCTCGTCGATTGAAGCCACGCACCGCAAGTAGTTGCGCATGAAGCTCTGATAGTTCCACGCCTTCTGCTCCTCGGCAGACAGCCCGGCGGGAACAGGATCGGGAACGTGATTCTTCAAGTGCATCAGCTCAACCTTTTCCGTCGCCATACTGGCCGCAGCCGCCCGATTTTCGTAGTTGTCGTGAAAAGTGGCTGGCTCTGGAATGGGGTTGTCCGTAAACAGAGCCCTGTCCTTGGGATTGGGTTGGAAGGGATCGTGGGGGGCTTTGTGCGCACAAACAAGAAAGAATGGGCGCTCGGTGTCCCGAGTCGCCAGCCACCCGAGCGCCTTATCGGTTAAGACGTCAGTCACATATCCGCTCTCCGTGATCGGCTGGCCCATCTCAGTCAGTTCAGGGTCGTAGTATTTTCCCTGTCCTGGCAGGACACTCCAGAAATCGTAACCGGCGGGGTCGCTATGGCCGCTGTGCCCCAGATGCCATTTGCCCACGAACGCGGTCTGGTAGCCGGCATCATTCAGCAGCATCCCGACCGTCGTCTCCTGCGTCTGGTCAATGACATCGTTAAGTGTCTTTATGCCGGTTGTATGGCTGTATTTTCCCGTGTGAACGGACGCCCGTGCCGGCGTGCAGATGGCATTCGTGCAGAAACAGCGGTCCAGCCGCAGCCCTTCGTCAGCAATTCTGTCGAGGTTTGGCGTACTGTTCAGCTTGCTGCCGTATGTGGAAAACGCGGCCGGCGCGTGATCATCGGCCATGATCAGAAGAATATTGGGGCGGCGGTATTCGGTCATGGCTAGGCCTCATCTTTGTTAAGAAAGCGCCCCCAAGCAGTGTGGACTGCAAGGGGGCGAGGATGTTGTTCTGCAACCAGACTCAAACTGGTTTGCTGAATTGCTGCTCTGTCAATCGCATAAGGAACGGCTTCCCTCCAACGTTCTGACTGCGGCCAGGCTAAGAATCGCGGCCAGGATCAAGCGTCGGCCAACAGTTCATCTACCTCTGGCTTGACCGCGTTGGCGGCTTCCTCAACTGTGCGGTCGCCCAGCCAGACCAACTCAAACGCGGACGTAAGCGCCGTGTTGATCTGCGCCCGGCTCTTGTGTTGCCACACCGGTACACCAAATTCGTCGATGCGGTCCATGTAGAACTCTACAAATGTATCGGGCACGTCGATCTGATCCAGCACATACTTGGACGTCGAGCGGCGGGCGTTAATGATGCCCCTCTTTGCCCAGTGGCTGTGCGCCTCGTCGGTCGCGTTGAACTTAACCCACTCCCACGCCTCTTCAGGGTGCGGGCTCTCGCTGGGGATTGAGAACGCGGACCCGCCGACATTGAGAGTGTGAACGCCGTTGGGGCCTCCCATCGGGTACGGCGAGATCTCCCACACGAATGAACCGTCGAACTGGTCGATGATGCCGGGGAAGGACGAAATCATGGCCGAACTGCCCGATACGAACAAATTGCCCAAACCCTCGATCAAGTCGGCCGAAGGATGAACATTGTGTGTCTGAATGGCGTCCAGATACCAGTTGAGAAACTCCATTGTTGCTTCAGAGTTGACGATACACTCGGTTTCGTCTTCATTAAAGATGTCCGTTCCCCACGCAACCGCCTGCGGGCGAATCTCGTTGACCCAATTGTCCACCATGTTTGACATTCCCCAGACTGTCACCTCCCGCTTGTTGAATCCGTCATCCTGGGGGTGGTTCCCGCCTCGGTCCGTTGTCAAGGTTAGGCTGGACTCCAGCAAGTCGGCATATGTTGTGCCTACACCTGGTCCAGACAGTCCGGCCTCTTCATGAAGATTGCGGTTGTACCATATGCCCTGTACGCCCACATCCCAACTACTCCCGTACTGACCGCCATCGAAAGTAAACAGTCCCCACACCGAACTGTACCAGTCATCCGGGAATTCGGGCGTAGCGTCAATGCGGGGATTCAAGTCTTCGATCACACCAAGTACGGCGTGGGGCCGCACCCAGGCAGTATGTGTCCACGCGGCATCGGGCGGCGAGCCGGACGCGTAGAGCGTGTTCAGCTTAGTCCAATAATCTCCCCAGCCCAGAGGTTGCCCCTCGACACTGATTGCGCCACCGTTCTGTTCGGCAAATACTGCCGCCAGTTCATCCATCAAGTCGCCCCAAGCCCATGTCATTGACGTAATCGTCACCGGCTCCATTGCTTGCCCTGCGCCGGCGCCACTGTCACCCTCGGCTGACCCTGCCGGCATTTGCTGACAAGCGGCTAGTGCCACCATGGAACCAGCACCCAACCCCGCGTTACGGAGAAATCTTCGACGGCTAATCTGATTCGACATTCTTTCCTCTCCTATATCGTAGTGAATAAAAGTGTGAAAGTCTGCTGACTGCAACTGCTTTACCCCTTTACGCCTGTAAACACGACACCTTGAATGAAAAAACGCTGTCCAAAGTAAAAGACAAGCAGCACCGGAACCATAGTAACCGTTGCCGCCGCCATCATCATCTCCCATTCGACAGTATATTGGTCCTGGAACAGGCGCAAACCCAGAGCCAAAGTGTATTTTTTCTGGTCGAACAGATAGATGAGAGGCACAAGAAAACTTTGCCAGCGATTCTGCACGATGAATATGACGACCGTCATCAATGCGGCCTTGGACAGGGGAAGAATAATTCTCCAGTAGACACCGAAACGGCTGCAACCGTCGATGATGGCGGCATCGTCAAGTTCGGGAGAAATGGTCATGAAATACTGCCGCAACAGGAAGATGTTAAAGGCGCTGCCCCCAAAAAATGCTGGAACAACGAGCGGGAGATAAGTATCCAGCCACTTTAGTTCACGAAACAGAATGAACTGGGGAATCATTATGACCTGAAAAGGCAGCATCAGAGTCGTCAGAACCAGTACAAACATGAAGTTGCGGCCGCGCCAACGCAATCGGGCAAAAGCAAATGCCGCCAAAGAGCCGGAGAGCGTCGCCCCTACTACCGCCAAAGCAGTGATCTGGGCCGTATTCAGAATGAACCGCCCAAAAGGCAGGATAGTCAACGCGTTGGGATAGTTCGCCCAGACTATCGGATTAGGGATCCATACAGTCGGAATCTTAAAGACAGCCGCGGGCGTCTTCAGAGAAGTGGAGACCATCCACAGAAATGGCATCAGAACAACCACCATGCCGATCACCAGGATGGCGTAAATAAACGACATCTTGAAAGCAAGGCTTCGGCGCTGGCTCTCGCGGATGTATCGCAGGACCATTATTCAGCTTCCCTCACTTCGCCTTCGTAGTAGACCCAGACCGCGGAAGAGCGGATTATCAGCAAGGTCAACACCATGATGTAGACGAACAATACCCAGGCTAACCCGGATGCATAGCCCATTCGGAAGAACTCGAAGCCGTTTCTGAACAAATACAGCATGACAAACAGGCTGGCATTTCCGGGGCCGCCCTGCGTCATGATGAACGGGCCGGCGAACTCCTGCAGCGCGTCAATCATGCCGATGACCAGTTGAAAAAAGAGAACAGGTGAAATCATCGGCAGTGTGATCTTCCAGAACTGCACCCAATCGCTGGCCCCATCGACCTCGGCGGCTTCATAGAGTTCGTTCGGCACACCCTGCAGACCAGCCAAATATATGATGATGCCGGCGCCGACGCCCCAAAGACTCATCAACACAAAGGAGGCCAGCACGGTACGAGTGTCCGTCAGCCAGTAGGGTCCCTCGATACCAATGAGACTGAGTGCGCGGTTCAATAGCCCAAAATCACCGTTGAGAATCAGTAGCCACACCATCGCCACCGCCACGCCGCTGACCGTTGCCGGCAGATAGTACACGGTGCGAATGAATGCCAAACCCCGTACTTTGGCGTTCAAAAGCAGTGCCACCAAGACGCCCAGCATGATGCGTAAGGGCACGGAAGTTACGGAGTATATTGTGGTTACCTTGAATGCCTGAAAGAAGTTGGGATCATCGGCGGCCATCTCAATGTAATTGCCCAGCCCGATGAACTTTGGCGGCGTGAACATGCGCCATTCTGTCAGGGAAAGACCCAGAGAAGCCAGCATCGGCCCCAGTTGAAAAGCAAGGAATCCAATGATCCAGGGCAAGACTAGCAACCACGCCAGCCGCTCCTCCCCGTTCAGGTGATACCAATTCCTTTTCTGCTTTCGCGTAGATAAAGTGGCAATGTTTTCCTGAAAGGTCGCCATCAACCGCTCCAATTTCAACCAGGATAGAAGGAGCACAGTGGGGATCTAGGCTTGACAAGACTCCAAGCCGAGCTAAGAGGTGGTTGGACGGGAAGATACTATAACGCTGGGTGAATGTCAAACTTAGAGGCTGGATCGGGAGGCTCGGCAATCGACTTGTCAATAATTGTGGTCTTCATAATTACTGCCAAGGACCCCCATGCGTTGCCACATGCATAGGATTCGAGTAGAATTCCAGCGACTATTCTGTACCCAATACCACACGATCAGCGAGACTTTCAGTGTACCCAGCCACCCGCACAACCAACTTCAACCAGTCAATGATCCGCGAAATGACCCGGCTGGCAATGCAACACGATGCCATAAACTTGAGCCAGGGCTTCCCTGATTTCGACCCGCCTGAAGCAATTGTCAATGCCGCAATTGAGGCGATCCGCGGCACGGCCAACCAGTACACAGTTACATGGGGCTATCCTCCCCTGCGACAGGCCTTGTCGGAACAGTATACGGGCCAACTGGGCTGGACAGTAGACCCCGACGTTCACATCTGTGTCGTTTGCGGTGTGACCGAAGGAATTACCACCACGCTCCTTGCCCTGCTCAACCCTGGCGACGAACTGATCATCCTCGAGCCAGGGCACGAGAACTTTCGCCCGTCAGCGCTGTTGGCCGACGCCGTGGCAGTGCCGGTAGTCCTGGAAGCGCCCGACTACAGGATCGACGCTGACCGCCTGGAAGCCGCGGTCACCCCTCGGACCCGTGCCCTGCTTCTCAATACGCCCCACAACCCAACCGGCCGTGTTTTCGATGACGAAGAAATGCAAGTTCTGGTCGACTTTACCAACCGCCATGACCTCATCCTCATCACCGACGAAATCTACGATCGCATTCTCTACGACGATCACATTCACACTTCGCCCGGCAGCCGGGAAGGTCTCATTGAACGCACAGTTACCATCGGCGGGCTGGGCAAGAGCTTCGCGGTCACAGGCTGGCGATTGGGCTACGTGATAGCCCGCGAACCCCTGGCCGCTGCCATCCGCACCGTCCACGACTACTCGACGATCTGCGCGCCTACACCATTGCAGGCCGCCGCCGCCGTCGCCCTCGATCAGCCGAGCGACTACTGGTCGCAAATGCGTGAGGACTATGGCGAGCGCCGAGAGTTAATGCTGGCTATGTTGCAAAATGCCGGCTTCCGCCCGGTCAGGCCTGAAGGCTCATACTATACAATGGCGGACTACACCGGCATTGCCGCGCCGCAGGCAGAGTGGGACTCGCACCGCTTCGCCCGCTGGCTGACGACCGAGGTTGGCGTGGCTTCCGTTGCCGGTATCAACTTCTATACACGCGACCGTGAAAAGTACGGCGAGGGGATAATACGGTTTGCCTTTGCCAAACGGCTTGAGACATTGCACGAAGCTGGGCGGCGACTGGCAACGTTCGGAGGTTAACAGACGAATCCCCCTTGATGTACGGGTAATGAGCCCACTGGAAATAACATCGTCTTACTTCAGCAGTAAGCGTGCTAGCAGAAGCTCCGGCTCCCAGACGCCAACCCGTACTACCGGCTCGAGAGTCTCGACATCGTAGACGACCAGACGCAGCTCGTACTCGCCCGCGGGGAGATCGGGCGGGAAAACCAGGCGGACGAGCGTGTCCAAAGGCTGGGCAGATGCCCCAGGCTGCAGTGTCGAATGTTCAGGTTTCCACAACTCCGTATCTTCCTGATAGCTCCAGCCACCGTCCTGCTCCACCGGATAGAGCCTGAGCGAGGTCGCGTAGCTGATTTCAGAATCCACGAGCTCACGAAATCGCATTGCAACCCACATCGGTTTGAGGCGATCCAGATCTGACAATTGCTTGACCGAGAGTTGGACTTCCTCCTGACCCAGTGCGACCCCTGCAAGAGCGATGCCGCTATCGTACTCTACCGCCAACGGCTCCAGCTGTTCGTAGTGAGTCCAGACAACGCGGCTCTCGATCCGAGGACCTCCACCGGCCACCGGTAGCAGTCCCTCGCTTTCCAAGGCTGTGGATTCCGGATCGACAAAACCTACATACAGTCGGGCCACAGCAGGCGCGCGGTCTAACGGGATCACGTAAGTGTCCTCATACAAAGTGCCTGGCTTCCAAAGTGTAAGAGGCCGAACACCCCAGCCAGGATGCGTGGTCACATTCCCAATCTGCATGCTGTTTGGGTCCAACAAGTGTATGAATAATTCGAGGTCCCGTATCTGTTCCTTCTGCGTGCGAAAGTAGAGTGTAACCGCGGCTTCTTCGCCGCTTAGCGAGCCAGGCTCGGGAAAACGGGCCGCAACCAATTCCACCCCGTCTCCGTACACTTTCCCTATCGGCTGTGCGTCTGCCGGCACAGCTTCAACCGCATTGGCCATGCCGCCCAACCCGTACGACTCGGGCAGCAAATCGACTAGAGCATAGACCGAGCAGCACCAAAGGCCCACCGGTACAACCAGCCCCAGCGCCGTGCGTCCAAACCGGGGCAGGAATCCGGCCCAGAATCGGAGTCCGTACACGGCCGCTACGGCCAGTGCACTGATGGCCGGAAAGAGCAGCCGTCCCTGCGAGCCCTGTGCCACGGAAATCCAACCGGCAAGAAGTGCTAGCGAAATAACTATCCATATCCATACAATGCCCATAGCGTCGTCTTTCTGTTCTTGCAGCCCCGCCGCTCCCTCGGCTGTCCGCCGCGTCCGCAGCCAGGCTAGGACGGCCCCCGTCGCGGCCAGAACGGACAACAGTTCGAAAAGGCTATAAGTCCAAGAAGGAAGGAGAATGCTAAACCACCCGAAAATGCCCCAAAAGGACATCTGCAGACCTCGCAGCTCACCAACTATGCTCTGTAAAGTCGCAGGCTCCACCCGCAACCCGGTGACGCTGAGCAAATTCTCGGTGCCGAAAGGATCTCCATAGAGGAGCACATTCCGGGCATACCACCAGCCGGCGACAAGCAGCACGGTCCCACCGACGAGAAGTCCTCCATTCAGAGCCGTTCGCCATGCTTTCTGCCTCGCAGCCAAAAATAGAAAAGTGAAGGCCGTAAGAGGTAAGAGACCCAACCCTTGCAGCTTGCTCAAGGCTGCCAGCCCCAACAGTAGGCCAAGTCCCGCCCAATGCCACCAGAGTAATCCCCGGCCTCGGTCGCGCCTGGCCAGCACCGCCATGTATACCAGCGCCGCCGCGCTTACCATGGTTATCATGTTGTCATTGGAAAGGCTTGCGCTGATAAATGTAAACTGCGGAATGGTCGCAACCAGGGCGGTTGCCAGCAGCCGCGACCAACGGTCCGTCGGAAATGTATGCCGGGAAAGCAGGTACGTAAGCAAGACTGTAAACGTGCCGAGTACTACCGAAATCCAGCGACCAACGCGTAACGCCAGATCAACGCCCTGCAGAGGTCTGCTCTGTGCGCTGAAGAGCATGAAGTTCTTGTTGCCGGGTTGATGTGGATTGCCAAGATTCGCCCTGGGGTTGCGTACCGCGAACGCATCGAGCCCGCTCTGATCTATACCTGCCGTCGCCAGCCCTACCAAAGCATAGTAGAGCGGCGGCTGACTGCCTTCCTGTTCCCAGGGTCCCGTTATCTCCGGGCCCTGCACAGGGAGCCCGTTGCCCGCGGCCAGATGCCGCGCAAAGGCATAGTGGTAGATCTCGTCGGGTGTCTCAAAAGGTGGAACGACCAGACTGTAGGCAATGCCTGTCAACAAAAATAAGCCCAGCAACAGGCCGACCAACACAGTCTCCACTCTTGGTCCCCCGCGCGACTCAGAGAGCATGTTGGGCTCCTTTCGCCGCGTTCCACTCCTCCAAGAGTACCAAGGTCACGAAGATCTGCAAGAAGGTCCTTTCAACAACGCCTTGAAATGTTTCAACGCTGGCGGTCAATGTCCTTAGGTGTCCTTCGACAAGACCATTCTTGGCCATTGAGGTGCCATAACCTGTTTCGTGTTGAGCCGGACTTCGAGTACGGTGAGGCGGGTCATCGCCCACAGACATCGCAATCTGAAACGTGAAAGTAAGCCAGCTGCAGAGAGTCTTCCCCGGACTGCGTCAGAATCCGCGGCGCGCCATCGATGGTTACATCGTAAAGGCCGGCAACAAGCCGCAAAGAGCCAGGCGGAAGCGTCGCCGGAATCGGCATGGCCGCACTTACGAGAACCTGCGAACTGTCCATTCGGAGTTCAGGATCCCACTGGGCAACAAGGTTCCCGGGCTCGTCGAGCAGGTGCAGGAAGAACTTTTCCCCGCCAGTTAAGGTTGACGGATCTCCGCTCCATTCCATATGAACAACTAGTCTGCCGCCCGCAGGGGGAAAGTTGGGGCTGACCTGGGCGCGTTCCAAAGTCAAGCCGTTTACGAATTCGACGTCGAGAAGCCGCCATTCCTGGGGGTCTGGCAGTGCGTAGAGTTCAACAAGCCATGGCCCTGTCGTCTCCTGCGCAGCCAGCTGGTAAAAATGGGCAAGCGCTTGACGAGAATTTTCCTTGGTTTCATCGTTTCCTTCTAACGGGGCCGTATGGATGATCCTTCGTACGCCATCACTGAGAAGATCATTCACCTTCTCCCCGGCAGTCTTGGATTCTCCCGGTAGCGAATGCAGGGCTGAGTGTTCAACACTTCCAGTATAGTAGTACCAGAGCGAAGAACCAGTTGCAGATTCAATAAAATGGATGTTCGCCGGGCTGAGACCTGCACTCCAGCGCTCCAAGAGTCCGGCCAGGTCTCGCATTCCTCTCGACTTCGTAAACTCTGGATCAAAGTGATAATTTCGTAAGGCGAAAAGATTGCCGGCGACGACTAGAAGAAGGAGAGAGACTGCAGCCACACCCCCTACCGGAATCTTCGCCAAGGTGAACCGGCCGACTGCCTCGGAATCCTCCGCCCAGATTCTCCATCTCCACCCCAAATGACTCTCTACAATATCTCCGATGTTCTTGAACCCAATGGCCAGAAGAAACAATAAGGGCAGCAGCGCTATGGCATGAAAGCTCCAATAGAACGGAGACCACCAGAAAAATGGGGCGACCCAGACCGGGAGAAGGGAAACCAGCAGGTACAACAGGAGTAGGACGACGCCGTAGTGGCCTCTGAAACGGAAACCGGCTTCTTCGCTTTCTGAAGATTCCCCACCTTCGACGTCTGTCAAGTCTTCGTCGACATTCTCATATTGAGCCGTCTTTCTTCTTTCAGTCAATAATGCGCTGGCCACCGCAACTGCCACCACGGCGAGCGAGAATAGGAAAGCAACGTTCTGCCAAGTCACATGCGGCACATATTCTCCCAGTGTGAGGCGGCCAAACATCCACCTGAGCCATGCCCAAGTCTTCCAGTAAGTGCCTTCCAAGCCAAGAGGAACCACCCTGGGCAAGACGCCGAATAACGACGACGCCGCGGTCAGGGCCACGATCGCGATCTGGGCCCAAGCCCAGCTTCTCAAGACATGACCACTCAGTCGCGTCCCTTCTTCACTTTGCCTCGGGCGCCGCTCACGCGCCAGCAAAAACAGTACAAACAGGTTCTGCATCAAAAAGGCAAGAACGACGAAAAACTGAGTGTAAATGGCGACCACAGTAACGATTACATAGGAGAAGAAGTCTTTTCGGCTCGACCTACCGCTAAGTATTCTCAATGCCAAGATCACGCTGCAAGTAGCGAGAACCAAGCCGAGAGTCTGAAGTAAGACATCCTGGCTGGCCCAGACGGCGTACGTATTCACAGCCACTAACAGTGTCGCCGCTAGAGTGGTGAATGCGCTCAACCGTAATCCAGTCGCCAGACGGAAAGCTAATGGAACAGCTATCGTGCCACAGAGAGCCGATGCCGAACGCACAGCAAACTCGCTTGTCCCTATTACGCCAAGCCAAATGTGCTGCACCCAGAAGCTGCCAACCATATAAGGGATTTGAATTTGAGGAAAAACCCCGAATTGCGCCAGAAATGGCAACCGGCTGATTTGATATGCAAACGCTTCCAAGTCGCTCAGTTCCTGACCTCCTAGACGGTAGAAGCGTAGCGCAAATCCAACGAGGATTATGAGCAATACCGTAATTCTTTGAAATTCCCTGTCGGCCAGATTTATCCGCTTGGCGCTGCACGATTCCTGCTGAATTCGCGAGGCCATGACTTGCCCCCTTCCATGGGAAAACGATTGGGAAAGAAAAGCTCTTTGCTTTTCGGCGAATGACCGGCCACGCCTCCAAGTCATTCTAAACCCCCCAGCTAACGGGCTTCGCAGCGCCAACAGGAGAATAATCCAGCTCGCGCCGCTAATGGCAAGGCCCCAGCGCACGCTGAAGGGACGGTAGGACAGGTCCAGTGTTCCTCTGCCTGCGGGAACCGGTATGCCCAGGAAAGATTGGTGGGCGCGCACGATCGGCAGGTCAGCGGGCTGCGAGGTTCGATCCGCTCCCGCCCATTCCGCCTGCCAGCCAGGCAGGTAGTTCTCGCTGACAAAAAGCAGGCCGGGTTCATCGCTCTCTATCCTGAAAATCAGGTGAGAAGCCCCCGTCCTTTCGACCTCTATCGAAGCAGCGCCTCCACTTCCCAGCGTCATGCGCCCCTCTACCCAGTCGTAACCCACCGCATCACCATCCGCCTGCGCGATCAATAATTCCTTCTGCAGGTCGAAGCCGGGGTCGCCCAGCAGATCGAGCGCTGTCCGGTCGTCTACGAGCCGTGCACGCTGTGTCCACCAGTGGCGCGGCGAAACGCTATCCAGTCGGTGCAGGCGGGTCGCCTCGTCCTCAAGCGGGAACTCTTCCACCAACTGGCTGGCGACCACAAGTTCCTCCCTCCAGGTAAGAACGGTGCCAACCCCTGTCACCTCCCACATTCTGTCAACCGGGAAGCTCTCAAAGAAAGTGTTGTAGGTAGACAGCCGCAGAACGCTGGCAGCCCAAACATCCTCCCAGCCGGCGAACATCCCGCTATCTTCGGGCAGACGTCGTTCGTTATATACGCGCTGCGGCAGAGCGGCAGTTTCGTCTGCCAGAGTTTGCGCCGCCTCGTAGGTGGCAGTTGCCTCTGGTGGTGTCAACGCATAACGAGCTTCGTGCCCGTCAGCAAGATTCAACGTGAAGCTGGTAAGGAAAAGGTCCACGACAACGACAAAGAGCAGCAGGATTAGGCGAGTGCGAGTAGGGCGCAATGCGCTGCACAGGCTGGCAAACACCGCTGCAATCAAGAGGGACTTCCCCGCATGGAACAGGAATCCCGCGCTCGAGGCCTCGAGTCGACTGGGAAGCTGCCAGAAAATGAACACCAGCGCTACTAATGCCGCAACCGAGACCATGAAGCCCCAGCAAACTCTCTGGCGCCAGCGGGCAGCCAGCGAAGGCAAAAGTGCAAAGCCAAAGCCGCTCAGAACACTAAGAGAGAACGCCACCAGATAGGCAACCCGCTCCTGGCCCCGAAATAGCGACCAGCCTGGCGCAAAGCGGTACAACAGAGGATAGATCGGTAGTTTTTCTCCAAAAGAGACCAGCAAGGCAAAGCCGCCCACAATAAGAAAGAAGATAGCGGCAGGCCGGGCGAAGGAAGCAGCTTCGGAAAGTTCGAACCGGTTCGCCAAGAGAGCGGCCGCGGCGATGAGAGCAAGGCCCATCCCAACCATGCCTACATATAACGGTGAGTAGAAGGTCAATACGCCCGGCACAATGAACTGCCACGTATCTTCAAACGGGAAACCACTGCTCAGCTCGTGAAAGGGGCGGGCGGAACGCACTGTCAGTCTTGTGTATTCGAGGGCAGGCCACAGCTGCGCTGCCGTCAGACCTAATAGAATTACCGCATACAAAACCACTCGCATCGACTGCTGGCCCAGTCGAGCAGCAACTGATCCTCCTGCTACTGACACAGACCGGCCTGTGCTTCCTGTAGGCAATAGCAAGCGCAACTGGACGACTACCAAAGTCAGCATCCAGCCGGCCACCGCGTATGATAGAAAGAGAAAAGTCTGTGGATGGTTGGCATAAAAGGCAACTGCGTGGACGGCGCAAGCAATTAGCCAGCGGGTCCAGCGCGTCTTGCCAGACTCGTCGGGCAGTAGCAACCAGAGGATCAGCGGCAGCCAGACAGCCACCCGCAGTATTCCCAACTGTAGAGGCGGATAGCCCGTAAGATAGCCCGAAAAGCCAAACACGAGACCGGCGGCAAAGCCGGCCATCCGCCGCCCAGTCAATCGATGCACTAGCAATGCCGTAAAGCAGCACGCCAGAACGATGTGGATCAGCGCTTCGAATTGCAGCCAATATAACCTTCCGGCAACAGTGCGACTGAACCAGGTGATAATCAGAAGTATGTTGCTGACCGGGTAAAACACCGCGGACTCAGTGTCGGCCAGGAAAGGATGGCCCGAATTTACGTGGGGATTCCAGACCGGGAAATTTCCTGCAAGCAACGACTTCTGTTGAAAGAAACTGTAGGGTAGATAATGGCGAGTAAAGTCGCCTTCGAGAAATGCAGACAGTCCGAGAAGGTGTGGCGCAAAGAAGAGCGCAGCCAGCGCGCAGTATGCCAAAACTATTGGGAAGGTCGAATGAGATTCTGTTCGAGTCATCGCGGCAGGCTTGAAGTTTCTAGCCGTTTAGGGATTTTCACAGCTGGAAGGCCGCTAAGAAGATTGTAGCGGGATAGGATCCTGTCGACCTCCTCCTGGTCGGCACCAACGCGGGCTGTCAGCGCCTCCCCATCCACTATCTCTTCCTCGTTCAGCTCCTCAAAAAAAACCGCCACCACTTCCCACGGTATGTCCTGCCGGATGCTTTTCTGGGATTCCCGTGGGATCAGGTAGAGAATCCCCGAACTGTCGGCGCGGTGCGAGCGCCGCCATATATCGTTGACGGTGCCCGTTTCTCCCCGGTCCCAGAACGTCTGGACACATTCAGGCAAGATTTCGATGGCTACAGGAGAGACCATAGACGACTCCACGTCCTAGCCGTGCCCTCAGCCTCGCTTACGCAGGCCTTTTCCAGTCAGCGGCTGGCGACGTTCAGGAAAATTAAGCGAAGGTCCAAACAGAAACGCCGGCCACAGTTCGGCCGGCGAATAGCGCGCCTGGCTGTAGGTTGCAATGACGGGGTACTACCGGGGAGCTTCCGAAATGCTGTCCCTGGATCATCTGAACCTTGCTGCAACTTCCTCTACGGCGCGTACAAGCCGTCCATCACAGTTTCCGGATCGGGCAGAGGGCTGGCCTCGGCGAACTCTATTGCGTCCTCGATTTCGACGGCGGCCCGTTGCCTGATTTCGTTCAATTCGTCCTCATCTGTAACTTCCTCAGCCAACAGCTTGTCCTGATAGCGCGCAACAGGGTCCTTCTCTTCCCATTCGGCCAACAGTTCGCGCGGCACGTATTCGGCGCCGTCATGAATGGCGTGTCCCATCATGCGCATGGTTTTTGCTTCAATCAGGGAGGGCCCTCCCCCCTGCCTGGCCCGCTCAACGGCCACACAGGTGGCCTGATATACAGCCTCCACGTCGTTCCCGTCTACAATCTCGCTCGGAATGTTATAGCCGGCAGCGCGGTCGGCGATATTCTCAATCGGCATCTGCTGGGAAACGTGAGTGGAGTAGGCATACTGGTTGTTCTCGACGATCAGGACATAGGGGGCCTGGTAAAGACCTGCCATGTTGAGTGATTCGTGCCACAGTCCGGCAGTACTGCCGCCATCACCCACATAAGTCATCGCCACGCGGGCTTCACTCCGCAATTTGAGGCTCATGGCGACCCCAAGGGCGATGGGCATCGACATCGGAATATGACTGATATAGCCTACAATTCCCAGGCTCAAATCACCCATGCCGTGGATATTGGCGTCGCGACCGCCTGTCACGCCGGTGGTCTTACCAAGGAGGTTTCCAAAGACGCGACGCGGGGTCAGACCTCGCAGAAAGTATGCGCCAATGTCACGGTGCATTGGCGCGATGATATCCTCCGGCGCCAGTGCATAGGCAGAGCCGACGCTGACGGCCTCATGGCCCCGCTCGCTGAACGTTCCGCCCAATCCCCGTCCCTGCTTCCAAAGCGAAACCATGCCTTCGTCGAATGTTCGCGTCAATACCATCCAGTAAAAGATTTCGAGTTTCTGCTCAGTGGTCAACGCTGCCATTGCGCAACCCCTTTACTCCGAATCGAATAGTGAAATGAATCAGAAATTCTGCCGAGACTTTGGGCAATTCTACCACATTCCGAAGACCGATGCAGCGATAACGTTCTAGGAATTACCGGATTGGGAGTTGAGAAAGCTGAGGCCAGTGCTTCCAATGTTGAGTCCATCGGACTGCCAGCTTCCTGGCAGACGTGTCTCTTCTGCTAAGCCTGGTCTGCGCCTGACGCACTGTCTGCTGAAGAAGCAGTTTCGCTGTCCGGGACAGCTTCTACACCAAGCCGGGAAACCGCAAGAACGAGGATTTGATCGACGATCTGCTGGACTGAGGAGCCGAGCGTTTGAATCTGGTAGGCGTCCTCGGCTGGACGTAAAGGCGCGACCGCCCGCTGACTGTCGATTTCGTCGCGGCGTCGCAAATCGGTCAGAATCTGGGCAAAATCGGCTTCTTTTCCCCGTAAGGAGATTTCTCTAAGTCGGCGCCTCGCCCGCTCTTCTACCGGCGCAAGCATGTAAATCTTCAGTGGGGCCTCCGGCAGCACGACAGTGCCAATGTCCCGACCTACCATTACC
>Ga0209544_1001557_pt1 | contig 24499 bp, 25 predicted proteins | sample MesohylPK_FD_187297 | JGI IMG/M metagenome (GOLD analysis project Ga0209544, IMG submission 187297) | Host-associated microbial community of the marine sponge Aplysina aerophoba from Gulf of Piran - sponge mesohyl, lysed by proteinase K... | ecosystem: Host-associated > Porifera > Sponge >...
GGTCGTCTCGGGACGGCCGTGCGGCCGTTGGCTCGGCCAGTCTCATGCCCGCTCGATTGCCGGATTGGTTGGAGGTCGTCTCGGGACGGCCGTGCGGCCAGTGGCTCGGCCAGTCTGATTCTTGCTCGATTGCCGGGATTGGTTGGGGGTTGTCTTGGGCTGGTTGTGCGGCCGTTGGCTCGGCCAGTCTGATTCTTGCTCGATTGGCGGGATTGGTTGGGGGTTGTCTTGGGCTGGTTGTGCGGCCGTTGGCTCGGCCAGTCTCATTCCCGCTCAATTGCCGGATTGGCTGGGGGGCGGGGGCGCGAGAACCAGGACAACGCCCCCCGTTGTGAGCGCGTCGACGGTGGCGTCCACCAGGTGCGAGGGCACTGCGACGATCACCTCATCGGTGCTGGTCGAGACGACCGGTGCTCCCTGCACGACCGCGGTGCCGTCGAGCACCGCGTGCACGTCCACGATGTCGTCCACGGCGAAGACCGTGCTGTCGACGGGCACGGGCACGCCCCGGGTGCCCGACGGCAGCCGGGTCGACGCTCCCGCGGGCGAGATCTCCGCCGGTGCCTGAGGCGGGTCCGACGAGTCGCCGCTGAGGGCGGCGAGAACGGCCAGAGCCGCCCCCGCGGCCGCGGCCCAGCGCAACCACCGATGGCGGTACAGCATGATCCTGAGCCGCCAGGCCGCGCCGCGCTGGCGCGCCGACGGCCGGGCGGGTGACGGGGAACTGCGGAACGGCCCCGGGCGGGGCGGCGTCCCCTCGTGGGCCTGTGCGGCTGGTGTGACTGGCGACATTGAGCCTCCTGTGGTCGACCGGGCGCGGTCCCGGGAAATGCGGAGCTCCCTGGGCTCGGGATGCTCCGATCCGCTGGGACGGTCACCAGAGGCGACGAGCCGCCGCCGGGGCGGCGGAGCGGTCGCGGTTCGCGACGGGCGGTCCGCGACGCTAAGTGGAGGAGGACGTCGACGAGGTGCCGGCCTTCGCCCGCCCCCCGTCCGAACTGGAACTCGAGGAGGACGAGTCCTTCCTCGATGAGTCTCTGCTCGATGGGTCTCTGCTCGATGGGTCTCTGCTCGATGAGTCCTTGCTCGATGTGTCCTTGCTCGATGTGTCCTTGCTCGATGAGTCGCTGCTCGAAGACTCCTTCGATGACGACGAATCGGAGGAGTCCTTGGAAGAGGCCGACTCGCGCTCCTTGCGGCGGCCCTTGGCGTTGGCGCCGTGGTCGTTCTTGTAGAAGCCGTCACCCTTGAAGGAGATGGCCACCCCGCTGAACACCTTCTTGACCGGCCCCTCGCCCGGCGCGACGCACGTCGCCGGCCCGCCCACGGGAGGGCACACGGTGAGCGTCTCGTCGCTGAACGACTGCCTCACCTCGAACTGCGCCGAACAGCGCTCGCAGCGGTAGTCGTACATCGGCACGGCGGCGAAGGATAACCGCGCCTCGAATCGGCGACACCGCTGGCCTTCCGGTCGGGCATGCTTGAGCGGCTGGGCCTACGATTCGGGCGTGACGGTACTGATGGCTGTCGTCTTCGTCGTGGCCTACGCCGCTGGCATGTTCCCGACCGCGACGCTGGTGGGGCTCAAGATCGGCCACGATCCCACCAGCGAGGGGTCGGGGAACCCGGGCGCCACCAACATCTACCGCCTGGGCGGGCGCCGCGCCGGCGTGGCCGTGGCACTGGGCGATATGGCCAAGGGAGCCCTGCCCATCGGCATCGCCCTGCTGCTGTGGGACCGGCCCGAGGCGATGGCGGCCTGGGTCGGCGCGGTGGCGGGCCACGTGTGGCCGGTGGTGAGGCGCTTCAGGGGCGGCAAGGGCATGGCGACCGCGGGCGGCGGCGGTCTGGTGCTCGACCCGGTCGTCGGCTCGATCTGCGTCGTGGTGTTCTTCGGCATGGTCCGCCTCACCAGGGTGGCCGCGCTCGGCTCGCTGAGCGTGGGCGTCGTCTACCCCGTGCTGGCCCTCGTGCTGGGCTGGCCCGGTCCCGAGGTGATCGTGGCGGCCGTCGTGATGGGGGTGATGGCAATGCGGCACCACGGCAATATCGTGCGGCTGTGGCGCGGCACCGAACGAAGGACTAGGACTTGACCCGGCATCCCGGCGGTTCCGGGCCGGTCACGGCCTTCGGTCGCCGGAACGCCTGGTGGCCACGATGATTCCCCTGGAGGAGGCCCGCGAGCACATCCTCTCCCGGATCGAGACGCTTCCGGCGCGCAGGTACCCGCTGGACGAGGCACTGGGCCTGGTCCTGGCCGAGCCGGTCACGTCGTCCGACCCCATTCCGGCATTCGCCAACACCGCGATGGACGGGTACGCCCTGCGAGCGGCCGACACGCTCGGCGCGCCGGTGGAGCTCGACGTGGTGGGGACTATCGGCGCCGGCGACGACGGCTCGCTGCACGTCGGGGAGGCCCAGGCGGCCCGCATCATGACGGGCGCGCCCATCCCGCCAGGCGCGGACGCGGTGGTGAAGGTGGAACTGACCAGCCCGGCCGACGGTCCCGGCGACCGGGTGAGGGTCGACGCCTCCGTCAAGGTCGGCAACCACATCCGTCATCCCGGCGAGGACGTCGCCGCCGGCGAGCAGGTGCTCGCCGCGGGCACCGTCGTGACGCCGGGCCGGGTCGGCCTGCTGGCCGCGGTCGGCGCCTACGAGGTGGCTGCGCACGGCCGGCCCCGGGTGGGGGTGCTGTCGACCGGCGACGAGCTCGCGGACACACCCGGCCCGCTGCGGAGGGGCCAGATCCGCGACACCAACCGCCGCACGCTGCTCTCGCTGGTGTCGGAGGCCGGCTTCGAGGGCGTCGACCTGGGGATCGCACCCGACAGCACCGACGCCATCGCAAGGGCGTTTGAGGCCGGTGCCGCGGACTGCGACGCGGTGCTGTCGTCGGGGGGCGTGTCGATGGGGGACTTCGACTACGTGAAGGTGGTGCTGGACGAGATCGGCGAGATGCGCTGGATGCAGATCGCCATCAAGCCGGCCAAGCCGTTTGCCTTCGGCCTGGTCGACGGCACGCCGGTGTTCGGCCTGCCGGGCAACCCGGTGTCGTCGATGGTGAGCTTCGAGCTGCTGGCCAAGCCCGCACTGAGGGCCATGGCGGGCCACAGTGCCGACGATCTCGGCCCGGCGCTGGTGCGGGCGGTCAGCGACGACGAGCTCGGCCACCGCAGCGACGGCAAGACCCACTTCGTGAGGGTGTCGACCCGCCGCGACGAGCGGGGCGTGCTGCGGGTGGCCCGCTCCGGTGGCCAGGGCTCCCACCAGCTCGCGGCCATGACCCGCGCCGACGCCCTGGCGGTGGTGCCCGACGGCGCCCAGCCCACCGTCGGCGACCCGGTCGACGTGATAGTCCTCTGAGAGCGAGCGCAATTCGGCACTCTCCCAATTTCCGGTGGTTTTGGGCGACTATCAGCCTTAACCGCCGGAATATGCGGCCGAAGGTACGACGGGTACTGATCCGCTTCACCATGAGAGTCAGAGGGGCACTCCCGCGCCTCTGACTACACCGCCCCCGATCACTGCTGAGAGATCGGCGCTAGCCTCCGAGGAGATGGCGGCACAACTCGTCGACGGCTTCGGGCGGGTCCACCGGGACCTGAGAATCTCGGTCACGGACCGGTGCAACTTCCGCTGCACCTACTGCATGCCCGCCGAGGGTCTCGAGTGGCTGCCCCGCGACGACATCCTCACGTTCGAGGAGATCACCAGGCTGGCCCGGATCATGGTGGAGCGCTACGGCGTCAACGGCATCCGCCTGACCGGCGGCGAGCCCACCGTGCGGGCCAACCTGCCAACGCTGGTCGGGATGCTGGCCGCACTCGGCACGGACCTCGCCATGACCACCAACGGCGTGTCGCTGCCGCTGCTGGCCGCCGATCTGCGGGCCGCGGGCCTTCGACGGGTGAACGTCTCATGCGACTCGCTGCGCGCCGAGCGGTTCGCCGAGCTCGCCCGCCGCGACGCCCTGGCCCGGGTGCTCGACGGCATAGACGCGGCCCGCGACGCCGGCTTCGATCCGGTCAAGGTCAACTGCGTGGTGATGCGCGGGGTCAACGACGACGAGATCGCCGACTTCGTGGAGTTCGGACGGACGAAGGGGGTCGAGGTCCGGTTCATCGAGTTCATGCCCCTCGACGCCGACGGCATCTGGACCAACGACCTCGTGGTCCCGGTGAACGAGATCCTGGCCCGTGTCAACCAAGCCAGCCCGGTGGAGCCGGTCGAGCGCACCTCGGCGCCCGCCAGCCGGTATCGCTTCGCCGACGGATCGGGCCATGTCGGCATCGTCGCCTCCGTCAGCGACTCGTTCTGCTCAACCTGCGACCGGGTGCGCCTCACCGCCGACGGTCAGTTCCGCAACTGCCTGTTCGCGGTGAGCGAGACCGATGTGCGGGCCCTGTTGCGGTCCGGCGCCGACGACGACGAGCTCGCGGCGGCGCTGGAGGCGTCGGTCGCGTCGAAGTGGGCCGGCCACCAGATCAACAGAGTGAACTTCATCAAGCCCCGCCGCTCCATGTCCCAGATCGGCGGCTGAGGGGTTCCGGGCCCGTCAGCCGGATCGGAAGCTGAGCGTTGGGTTTCACCCACCTCGATCCCCAGGGACGTGCCCGGATGGTGGACGTGTCGTCGAAGGAGCCCAGCCACCGCCGGGCCGTCGCCAGGGGCAGGGTGCGGATGGCGGCCGAGGTGGCCCGGGCCCTGAGCCGGGGCGAGATAGGCAAGGGCGACGTGCTGGCGGTGGCCCGGGTGGCCGGCATCCAGGCCGCCAAGCGGACCCCTGAACTGGTGCCGCTCTGCCATGGCCTCGCGATCAGCTCGGTGGCGGTCGACTTCGAGGTTCTCGACGACTCGGTCGGGATCGAGGCGAGGGTGGAGACGGTGGACCGCACCGGCGTGGAGATGGAGGCGCTGACCGCGTGCAGCGTGGCCGCGCTGACCATATACGACATGTGCAAGTCGATGGACCGGTCCATGACGATCTCAGACATCGCACTGTGGGAGAAGACCGGCGGCCGCTCCGGCACCTACCGCCGCGAGGAGACGTGAGTCGGTCGAGCGCGTGCACGGATCGCGGCGAGGAACCGTGAGCATGGCCCGATAGACATCGATCACCCCAGGCATCCACCACTCAGCCGTTGTCGCCTGCCATCCTTGAGGAGCCGTCGTCTGCATGTACGGGTCATCGGAGCGGCGCGCGGTGCGTCTAGTGCGCATCCGCCGAGGCGCCGGCGTCCTGATCCGATCGAACCAGGAGGAAACCGGTCTGTGACTCTCATCGTGTTGGCGGTGTTGGCGACAGCTTGGCTGGGGTATTTCGCACTGTGGTTCCGGGAGAGGCGGGCTTCTCGACCGATTCGAACCGGCGGAGCGGTCACCTTCAACCGTCCCTTCAAGTCCACGGGCCACGGGCGGGCATCAGTCGGAGACGCCGGCAGAGGAGCCAGGCCGGCCGGCGAGCTGTTCGACGCACCCCGGTCCGCAGGGCAGGCGCTCTCCCGCCGCCGCCAGGTGGTCGCCGTTCTCGGGGCGTCAGCCGTCGTCGCCCTGCTGGCGATTCCGGCGCTGGGCGCGGCCGCCCTGGCCGTTCATGTGGTGGCCGATGTCGCCCTTCTTCTGTTCACCTTCGGTGCCGTCCGCCGTCAGCCGGTCGCGGCTCCGGGCATGGCGGAGGTGAGGGTGCTCTATCCGCAGCGGCCTTCGTCCCGCGAGGTTGTGGTAACGCCCTTGAGGCGAGTCGTCAACGGCTGAAGCAGGCCCGGTGATCCATGTCTTCATCGGGACCAAGGCGCAGTACATCAAGATGGTGCCGCTGCTGCGGCACATGGATGCTGCCGGGGTCGGATACCGCTTGATCGACTCCGGTCAGCACGCGGAGCTGGCCGCGTCGCTGCGCCGCGAACTGGGGGTGCGGGAGCCCGACCTGTGCATGGGCTCCGGCCGGGACGTCGTGACCGTCGCGCAGGCCCTGCGCTGGTCCGCAGGGCTGGCCGGTCGCCTCCTCTCGCGGTCGAGGCTCCGCAGCGGAGTGTTCGGCGGACGCGATGGCGTGTGTGTGGTGCACGGCGACACCCCCAGCACGTTGCTTGGCGCGCTGATGGCCAAGCGGGCGGGCATGAGCGTTGCCCATGTGGAGGCCGGCCTGCGCACGTTCCGCTGGTTCCACCCCTTCCCTGAGGAGATCGTGCGGGTGTTGACGGGCCGGATGTCCGACATCCTGTTCGCCCCCGGGCCCGGGGCTGCGTCCAACCTGCGCGACGCGGCGGTCAAGGGCCGTGTCGTCGAACAGTCCGCCAACACCGTGCTCGAAGCGGTACGTGAGGCCCTCGGGACTCGCTGGGAGGCTCTTGAGGAACTCCACGATCGGGGTGGGGTTGAGCCTGGCGCGCCTGCGAGTCCGGCGGTGGTGACCATGCACCGCGTCGAGAACCTCTACCGCCGGTCCCGCCGGGAGGCGCTCATCGACGTGGTGACGGCCCTCGCCGCGGACGGGCCGGTGCGCTGGGTGGTGCACGGTCCGACCGAGCAGACCCTGGCCGGTCGGGTTCGCACGAGGCTGGTGGATGCAGGCGTGGAGCTTGTGCCGCTGCTGGGCTACCGGGAGTTCCTCACCAACTTGGCGGCGGCACCCTTCGTGATCACCGACGGGGGTTCCATCCAGGAGGAGTGCGCCTTGCTGGGAGTCCCCACGCTGGTGTGGCGTGACCGGACCGACCGGCCCGACGGGTTGGGCGAGAATGTGGTCCTCAGCCATTACGACGCGGCCGTCGTGGGCGACTTCTTGGACGATCCGCAGCGCTACCGGCGCCGTCCCCGTCCTCTCGACCTCAGCCCTTCGGAGCAGGTTCTCGCCGGGCTCGACGAATGGCGATGATCTCGCCGGCCACCGCGGCGAGGCCGTCGCGGAACGCCTGCACGATCCGGTATCCGGCGAAGACGGCCGCCAGGGCGATGCCACCGGTGTCCTCTGAGGCCAACAGGGCGACCAGGCCCAGTTCGGCGACTCCGATGCCCTGCGGAGCGAAGATGGCGAGGAAGCCCACGGCCCAGGCGACCATGAAGGCTCCCGCCACCTCCACCGTTCCCACTGCGTCGGCGGCCGGGAAGGCCCGCAGATAGAGGGTGAACGTCATCGCTGCCCATGTCCAGTAGGCCACCGACCACGCAAGCACCCGCAGGTAACCCCTTCGGGTGATCGCCAGCCTGATGCCCAGGCGCTCCAGCAGGCGGGCCACGGCCTGGCCCCCGACGAGGGGAGCGACGGCCACCGTGGCGGCGATCAGGGCTGCTGCGCCCCATGCCGGCCCGATGCCCAACCCGCCGGCGGCGCCGAGCAGGGCCAGACCGACTGCCAACGCCACCGCCGTGCTGACCATCATCTCCAGTCCCGCGGTCACGGTGAGTGCAGCCAGGGGCGGCCCCGCGGGCGCCAGAAGGGCAATCCGGCTGGCTGCGTAGGTCACGCCGAGCGGCACGTACCGCGCCGGCAGGGAGCGGGCTGTGGCGAGGACCGTGTCGCGGAAGGCCACGGGATGTCCGAGCATTGCCAAGCTGGATTGCCACCATGCCGATCCCAGCCCGATGAGCCCGAAGCTCGCCACGCCGACAGCGGCGATCAATGTGAGGCGGGCGCCCTCGAACTGTTCGGCGATGGCGTCGCGGTGCGTGATTGCCAGCCATACGATCGCGGCGCACAGCGCGGCCAGGTATATGCGGCGAGCGATGCGGGCCGTCCGGGACAACCGGCTGCGCCACGCTGGCGGGGAGGCAGGCTCAGGCGGCGAATGGTCGGGTTGTTGGGGTGGCGGGCTCATGCGTCTGGTCGTCGGGCCGTGCTGTGGTCGGTTCACCCCGCACGGCCGGTCAGGGCGTCGAGGGCAGCGTCGTTGACGGCGAGGCGTTCAGTGAGCTCACCGCGCGCTTCGGCTCTACGGGTGCCGGCCTTGAGGGCATCAGCCGCCGCGGGTGCCAGCCGGCCGGCCTCGAACTGGCCCAGGCCCAGCCGCGGCGCCCACCCTCCGCCTTCGGCCGCAAGCGAGGCCATCTTCGGGGAGGCGTCGAGCATGACGGCTGGGCGGTCGTGCACCAGCGCAACGATCGCACCGTGATAGCGCATGGTCACCACCAGCCGGCTGCGAGCCACCTCTGCGGAGACCGTGTCCAGCGTCGGGGTGAGCACCTCCGCGGTCGCAGTGAGACGATCGGCCACCTGGTCGTGCAGGGGACCGTCACGGCTGGCCTGGAAGGCGACGAAGCGGGGCGCGAGGCCGGTGGCGGCGGCGGCCTCGTCGATCGCCCGGGCGATGCGGTCGAGGGTGGGGGCCTGGCCGGTCGTCTTCCGGGCCTGCTTGGCCTTGCCCGCGGCGGTGCGGGGTCCCCGGCGGTTGGAGGGCCGCAGGATTACGCACATTGTGTCGTCGGGGTCCACGGGGGGCGGTTCCAGGGCGAGAGCCGGGTCGGCGCCCACGACGGCGTCGTCAAGCCCCCATTGACGGAGCCGTTGGGCCGATTCGGCGTCACGCACAACGATGCGGTCGAACCGCTTCAGCGAGCTTCGGCTGAGGCCGCGGCCGAGCCACCCGTGCACGTGCCCGACTCCGATGCCTACGGCGGCCATGGCGCAGCCCGCTCGGGCGCCGGCCCTCAGGCGAGAGGTGTGGAACGGGATGTTCCACGGCGAGGTCTCGGACTGGATGATCCCGCCGGCGACGGCCATCCCGTCGATGTTTCCCAGGGATCGCCGCAAGGTCGGCGAGTGGCCGGGGTTGCGATGGGCGACGGCGTTGACAGCGTGGTCACGCCGGGTGCGGGCCGAGTCGATGCTGATCACGACGGGCTCGGCACCCCGGGCTCTGAGGGACTGGATCAGCGACTGCAGGATCAGCTCGTCGCCGAGGTTGTCGGAGCCGAACCAGCCGGCAATGGCGATCCGTCGAGTCATGGCTGCGTCGCCGGTGGCACAGCGAGCAGCCTACGTTCGCCGGCGGGGTCGTCCGGTGCGGGGAGAGGCGCCGCTAGACTCGCCCCTCCCGCGGGGGTGTAGCTCAGCCTGGCTAGAGCGCCTCGGTCGCATCGAGGAGGCCAGGGGTTCGAATCCCCTCACCTCCACAAGGACACCCGCAAATCGCCCTCCCACACTGCGGTGTGGGCCAGGGGGCGCGGCGTTCGCGCTGAGTGTCCCCCGGGTCGGCGGCTGGGTTCTCGGGCGGATGTCAGCGATCGGACGCGCATGCCCCGAGGAGTAGCAGCGAAACCCAGATCGCACATCGCAGGACGAGCGACATCGGCACCCACAGCGCCGCTCTGCCCTGTGTTCGCTGCGCGGCACGGGGCGCAAGGTACTGGGATGCATACAGGTCATTCACCCGAGATTTCGGCGAACTCGTACGAATTCAAGGGTCAAGTCGTTGAGAATCAAGCCTGTGGTTGGTGCTACCGGCTGGGGTCGATGTTGGTGCCGGTGCGGAGGTCATAGACGGTGAGGGTCTCGTCGGCGAGTTCGATGATGTGGCGTGCTCGCCTCGCACAAGACGCTGCGAATGCCGTGCCGCTGCGAGTAGTCGATGTCATCAAAGATCGCCACCAAATCGATGTCTGAGCCGGCGGCGGCCCGACCACAAGCCACCGACCCGAACAACAACACCCGACCCGCACCAGCAGCAGCCACACACTCAGCAGCCCGCTGAGCCTCACGCAACGTCGGCGCCTGCACCGTCGTCGTGGTGGCCACGACCCGCAGCCTACAACCCGACACCACACCAACCAGCGGCCCCCAGCCGCCTCCACTTCGGGCGACCGGCGGCCGGGGGCCGCGTGCGCGGGTGGCGCCGAAGGTGTACTCCAGCGACATCGACATGACCCTGTTGCCGGGGGCCGTGTAATAGGTCGAGGCGACCATGGCAGAGCCGACGCTGCAAGACGTGATGGACCGACTCGACAGGATGGAAGAACGACTCGACGGCCGAATCGACAGCGTGAACAGACGGCTGACGGGCATCGAGAACCGTCTGACCTCGATGGGGCAGGTGATCATCAAGCTCACAGCGGCGTCGCCCGTCCCGGTCTGATGGCCGGGGTCCGGGACGGGTCGGGGCCCCTCAGTACCGGAACGTCTCAGTAGATGCCGGGGAAGATGCGGTACTTGACGCGGGCCTGGTACTCGGCCCACTTCTCGGGGCCGTACTTCTGCTCGCACGCCCTCTCGTCGAAGCGCTGCCTGACCGTGAAGAACGAGACCACGAAGATGGAGTAGGTCCAGGACCACAGATTGCCGGGGTGGCCGAACACCAGAGCGAACGAGATGGCCAGGATCCCCTCGCCCAGGTAGTTGAAGTGGCGGGCGGGTCGCCACCATCCGCTGCACAGGATCTTGCGCTCGCCGGCCTCGATGTACTCCGGCTCGACCCAGAGGAACTTGCGGTCCGGCCAGCGCTTGAACGTGTACTTCTGGAGGTTGGCGCCCCGTCCGATGGTCCACCCGCCCAGGAACAGCACGCACACCCCGATGAGCCAGAAGTACGTGAGCCCCGTGGAGTACCCGGGATCGGAGTGGGGGGCCATGCCCCACAGCGGCAGGATGAACAGCCACCCGTAGGCCACCAGGCCGCCCCACCACAGCTTGAAGCCGATGTGCTCGTGGATCAGGTCGTAGGTGTAGAGCTGGACCCGCTCCCAGACGAAGTAGTCGAACACGTAGAATGTCCAGAAGGCGGCATACAGGTAGACGCCCGGGTTCGGGTCGTCGACGTTGTTGTGGTGCCACACCGCCCCCGACAGAGCGTTGAGCGACAGCATCGTGCCGCCCACCACGTACCACCACATCTTGATGTCGATGCGGCCGCCGAGCAGCTGGAGCTCCTGGGACCGGCCCTCCCAGAGCGCCAGCCACGGGTTCTGGATCTCGCCGCGGGGCTGGGTGAACACCGACCACACCGCGAAGATCGTGCAGAACACGGTGCCGCCGAGAACCGCCCACAGCGACGACCGGTAGAACCAGTCGCGGGGCAGGCCGAAGATCTCGAAGGCCCACGCCAGCTCCACGATCACGAACACCAGCAGGCCGTTGAGCCGGTAGCTGCGGGGCTCGCCGGTGTCGCGGTCCTTCACATAGCCGGTGACCCGCCTCGCCGGCAGGATGATCTGCAGCACGAAGAACACTGCGAAGATGATCAGCGGCGTGAAGAACGCCGCCACCGCCTCGCCGGTGGTCAGGTTCGTGAGGTGCTCGATACCCAGCGCGTCAGCCACAGCGCAACGCCCCTTCCTTCAGTCTCGGTGGTTCGGTGGTGGGGTCAGTCGTCGAAATCCTCGGGCATCAGGACGAACTCGGGATAGGTCTCGATGCCCAGCTCGGCGGTGTCCTGGCCGAGCCGCTCGGCCTCGGCGGACACCCGCAGTCCGATGACCATGTCGAGGAGCTTCCACACGATCAGCGAAGTGACGAACACGAACGCTCCGACAGCCACGATCCCGATGAGCTGGACGTGGAACCTGGCGCCGCCGGCGATGGTGGCGGCCAGGGTTCCCCAGATGCCGCACACGAGGTGGGCGGGGATGGCGCCGACCACGTCGTCGATCTTCATCTTCTCCAAGCCCCTGATGGCCAGGGTGCAGATCACGCCGCCGATGGCTCCGATGATGACCGACCACCAGTGCTCGGTGAGGTTGGGAGCGGCAGTGATCGACACCAGCCCGGCGAGGGCCCCGTTGAGGCCCGCGAACAGGTCCATCCGGCCGAAGATGGGACGGGACACGGCCAGCGCGGCCACCACCCCGGCCGCGGCGGCCAGGTTGGTGTTGACCAGCACGTTGCTCATGGCCACCGCGTCGGCGGCGCTTCCCAGAGCCAGCTGCGAGCCGCCGTTGAACCCGAACCACCCGAGCCACAGGATGAGCACGCCCAGGGTGACCAGCAGCACGTTGGACGGGGGCGTGGCCCTCACCGTGCCGTCCTTGCGGTACTTGCCGAGCCGGGGCCCGATGATGATCAGGCCGGCCAGTGCGGCCCAGCCTCCGGTGCTGTGCACGATGGTCGACCCGGCGAAGTCGACGAAGCCCGCCTCGTGCAGCCAGCCCGTGCCCCAGAACCAGGCGCCCACGATCGGGTAGATGAACGCCGTCAGGATCAGCGTGAACGCGAAGAACGCCCACATCTTGATCCGCTCGGCGATGGCGCCGGAGACGATCGACGCCGCGGTGGCGACGAAGACCATCTGGAAGAACCAGTCCGACATGACCGAGTAGCCGTTGCTCACGACCTCGGCGAGGTTGTCGGCGAGGTTCTCGGCGGCGCCGTCGAGCAGGCCGATCTCGGCGTCGGAGGGCCCGTAGAGGAACTGGAACGAGCCGATCACGCTTCCCACGTCGACGTACATCAGGTTGTAGCCGATGAAGTAGTAGGCCAGGCCGGCGATCGAGTAGATGCCGATGTTCTTGAGGCAGATCATCGACGCGTTCTTGGTGCGGACCGCGCCCGACTCCAGCATCGTGAAGCCCGCGCACATCCACATCACCAGCGCGCCCCAGACCAGGAACGCAAAGGTGTTGAGGATGAACTGGGCCTCGTCGCTGACGCCGGCCGGTGCGGCCTCGTCGGCCAGGGCGACAGCCGGCAGGGCCAATAGGAGCGCAGTCGCTAGCAGCGTGATTCCGACCACTTTCGGACCACGCCGTCGGATGGGGATCATGCGGGGGTCTCCTTGTGTCGAGGCATTAGGGCAATTGGCCGCGACAGTACCATCGGGAGCGATCCCCGTGATGGCGCCAGCCGTTTATTCCGGCGGTTAGGGTCGATAGTCGACCAAAACCACCGGAAATTGAGAGAGCGAGGGCGGCGAGGGCGATTTGTGGCATCGCCGCACAGGCCTACTGGAAGATTTGGGCTAGTGAGTTCTTGTGTGGCGACCCCCGGGCTTGCGCCGCGGCAGCAGCCGCTGCGATCCCTCAGTTGGGGGCGATGATCTCGACCTGTGCGGCGACGCGCTCTACCTGAAACTCACCGGCATGACCTCGGAGGAACTGTTCCCAGAGATGTGGGACATGGCGGATGCCTGAGATCTCGGGCGCCGCGGGTCAGGTGTCGCAGGGAGTCCCATCGCCGACCGCGTCCGGGTGCAGGGGGGCGTAGAAGTCCCGGTTGGGCGCCAGCAGGTCGAACACCGTCTCGTCGCACGGGGGCAACTCGATGTCGCAGAAGCCGAGGGGCTCCACCCGCTCGCCCCACCGGGTGACCGTCGAGCCCCAGGTGACGCCCCCGCCGAAAGCGGTCTGCACGACGATTGAGCCCGGCTGGATCAGCCCTGTCTCCAGGGCGTCGGCCAGGGCCATCGGCACCGACGCGGCTGCCGAATTGCCGTGGGTGGCGATGTTGAGCATGACCCGGTCGGGGTCCAGGCCCAGGCGGCGGCCGGCGGCGGAGATGATCCGCTCGTTGGCCTGGTGCGGGATCACCGCGTCGACGTCGGCGAGGCTGAGCCCGGCCCGGTCCAGCGCCCGGCGCACCGACGCCTCGATGCCCTGGACCGCGATCTTGAACACGGCCCGACCGTCGAAGTGCAGGCGGTGCAGGAAGGGGTCGCGGTGTGAGCTCAGCCGGCCGCGGGTGCCCAGAGTGGGGAACACCATGGTGCGGCCGGCCACGCCGTCGGCGCCCAGGTCGGCGGCCAGGACCCCGTCGCCGTTCTGCGACGGCTCCAGCACTGCCGCGCCCGCACCGTCACCGAACAGGATGCAGGTGGCCCGGTCCCAGTAGTCCATCACCCAGTGCAGCTTCTCGGCCCCGACCAGCAGCACGCGCTCGGCCATGCCCCCCGTGATCATCGACGATGCGGTGGCCGTGCCGTAGATCCAGCCGCTGCACGCCGCGTTGAGGTCGAAGGCGGCCGCATTGACCGCGCCCAGGCGTTCCTGCAGGACGCAGGCATTGCTCGGGCAGGTGATCTCGGGCGTGACCGTGGCCAGGATCAGCATGTCGATGTCGGCGGGCTCCAGGCCGGCCGCGGCCAGTGCCCGCAGGGCGGCCACCTCGGCCAGGTCGGTGGTCTCCACATGGGAGATGCCCCGCTCGTGGATGCCGGTGCGTTCCACGATCCAGTCGTTGTCGGTGTCGACGAGCTGTTCGAGGTCGGCGTTGGTGAGCTTCACCGGGGGCACGCACTTGCCCCAGCCCGTGAAGGTGGCCCGTGCGGTCATTGCTGGTTCGCCGTCTCAGGTTCCGTTGGTGGCCGGGCTGGTGCGGTCATTGCTGGTTCGCCGTCTCAGACTCCGTCGGTGGCCAGGCTGGTGCGGTCATGGCAGGTCCCCCGCCTCAGATTCCGTCGGTGGCGAGGCTGACGACGGTGTTGAGCAGGACGTTGGCGCCGGCCACCAGATCGTCGGGCTCGGTGTGCTCCGCGGGGTTGTGGCTGATGCCCTTCACGCTGGGCACGAACACCATGCCGGCCGGGCACACGCCGGCCAGTATCTGGGCGTCGTGGCCCGCCCCCGACGGCATCCGGCGCACCGGCAGCCCAAGCGCCGAGGCGGTGGACTCCACCAGTCCCACCACCCGGGGATCGAAGACGACCGGCTCGAACCGGGCAACCCACTTGGTGTCGATCTCGACGCCCTCGGACTCCGCGATCCGCTTGACCTCGGCCAGCAGGCGCCGCTCGGCCGACTGCAGGTCGTCGTCGTCGGTGTTGCGCAGATCGATGATGAGATGGGCCCGGGCCGCCACCACGTTCACCAGGTCGGGGTGAAGCCGCAGGGCCCCGACCGTTCCCACCTGGGTGCCGCCCATCTCCGAGGCGATGCGCCGCACGGCCACGACCAGCTCGCCCGCGGCCAGGCCCGCGTCGCGACGCATGCTCATGGGGGTGGTTCCCGCGTGGTTGGACTGGCCGGTGATGTTCACCTCGGTCCAGGAGATGCCCTGTACCCCGGTGACCGCACCGATGCGCATGCCGTCGCGCTCCAGCACCGGACCCTGCTCGATGTGAAGCTCGACGAACGCGTAGGGGGTCGGTGCCGGGCACGGCATCGGGCCGCGGTAGCCGATGCGGTCGAGCTCGTCGCCCACCGACTTCCCGTCGGCGTCGGTGGTCGACATGGCCTCCTCGACGGTCAGCCCGCCGGTGTAGCAGAGGCTGCCCATCATGTCGGGCGGGAAACGGGAGCCCTCCTCGTTGGTGAAGAAGGCCGCGGCCAGCGGGCGTTCGAGCTCGACGCGGCTCTCGATGGCGGTCTCGATCACCTCCAGCGCGGCGAGCACGCCCAGGTTGCCGTCGTACTTGCCGCCGGTCGCCACGGTGTCGATGTGCGAGCCCATCATCACCGGCGGTCCCCGGCCCACGTCGGGCTGCGCCGCGACGACGTTGCCGATGGTGTCGATGCTCACGTCGAGGCCGAGGTCTCGCATCCAGGTGACGACCAGGTCACGCCCCTCCTTGTCCGCGTCGGTGAGGGCCAGGCGGTTGTTGCCGCCGCCGGGGATGGGGCCTATCTCGGCCAGGTCCCACAACCGCCGCAACAGGCGCTCGCCGTTGATTTCCAGGAGTCGTCGGTCGCCGTCGAATCCGGCCATGGGCGGCGAGGCTAGCCGCGGCTCGTCCGGGAATTGGCAGTGAAATGCTCGCTATCCGTGCAGAACGCTGCCAGTTGCTGGATCGGCCGCGGCTCGTCCGGGAATTGGCAGTGAAATGCTCGCTATCCGTGCAGAACGCTGCCAGTTCCTACGAGGCGGCCAGGAACTGCAGGATCACGGCCAGCGACTCGTCCTGCTGCTCGATGTAGTGGCCGTGGCCGCTGCCTTCGAAGATGACCAGCCGCGCGTCGGGCAGGTTCTCGGCCACGTATCGCGCGCCGGCCCCGCCGGGCCCGGCATCGACCGGGGTCAGCACGTCCTCGGAGCCGACCATCACCAGGGTCGGCGCGGTCACCTCGCTGAGCCGGTCGGTGATGTCGGTGTCGATCATGGCCTGGCAGGCGTCGATGAACACGTCGGTGCCGACGTTGCGGGCCGTCACCTCCTGCATCTCGGCCAGGGCCTGTTCGCCGCCGGCCGGCCCGTCCAGGTAGGCACGCGAGAAGGCGTGGGTGAGCAACTCCTCGGCCACCTCGACCGAGGCCACGCCATAGGCCCGGGCCAAGCTCTGCCACACCCGGAACTGCAGCACCCCCATACGGTCGCAGCGGCCCACCGCGCCCGCCCCGAGCAGCAGCTTGTCGACCCGCTCGGGATAGCGGGCTGCGAAGTTGACCGCGATGAAGCTGCCCATCGACCCGCCGTGGATGTGGGCCCGCTCGAGCCCCAGCGCGTCCATCAGCCCGTCCAGGTCGTTGCTCCATGTGTCGAGGGTGTAGCGCTGGGCCGGTCGGTCGCTGCTGCCGTAGCCCCGGTGGTCGTAGTCGAGCACCCGGTAGTGCTTCGACAGGCCCGGTGTGATGGTGGCGTACCCCTCATGGGCGCTGACCGCGCCGCCTATCTGGACGACGGTCTCACCCTCGCCGGTGAACTGGTACCACAACTCGACCCCGTTGACGCTGGCCTTCGGCATCGGCGTACCTCCTGCTCTGCTGCGGGGCCGGCCGGGTGCGGATGCCGGCTGGGCGGGAGCCTATGACGCTGGCCTTCGGCGTCGGCGTACCCCTTGCTCTGCTGCGGGGCCGGCCGGGTGCGGATGCCGGCTGGGCGGGAGCCTATATTGACCGCCGATGCCGCTGGAATCCGTGGTGGACGTGCCCGGGCTGTGCCCGCCGCCGGAGCCGTACTCCTACGCGGTGCGGGCCGGCGACACCCTCTACCTGGCCGGGCAGGTCGCCCTGGACGAGGCCGGCGAGGTGGTTGGGACCACCGTGACCGAGCAGGCCCGCCAGGTGTGGGACAACATCGCCGGCGTGCTGGCCGCGTCGGGCAGCTCCATCGCGGACGTCGTCAAGATCACCTACTTCATGCAGGACGTGCGCGAGATCGCCGAGGAGATCGAGGTCCGCCGGGAGGTGTTCGCGGGCCAGCCGTTCCCGGCGGTGACTGCCTGCCAGGCGGCGGCCCTGGGTCTGCCCGGCCTCAGGATGGAGGTCGACGTGATCGCGGTGATCGGCGCCGGCAGTGAGTGACCCTGAGGCTCGCGATCCGGTCGGGCTGGTGGCCGCCCGCCTGCGGGACCTGGGCCTCGACCATCCGGCCATAGACCCCGCCGAGACGGCGGCCGACCTGGCCGACCGGATTGCCGCGAGCGCAAGCCTCGACGCCCTGGTGCCCGGCAGCGGCGGGCCGGATCCGACGGCGTTCGATCCCAGCTGGCCGGACGGGCCTCCGGCGCAGGGATGACGACCATCGGCGAGGCTGCGAGGGCGCTGCGCTCGGGCGGCACCACCAGCCGCGAGCTCACCGAGGCGAGCCTGGCCGCCGCCGAGGCGTTGAATCCCGACCTGTCGGCGTTCGTGATCATCGACACCGGCGGCGCCCTCGAGGCCGCTGACGCCGCTGACGAGGCCATCGCGGCGGGGCGGGACCTCGGCCCCCTCATGGGCGTGCCGGTTGGGGTCAAGGACATCGTCGACATGGCCGGGCTGCCCACCCGGTGCGGCTCGCCCGCGTACGGTCCTGCTCCGGCCGCTACCGACGCCACGCTGGTGCGGCGGCTGCGGGCCGGTGGCGCGGTCATCGTGGGCAAGACCACCACCCACGAGCTGGCCTGCGGGGTCTACACCCCGCCGGTGTCCAACCCGTGGGACCTGCGCCGGGTCCCCGGCGGCTCCAGCGGCGGCTCGGGAGCCGCGGTCGCGGCCGGGATCGTGCCCATGGGCATCGGCAGCGACACCGGCGGCTCCATCCGCATCCCGGCGTCGCTGTGCGGCACCGTCGGGCTCAAGGCCACCTACGGGCGGGTGTCGAGAGCCGGGGTGGCCGCGCTGTCGTGGTCGCTCGACCATCTGGGTCCCCTGACCGCCACTGTGGAGGGCAGCGCCGCGACCCTCGAAGTCCTGGCCGGACCCGACCCGCGGGACCCGTCGGCGTCGTCGCGGCCGGTGCCCGAGTACAGCCGGGGCCTGGACCGGGGCGTCGACGGGCTCAGGATCGGGGTGCTGCACGGTTCGCCCGTCGAGCCTGTGCAGGCCGATGTCGCCGAGACGTTCGCCGACTCGGCCGACCTGCTCGGCCGCCAGGGGGCGGCCATGGTCGGCGTTGAGGTGCCCGAACTGGAACACGGCCTGGCCGCCGAGTTCGGGATCGTCTGCCCCGAGGCCGCCGCCTACCACCGCGACCTCGTGCGGAGCCGCCCCGACCAGATCGCACCCTTCATCCGCGCCCTGCTGGTGGCCGGGCTGATGATGGAGCCCGAGCACTATTTCAAGGCGCTCCAGGCCCGGCGGGCCATCGCCGGGGCCCTGCGGAGCGCCTTCGTGGACAACCGGCTCGACGCGTTGCTGACCCCGACGCTGCCCGGCACCGCGGTGCCCAAGGACGCCGACGACCTCGACTACGGCGCCTCGACCGAGCCGGCCGGGGCGGCCTACGTGCGCACCACCGGGCCGTTCAACCTCTCGGGCCTGCCCGCGCTGTCGGTGCCGGCCGGCTTCGACCGCGACGGGCTGCCCATCGGCCTGCAGATCGCGGCGGCGCCGTTCGACGAGGAGACCGCGCTGCGGGTCGGTGCCTGCTTCGAGTCGGTGGCGGGCGTGTCCGGCCGGCGGCCGCCCCTGAGCGCCCCCGGCGCAGCCGGCTAGCCCACACAGGAGGACGGCGCCATGCCCTTCACCGAACTGCCCACCGGGATCGAGATGTACTACGAGGTCGAGGGGACCGGCGACCCGCTGCTGCTCATCATGGGCACCGGCGCCGACCATTCGACCTGGGCCGGCCAGGTGGAGGCCTACCGGCACAACTACACGGTCATCACCTACGACAACCGGGGCACCGGCCAGTCCACCCATCCGGCCGATGTGAGCGACTACTCGATGCGGATCCTGGCTGACGACGCGGCCGCGCTGCTCGACGGCCTCGGCGTGGAGCGGGCCCACGTGTCGGGCCTGTCCCTCGGCTCGGCCACCTCCCAGGAGCTCGCCGTGAACCACCCCGAGAAGGTGGCGACCCTGCAGCTGCACTGCACCTGGGGGCGCTCCGACGAGTGGTTCATCCGCATGATCGACACCAACGAGACGTACATCCTCCACGACGACCCTGCCGGCTACATCCGCACCGCGCTGCTGTGGGTGGCCAGCCCGACGTTCATCAACGACCAGCCCGACGACGTGGAGGCCTTCGAGCGGGGCTTCATTCTCGAGAATCCCCACCCGCCGTCGAAGGCGGGGCTGCTCGGGCACTTCCACGCCGACAAGACCCACGACGCGCTCGACCGGCTCGGCTCCATCAAGGTGCCCACGCTGATCACGTCGGGCGAGGCGGACTGGCAGGTGCCGACCCGCTACGGGCTGGAGGTCCAGGAGGCCATACCGGGCTCGACCATGCACGTGTTCCGGGGCCCCCACTCCAGCCACATCGCCTTCCACGAGATGGCCGACGAGTGGAACGCGTTCACGCTGGGCTGGCTGGACCGCCAGACCCGCATCGCAGGCTGAGGCCGAGCGGCCCGTGAGCGAAGCGAACAGGAGCGGGAATGACCACGCTGCGCCGCGACGGGCTACCGATCAATCCGCGCTCGCTCCGAGCCCTACGCTGTGACCGGTGACTGTTAGGCGCCGCCGCCTCGACATCGAGATGGTGCGCCGCGGCGTCGCCCGGAGCCGCAGCGAAGCCCTCAGACTCATCGAGGAGCGGCGGGGGACCGTCGGCGGGTCTCCGGCGGCCAAGGCGGCCCGCCTGGTCGACCCGGCCGAGGCCGTCGTCGTGGCCGGCGACCGGCCTCGCTACGTGTCCAGGGGCGGGCGGAAGCTCGAGGCTGCGCTGGCCGGTTTCGGCATCGCCGCGTCCGGGGCCCGGGCCATCGACGTGGGAGCATCGACGGGCGGGTTCACCGACTGCCTGCTGCAGCACGGCGCCGTGGCGGTCGTGTCCATCGACGTGGGCCGCAACCAACTCCACGAGCGGCTTCGGGCCGACCCGAGGGTGGCGTCGTTCGAGCGCACCGACGTGCGGGCCGTCGATCTGGCCGTCATCGGCGGGCCGGCGCCGCTGGTCGTGGCCGACCTGTCGTTCATCTCCCTGCGCCTCGTGGCGCCTGATCTGGTGAGGCTCGCGACCGCCGACATCGTGGCCCTGGTCAAGCCCCAGTTCGAAGCGGGCCGGGCCGAGGCCGACCGGGCCCGGGGCGTGATACGGGATCCAGTCCTATGGCGCCGGGCGCTGCAGGACGTCTGCCGCGCCGTTGTGGGCGCGCGAGCCGCCATCATGGGGGTCATGGTCTCGCCTCTCACCGGCGCCGAGGGCAACGTGGAGTTCCTGCTCCATGCCGACGCCCGTCCCGACGCCGCCGGTCTGGCCGACCCGTCCACGGCCATCGACGGTGTTGTCGCCGAGGCTGCCCGCGAGCGGGGAGCCTGAGGTCTGTGGCGGTCGTCGGTCTGATCGTCCATCAGGGTCGTCCGGAGGCCGCGGCTGCGGCCCGCGACCTGTCGCTGTGGCTCGACGGGCAGGGCCACAGCGCCCGCATGCCGCCCGAGGAGGCCGCGGCCGCGTCGTGCGCCCATCTGGCGGTCGACCCGGCCCGTTTCGCCGAGGGCCTCGACGCGGTGGTGACCCTCGGCGGGGACGGATCGATCCTGCGGGCGGTCGAGCTGGTGGGGGAGTCGGGCGTGCCGATCCTCGGCGTGAACTACGGCCGCATGGGCTATTTGACCGAGGTGGCGCCGGCCGACGCCCATTCCGCCATCGACCGGGTGCTGGCCGGCGACCACGGCATCGAGGAGCGGATGCTGCTCAACGTGGAGCTCATCGCCGGGTCCGCGGGGGCTGATCCGGTCCCGCAGAGGTTCCTCGCTCTCAACGAGGCTGTCGTGGAGCGGCCCGCGGCCTCCTACGCACTGCGTCTGGGGGTCTCGTTCGACGACGAGCACTTCACCTCGTACGCGGCCGACGGCATCATCGTGTCCACCCCCACCGGCTCGACCGCCTATTCGCTGTCGGCGCGGGGGCCGGTGATCGACCCGGCCCATCGGGCGCTGCTGCTCACGCCGGTGTCGCCCCACATGCTGTTCGACCGATCCATGGTGGTGGACGACACCACCCGGGTGCAGCTCGAGGTGCTGTCGGACCGGGGCGCGGTGCTGTCGGTGGACGGCCGGCGGCTGGCCGGGCTCGACCAGCACGATGCCGTCGTGTGCTCGGCGTCTCGGAGTCCGGCTCGCCTGGTGACCTTCGGGGCCCGCCGGTTCCATCAGGTGCTGAAGACCAAGTTCGGACTCAATGACCGCTGAACGCGGGTTCTTGTTCGGGCGTGTGGTCGGGGATGATCCCAGCGCCCGCAATCCCGGCTCAATGACCGCTGAACGCGGGTTCTTGTTCAGGTGCTGACCGAGCTGATCGTGCGAAACCTCGGCGTGATCGAGGAGATGGAGCTGGTCCTGGGCGACGGCATGACCGCGGTGACCGGGGAGACGGGCGCGGGCAAGACGCTGGTCGTCGGCGCCATCGACCTGCTGACCGGCGGCCGGGCCACCGGTGCGCTGGCAGGTCCCGGCGCGCCGCAGGCGGAGGTCGAGGGCCGGTTCGTCACCGGCGACCGCGAGGTTGTGCTGCGCCGGGTCATTCCCGCGGACGGCCGGTCCCGGGCCTACATCGACGGCCACCTGGCCACCGCGGCGGCGCTCGAGGAGCTCGGGCGCGATCTCGTCGACCTGCACGGCCAGCACACCCATCAGTCGCTGCTGAGAGGCCCCGTCCAGCGATCCGTCCTGGACAGCTTCGGCGCGGTCGACACCGCGACGATGGCCGGCCTCGTCGACGAGCTGCGGGCCATCGAGGCCGGCCTCGCCGAGCTTGGCGGCGACGCCCGGGCCCGCTTCCGCGAGATCGATCTGCTGCGCCATCAACTCTCCGAGATCGACGGTGCCGCCATCTGCGATCCCGGCGAGGACGAGCGCCTCGACCGGGACGAGTCGGTGCTGGCCGATGCAGCCGCGCACCGCCAAGCCGCCGCCCAAGCGATGAGGCTGCTCAGTGCCGACGGCGAGGTGTCCGACGGGCTGGGCCGCGCGCAGGCCGTCCTTGCCGGGCGGGAGCCCTTCGCCGGCCTCGTCTCCAGGATCGCGGACGCGTCGGCCGAGATCGCCGACATCGCGGCCGAGGCCAGGGCCTGCATGGAAGCGATCACCGACGATCCCGTCGCCCTGGCCGCGCTGCGCGAGCGGCGGCAGCTGCTGGCCGCGCTGCGGCGCAAGTACGGCTCCACCCTCCAGGAAGTGCTCGACTTCGGGGCCGAGACGGCGCGACGGCTCGACGAGCTCGAGGGATACGAGGCGAGAGCCGCCGCCTTGGAGTCGCGCCGGTCCGAGGTGTCGGAGCGCCTCGGGGCGGAGCGGGCCCGCGTGCTCGGCGAGCGCTCCGGGGCCGCGCCCCGGCTGGCCGCCGCTGTCGAGTCGCACCTGGCCGAGCTGGCCCTGGGCAAGGCCCGCCTGACCGTCGACGTCGGCGGCGATGCCGGCGAGCAGGTCTCGTTCCGCTTCGCGGCCAACCCCGGCCACGAGCCGATGCCTCTGAACCGGGTGGCCAGCGGCGGCGAGCTGGCCCGGACGATGCTGGCTCTGAGGCTGGTGCTGACCGCAGGACCGGAGACGCTGGTCTTCGATGAGGTCGACGCGGGCGTCGGCGGCACGGCGGCCCGAGCGGTCGGCCGCAGCCTGGCCGCCCTCGGCCGCGACCATCAGGTGATCGTGGTGACCCACCTCCCGCAGGTGGCGGCCCACGCCGACCACCATCTGGCGCTGGAGAAGACCGAGGTCGCAGGGGCGACGACGGTGGGGCTGCGCACCGTCTCCGGGGAGGACCGCCTGGTCGAGCTGTCGCGGATGCTCTCGGGGTCGCCCCAGTCCGCTTCGGCCCTGCAGCACGCCGAGGAACTGCTGGAAGCCGCGGCGTCCCAGCGGTTGCGCTAGGGCCGAGCGAGCGGCCGGCCGAGACGGCGGGCGCGACACCCTGTCCCTGCGCGCCGTGGTGAGCAGCCGGCGCCGACCCTGTCGCGCCGGGGCCATTCAATGACATAGGGGGACTGGACATAGGGGGACTGGTTCGTTTCAGGCCGCGGCGGGCCACGGCAGGCGAGCTGCGTGCTGTGGTCAGTGGCTGTTCGGCGGGGCCCGGCACCCGGGATCCGGGGGTTTCACTCGTTGGCCCATTTGCCGATTCTTCACATGATGCGGACATCACATGGTCGATGTGGTATGGTGTGTGTGGTTCTGTTCGGGTGGTTCCGAACGGGGAGGCTGTGGGGCTTCTCTCGTTTGACCGGGCCGCAGGGGCGGAACTGCTGTAGATGGGGGCTTTGGGAGCCGATGTTCGACACTGACACTGATACTGGCGCTGGCGGCGGGTTTGGCCGCGGCTGGGCCGGGGCCGCTCAACGACGTAGACCTCCGGGGGGAGTTTCTCCTCGGCGGCGTGGGCTGCGTCGGCTGGCGGGTGCCGAAGATGGCTGCGGCGGGGGCTGTTGTGGTTGACTGGTTTTGCTGTGGTCTTTCAGGGGCTTGTGGGGTTCCCTGTCCCTGATGACATCGAGGGTCTGGATCGGCTGGGGCAACCTGAGGCGTGGGCTCTGACGCCGGACTGCGGCCCGGGCTGGAGTTTCACGGGCTCGGTGTGCGAGAGGCGTGTGCCGGCGACTCGACACGTTTCTTATGGGTGCGCGGTCGGGTACATCATGCGCGGCTCGGCCTGTGTGAGGACCGAGACTGAGAACGCGACGCGTGTCACCGTCTACACCTGCCCGTCGGGGTACTCGGGGGGAGGCAGTTCCTCTATCTGCTCCAAGAGTGTGCCGGCGACTCGACACGTTTCTTATGGGTGCGCGGTCGGGTACATCATGCGCGGCTCGGCCTGTGTGAGGACCGAGACTGAGAACGCGACGACCAGGTGCCCGTCGGGGTATTCCCTCCGCCAGGGCGGCTCTTGCGGCAAGACGCTCAGAAAACCGGCTTCTACCAAGACGACCTGCCCGAGCGGATGGGTGAGAGTCGGTGGTGTGTCGGTCTGCCCTCGCGGCACGAAGACCAAGAAGTACTGCACGAGCGGGTACACGCTGCTTGGCAGCATTTGCTATAGGACCCTCACGGCAAGCCCGACGTATTCGTGTTCGCCGGGGTGGTCGCTGTCCGGTAGCACATGCACACGGCTTCTCACCCGCAGTCGGGGTTCGACGACATCGTATTCCTGTTCGTCGGGCACTCTGATGGGGCGGCAATGCATACTCACCAAGGCCGGTTCGGCTAGCGCGTCGTATTCGTGTTCGCCGGGGTGGTCGCTGTCCGGTAGCACATGCACACGGCTTCTCACCCGCAGTCGGGGTTCGACGACATCGTATTCCTGTTCGTCGGGCACTCTGATGGGGCGGCAATGCATACT
>Ga0209544_1001559_pt1 | contig 24465 bp, 19 predicted proteins | sample MesohylPK_FD_187297 | JGI IMG/M metagenome (GOLD analysis project Ga0209544, IMG submission 187297) | Host-associated microbial community of the marine sponge Aplysina aerophoba from Gulf of Piran - sponge mesohyl, lysed by proteinase K... | ecosystem: Host-associated > Porifera > Sponge >...
CGCGGACGTCATGGCCATCGCATCCTGAGCAAACGCTGCCCACCCCTGAGCGGTGTCGACTTGCGGCGCCTCGACGATGCCGGACCGATCTCCGCCGTCCGTCTGGCCTAATCCCGGTTCACGGCATTCCTGAGTATCTTGCTTGCCTTGAACACCGGCACCGTAGCCTCCGGTATCTCCAGGGCCTCGCCGGTGCGCGGATTGCGCCCGCTACGGGCCATCCGCCGCTTCGTCGTGAACCGCCCGAAGCCCACAATTGTCACGTCCTCGCCCTGTGCAAGCGCTTCGCCGACCATCTCGAACACCACGTCCACCAAGAGCAGCGAGGCCAAATGGCTCAGGCTTCATCCGGCATCCGCGATCGTGTCCACTTAATCGGCTGATGGACACCAATACGGCGGCCATCCATGATCGATCACTCTCCCCGAATCCCGTCAAGCCGGACAGGCGGTCCTCAGCGGAGGGTTACGCAGTCACCACGGGGACAGAAGGGTTCGCGAGCTCGGTCGGTGCGGCGCAGCGGGGTGATTGCGCCTTGCGGAAGCGTGTCGTGGTGGGGAGATGCGCAGCTAGGATTTGCGGAGCCAGTTCCATATGCGGCTCCACCAGCGGGCCTTTCGTCGTCTTCTCGCGATATCGGCAGTCTTGGCTTCGCTGTCGCGGGCCTGCCCCGCTCGAATCTCCTTCTCGGTCCAGGCGAGAGTCCAGCGCGTGTGTCCCCTCTCGATGAGGTAGTGGCTCCTGCACGGCAACCGCCAGTTGCCGATCGAGGGCCTGATGCTGACGGACTCACCATCGTACTCGAGGCGCCATTCGCTTCGGCTCAATGGCAGGCTGACTTCCGTGCCGCAGCCACAGGCGCAGAGGTGCTCCGTCAGTCGGTGCTTCACCGATATGTATAGATTGCCGGGTTCGAGCGATGGCGGCATGTCATCGACCCAGACCGCCGTCCAAATGCGTATCTTCAAGAGGGGGAGTTCCCTTTCCGGTCCTGGAGAAGGCGGCCGGTCGAGGCCGAGACGAGTACAGTATCCATGTCGTTCGGGCGGTCGTTTCTGTAGATGCCCACCCTCGCCTTCCACTCGAGGACCGCAAGCGCGGCGCCGAGCATGTTGAGTTCCACGGTCTGCACGATACCGTATGCTTGGTCCGGTCCTTCCTTCGCAGGGAGTTCGGTCGGGCGCGGGTCCCTGGGACGAAACGAGGTTTCCACTTTGACGTTGCCGCCCAGTTGGTCGTTGGACTCGCCCTCGACTTCCACGCCGATTCCGACACTGACGTGGTAGACGCCGAGTTGGATGCAGGCGGCCTGTATGCCTCGGCGCACGGTCAGATCATCCACGGCAATGAAGACCGTCGTGAACTTCGCAAGGGTCTCCCTGCAGTCGCCGGTCAGCTCCTCGGTGTGCACGAAGACCCCTTGTTCGCGAACGACGGAATAGGTGCGCCTGTACCAGTCGACCTTGGAGCATGAGCCGCCGAGCTCCTCGATGCGGGCCGCGCCGCACATCCGAAACGCGTTGTGTTGTTTCAGCACATCCTTGTCGAACAGGTGCAGCTCCTTGACATTGGTCTTCGCCAGGATGTCCATCAGGTAGGAGCCCGTGCCGCCCACCCCGACGATGGCAACGACTTCGTCTTCGATGCGCTGCTCTATTCCCTTCAGGCCGTAGCGGTAGGTGTTCGTGTCGATGTACTTGAAGCGGGAATCGAGTGCGATCGTGGGCGCTTCACCGGTCTTGGCGGCTTCAAGCACGCCGGGATGCCTGATATCCGCCTGGCCGGCGACTTCGGCGATGTAGGTCGTGACCTTTTCCTCGTAGTCGACGTAGGCGCGCTTCTTGCCGTCGGCGACGGGCTTGCGCGACCACTGCATGTAGGCAGTCAACCCCTCGCCGAGGCCATGACCTTCCGGCCAGGCACCGCAGGAGAGGTATTGTTCCATGCTGGAGCCGTCGGCGTAGAACGGCGGCTTGCCGGTCCACCAGACCGTATGGTCACCGGGAGGCGTGGCGCTGCCGTCGGGGAACTCGATGCTCATGACCATGTCCGCGCGTGCGAGTTGTCCCGCAGCGTCTTTCAGGTAGGGCACGTTCTTGACGACGAGGTAGGCGCCGCGCAGCTCAAGGGGGAAGCCGACCTCGGTCAGGGCCTTGAGATCGGGGCTACGATCGATCGGTGAATTTGACATCGAATTTCATCTCGTCGACGACCGGGACGAAATCGTCCTCCTTGAGAATCCCTTCCTCCTCGTCCTTCGGTCCGTCCTTCCAGGACACGTCGTATTCGTAGAGCGGACCGTGCTTGCCGTCGGGATAGCCGAGATCCACCACCTCCTTGTAGCCGATCTTTTCCTTGTCGAAGGCGTGTTTGCGTCCGCGTACGTAGATGTGGATATGCTTTGCAGCGGCCATGGATCTTCTCCTTCATGCCGTGAGTTGCGAGTGGGTTGATGAAACGACCTCGATCAGGTCGGTGGAGCGTTGCCACCCGGTGGGTGGCGTCGCCTGGAGGGCCACGGCCACGGGGTGGGCGTGGCGATCGCGAGGTGGGCAGACCGCGCGGGAATGGGGGTGCGGCGAGAGTCGCCCCAGGTTTCCGCGCCGTGTCCGTGGCACGCACGGATGCGCATAAAGCGGGTGCCAGAGATCACGATGTTGCGGCATGGCCATGTTCTTCTCCGGCCGCTAGCTGCGCGGGCGCACGCGGTGCGCGAGGGTGATGTCGGCAAGTTCGAGACCCCTGCGGTTGATCTCGTTTCGGACCTCGTCATAGACCGGGGCGGTCCCGTCGAGATCTGAGATGGTCATGACGATGGTGAAGGGCACTCCGGAGGCGGGGAAGATGTCCCCGGCCCGGGTCGAGGAGCGCAGCGCGAGGCGCCAGTTGCTCGACGTGCCGCGTCCTCGCGGCATGGCGAGGTGGTAGCGCTTCACGGGTGTCCACTTGAGGCCGGTCTTCAGGAGGTACGTCTCCGTGTAATCGCGGCCGGCGGGCAGTTCGCTGTCGTAGTGGTTGAGGCGTGACTGCGGATCGTCTTCGCCGGTGTCGGGATCGGTCTCGATCTGGTGCAGGTAGGCTTCGAGCTGGACCCTCAGGCATTCGGCATCGAACTGGGCGTCGATCGGTGGTGTGAACGCCAGGGTAAGATCGACCTTGCCTCGACACTTTCCGGCGGGCGTCACAAGGGATCTGGGCCAAGAGAAGACGAACTGGAGCTCGCGGCGGGAGGCAAGGAATTCCGAAAAAACCAGGGTGATCGAGTGGGGCCTGTCGGAGAGGCACGCGTCGGCCGGAGGCGCGGTGCCGAAGCCGACGAATTCGCGGGCGACATGACGCAGTGCAGCATGCTGCATGGCTTCACAGCGCTGCGCGCGGTGGACCAGGAGAGCAATGAGGGTCTCGCGCGGTATGGCTCCCTCGAGCCGGTGGTCGATGGTCGCCACGGTCGAGGCGACCAGTGGGGCGGCGAAGCTGGTGCCGTTGTTGTCGACGACCGTGTTGTCGGATGCGAAGGAGGAGAGCCCGGTTCTGTTTCCACCGCGCGGTGACACGCCGCCATAGTGGGACAGGTCGGGCTTGCGTGCGCCGCCGGCGCCGGGGCCGCGGCGCGTGTAGGTGGTCGGAAGGTCAGCGTCGTGGCCGGCTATGCCGGGAGGATTGAGTGCACCGACCGATAGTCCAAGCAGGTGTTCGGCCGGTGCGGTAATCAGCTCATCGGCGCCTGTTCCGCCGGCGAGCAGCCTTACCGCGTCATTGCCGTCGCTCGGCCAGGGGGGCCGCGCTTGCGGGCCGCGAAGGTTGCCGGCGGACACGACGAAGAGGACATCGTGTTCTGCGGCGATGTCGTCGAGCGCCCGTGCGAAGATCGAATAGCCGAGACCTCGGCGCAGACCCGGCGCTCCGAGGCTCAGGTTGAAGACGCGGACGCCAGCATTGGACTTGGCGCGGATGACCTCCTCCTCCAGTTGGTCGAAGAAATCGGAGGGGACAATGTAGTAGCTGGGAAACAGGCCCGATCGCGGCATGAGAGGGATGTCGAAGTAGCGGCAGCCCTCGGGCTCGAGCGTTGCTTCAATGTGAGGGTTCAACGCCCTGGCGCCGGCGATTAGACCGGCGATAAACGTGCCGTGTGCGAGATCGCGATCGGCTGGGTCGATCGGATCGGTGCCGCCGGTGCGCCAAGGCGCAAGCGGCGGAATGCTGGCGACACCCCCATCGATGATGCCGACCACGGGCGAACCATTTTTGGGGGGAGCGGGCAGATCGGCGGACTCTGCCGCCTCGGAGCGGTCGAGCGGTGCGATTTCGAGCGAAGGCGGCAGGGTGATGCGCCTTACCATGGGCTCGGCCGCCATCTGTTCAAGGAAGTCCTGATGACGCGCTACCGGAACGTTCTGCGTGGCCGAGCGGAGCGCAGCGCGTTGCAGTTCTTCGTGTGTTGAAAGCGGACCGCCGAGGGGAAGCGAAATGAAAGACCGTTCGACGTCGCGGGTCAGCTGAATGGAAATTGCCAGATGGCCGCGGCTTGAGCGCCTGCTCTCGGCCGGGAACAGCGGCAAGGCCACGATGCCACCCAGGCGGACGAGGCGGCGGCGAAAGTCCTCGATCATCGAGTCGACCGCAGCTCGGTCGAGCGTCGGGTCGGGCCGGAACAGCTCCACCAGGTATGCGCCGAGCGTGTCGGGGCGGCTGAGCCATTCAGCGGCCTCGCGGGCGGAGAAGGCGATACGGTCGGCAGGTGCGGGAAGGCGGATGTCCTCGATGCCGCCGAGTTCGCTGCGATAGGCAGAAGGCCGGGGTTCGAAATCGCCGGTCTCCTCGTTCTCCACCACTCGCGGTTCGAGCTCTGCCCGGGTTTCGATACGGTGATCCAGGCTGTCGAGCGAGTCTGGTGTGCACTGAAAGAAGATCTCCCCGATCCCCCCGCCCCCGACGAGACGGAACGAATTGCCTCGCGAAAAAAGGGCGTTCAGGGGGCGGTAGCTCTTCGCCAATGCCGCTTCTCGCATTTGCACGATCACGAACCCGGCCGCCTGGTCGTCGCGACGCAGGGTTGCGGAGGCATCACGAATGCGCTGACGCATGGCGGACTTGTGACGTGAGAATCCCAGGTTGTCTCCGCCGAAGAAATCGCGGTTACCACCGCCCGGGCGGCTTTCCCGCAAGGAGATGAACTGTCCCGTATCGAGGAAGACCTGGATGGGACGGGAGACGCTTTCCTGCTCAGCCATCGTTTACTCCTGGGGCGTCCTGCCTTGCAGTGCTTCTTCGTGGTCGTGAGATTTGAGGCGCCTTGAAATCGTGCTCTGCGAAACGCCGAGAACGCTCGCGGCTTCCGTTTGCGTGAGGCCTGCGCCTTCGATCAAAGCGTCTAGCAGGGCATCGTCCGAGCGAACGAGGAGCTCCTGCCGGCGTTCGTCGAAGAGCAAGGCGTTCAGGGTGGCCTGCCGCCTGAGCGCCGAGAGCAGGGCTGCCTGCGTGGGCCTGCCCTGAACGCTGGACTTTCGGCCGTCTCTGGCGTGCAGGACCAGGTAACGCTTGCCTCCGGTGATCAGCGTTTCGAGATCCGCCCCGCTCATTCCTTCGGTGAGCCAGACCAGCATGCGCATCTCGCTGTCAGACAGGTGAACCGGCGCGAGAAAGCGCTTGAGCATGGTGGCTCGCGTGTCGGATTCGGGCTTGGGGATACGGATTCGGGATTCGAAGCGTCGCCACACGGCCGAGTCCAGCAGGTGTTCGTGATTGGTGGCGGCGAGCGTGAATCCCTGAACGTTTCGTGCATCGAGACACTGCAGCAGCGTGTTGACGACGCGCTTGATCTCGCCGACTTCCTGACTGTCGTCGCGTGCCTTGGCAATGGCGTCGAACTCGTCGAGGAAAAGGATGCAGCGGTACCGTTCGGCAAAATCGAACAGTGCGCCGATGTTGCGTGCCGTCGTGCCGAGGAAAGATGAGACGAGGCCGTCGAGCCTAGCCTCGACGATGGGCAGGCGGAGCTGGTGTCCGATGAACCTGGCCAGAAGCGTCTTTCCGACACCGGGCGCCCCGTAGAGGAGGCATCGCATGTTCGGCTTCACGCCCATTCGTGCCAGATCCTCGACCCGGTCCCATTCCCGCAGCTGATCCGAGATCGCCGCCTCAAGTTCTGGTTGAAGGATCGGAGCGGGATCGTCGAGGTCGTCGGGGAAGACGAGGCGCACCAGTGGCGCGCCGGTCTCCCGATCCGTCGGTAGCGGAGTAGACCGTGAGAGGGTCTCACCGGGCAACTGCAGTCCAGTGCGTCGAGCGCGCATCTGTTCGAGAGCCATCGGTGCCGCGTCTTGTCGGCGTTCTTGCCTGGTCAGCAACTTGTCGAGCTTCTCGGCCTGTTTCGGGTCGCTGTCGTTGAGGGCGTTTCGGAGTCGGGCGATCTGGTGAGCGATCCTCTCCTCGTCTCCGTTCAGCGCCATGCGCGATAACGCGAGAACAATGTCGAAATTCTCCACTTTTATTCTCCTATGCGACCATGTGATGCGGATCACGCCTAAAATATGCACCAAGATTGGATTGAATGCAACCCCGGTGGTTGTCGACGAGATGGAGCATGTGCCGAGACGTGAGTGGAGGTGGTGAGAACGCTCGGTTGTCCGCTCGCCCGAGAATGGTGGCGGGGTGGTGCATGTGCTCGCGCAGAGTAAGGCGGGGAGACGAACTATGCTGGACTTGACATCGTGGGATGAGGCGTTTCCGGGTCGGTCCACCAGCGAAGGCCCACAGATTCGGGCCTGCCGGCACCGGATCCACAATCGACGGACCGAACCGATTCGCTTGCACCTCAAGACCGCGCCCCCCTCCACGGCCCGGCGATGACCCGGAACTCCGCCTCTTGCCTGACGGCGCAACACTCTCTAGAATATGCCGCATGGCAAATATAGCTCTTGATCCGGGCAGGACGGACTCCTCCCCGACCGACATCAGCGATGCCGAAACCGCCGCCATGCTGCGCGCCTTCTTCAGCCTCGCGCAGCGATGGAGGCTCAACGACCGCGAGGGGCGCATCCTGTTGGGCTGGCCCGCGGCCCGAACCTACGCGCGCTGGAAGGCAGGCGAGGTTCAACCCTCCCGCATTTCCCGCGACACCCGGGAACGCCTCTCCCTGCTGATGGGCATTCACAAGGGTCTCCGCTATATGTTCCCGGACCCATCTCGCGGCTACACTTGGCTGCGCAAGCCGAACCGCGATTTCGGCGGAGAGACCGCACTCAACCGGCTTCTCGCCGGTTCCATTCCCGATCTGGCGGCTGTTCGAGCCTACCTCGACGCGGAACGCGGCGGTTGGTGATTCCGGACCTCACCAGGGTTCGCTGGCCGCACACGTTTCGTCTGGTCCGCTCGATCTACCCTCCCGTCGATCTATTCGAGGACATCGCCGACCCGGCCGACTGGGAGCTGATCGCGGCCGCCGAGGCCAAGACCGACCCGCGAATGCGCGACGAGGTCGGCGCAATCCATCTGGTGCCGCCGGAAAGACGCGTGTCCGGCCCGGGCGCCAGTTGGGCCATGGCACCCTTCTGCCACGTCTCTCGAGACAGGCCGAGCCGCTTCAGCGACGGCACCTACGGCGTCTACTACGCCGGCGACCGCTTCGAGGTCGCGCTGGCGGAAACGCTGTTCCATTTCCAGCACTTCATGTCGGCGACCGCCGAGGAGCCCTCCACCGCGGACTACCGTGAGCTCGTCGGCCGTCTGGATGCCGACCTCCACGACCTGCGGGCCCCGCCGGCCTTCACCGCCGAGCTCGACGCCAACGATTACGCGGCCGCGCAGTCTCTCTCGCGCGCACTGCGAAACGGCCACGCCAGCAACGGCATCGTCTACCCGAGCGTGCGTCATCCCGCAGGCGAGGCCGTGGCGGCATTCTGGCCCGATGTCGTCGGCATCCCGGTCCAGGCCAGACGCATTTGCTATCGCTGGGACGGACGCCGGGTCGATGCATGGCTGACATACGGCGACGATCAATGGCAGTCCCCGCCATGACGGCGAGTCGCAGGGCCGCACCTCAGCCGATCAGCCTCCGGCGGCCATGCGCTCAACCATTGTTCCGCTCCGGTCCGCAACTCTCTGCCGCGTCACCGGGCCAGGCCCTGGGGCAGCAAGGGCTGGAGCATCTTACGGGGCCCTGCAGTGCCAGGGGTGGAAAGCGCCGGAATTCCGATGCCGAAAGCAGTTTGCGGGGCCTGCCGCGGCACCTATCCTTTCCTTCATGGACGCCATGGAAGCAGGCTCGGTCGGCAGCTTGGAGGCTCGAGCTCGGCAGGCGATCGAGGCCTGGTGGGCGCGCAACGGCATGAGCACTAGGGCCGTCGGTGCCGCCGCGATGCGCGACCGAGATTTCGTCCTCTCGCTCCGGCGCGCCCGAAGCCCCCGCCTCAGAACGGTGGACCTTCCGCTCGCCGCCATGGGCGACCCGCGAACTGCAGATTCCGGCTACCACCGCAAGGAACGTGCGTCGCTGGGAATCCCGAAAGCAGGGAATCCGTGTTACTTCTACGATGCAGTTGGCCTGTCAGTCGGGAGGAACGACAAGGGACGAGGGGCGTGGGGTTGGATCAAGCCGAATTCATGACGCCTTGGCCGGTGCTCAGGTGGGCGAAGAAGTGCTGAGGGAGTGATGACGTCACTTGAAGACCTCAAGCCCAACGCTTCGCTTCGCGGGATTCTCCCTAGCGGGCTCGTCACGGTCGTCAACGTGCAGTGGTACGGCTCACAAGCCTTGGAGCTGACCTATAAGGACGCCACAGGCAAGGTGGCTGACGAGCTCCTCTATCGACATGACGAACCGAGGCTCGACATCGTCGAAGAAGGCCGCCCCTGGAGCTTCGACGGTGACGGCCGTTTGTTCCGGCTCGTCTCGGAAGCCCAGCGTATCCATCTCGCCCATTTGTTCGACCCGGTACTGGCGGTGCACACATCGGTCGTCGAGCCCCTGCCGCATCAGATCACGGCGGTCTACGAAAGTATGCTGCCGCGCCAGCCACTGCGCTTCCTGCTGGCCGATGACCCGGGCGCCGGCAAGACGATCATGGCCGGTCTCCTGATGAAGGAGCTGATCGTACGCGGCGATCTTCAGCGCTGCCTTGTCGTGTGCCCCGGTAGCCTCGCGGAGCAATGGCAGGACGAACTGTATCGCCGCTTCAACTTGCGGTTCGAGATTCTGACCAACGATAAGCTGGAAGCGGCCCGGACAGGCAATTGGTTCGTCGAGACCAATCTCATCATTGCCCGGCTCGACAAGCTGTCGCGCAACGAGGACGTGCAACAGAAGCTCCAGGCTCCGGATTGCCGCTGGGACCTCGTCGTATGCGACGAGGCGCACAAGCTGTCGGCAACGTTCTTCGGCGGGAAAGTGAAGTACACCAAACGCTATCGCCTGGCTCAATTGCTCTCGTCCCTCACCCGCCACTTCCTGCTCATGACGGCGACGCCACATAACGGCAAGGAAGAGGACTTCCAGCTGTTTATGGCGCTCCTCGACGGCGATCGGTTCGAGGGCAAGTTCCGCGACGGCGTGCACACGGCGGATGTCTCCGACCTCATGCGGCGCATGGTCAAGGAGAAGCTGCTCAAGTTCGACGGAAGGCCGCTGTTCCCCGAGCGTATCGCCTACACGGTGCCCTACAGGCTCTCGGACGCGGAGACTGCGCTCTACAAGGAAGTCACCGATTACGTCCGGGAGGAATTTAACCGGGCCGAGGCGTTAGAAAACGACAAGCGAGCCGGGACGGTCGGCTTCGCGCTGACGATCCTGCAACGCCGTCTCGCTTCCTCGCCAGAGGCTATCTATCAGTCCTTGAGGCGGCGCCGGGAGCGGCTCGAAAGCCGCCTGCACGACCTGGAGATACTCCGGCGCGGTGGCCAGGCCAGTATGGGTTTGGCGCCCCAGATTGCTCTTCTCGACAAGGAGGACGTCGAGGATCTCGAAGACGGCCCGGATAGCGAATTGGAAGAGACCGAAGAGGAAATCCTCGACGAAGCCACCGCCGCGCGATCTATCGAAGAGCTGCGCATGGAGATCGACACGCTTAAGCGTCTGGAGGGGCTCGCCTTCTCCATCCGCCGCAGCGGTGACGACAAGAAGTGGCGCGAACTCGCCACGCTGTTGGGCGAAATCTTCACGCCCGCCGCTATCGCCAATGCGTTCGCCGAAGACCCTGCGCGATGTGACTCGGGCCTCCCGGCGCCGCCCAAGCCGAAACCGTCACCGAACCAGAAGCTCGTCGTCTTCACCGAGCATCGCGACACGCTGAACTACCTGCACGGCCGCACCGCCACTCTCTTAGGGCACCCTGAAGCCGTCGTCGTCATCCATGGTGGCATGGGACGTGAGGATCGAATGAGGGCCCAGGAGGCTTTCCGGCACGACCCGGAAGTTAAGGTGCTGCTCGCGACGGATGCTGCCGGCGAAGGTATCAACCTTCAGCGCGCTCACCTCATGGTCAATTATGACCTGCCATGGAACCCAAACCGTCTGGAGCAGCGCTTCGGGCGCATCCATCGCATCGGCCAGACTGAGGTCTGCCACCTCTGGAACCTCGTGGCCGAAGAGACGCGTGAGGGCGAGGTCTACCGGCGCCTCCTCGAGAAGTTGGAACAGGCCCGCCACGCGCTGGGCGGCCAAGTCTTCGACGTACTCGGCAAGCTCCAGTTCGGGGGCCGCCCTCTCAGGAACCTGCTCATCGAGGCCATCCGATATGGCGAAACGCCTGAGGTGCGGGAGCGTCTGACCCAGGTAGTTGAAAACACCTTCGACAAGTCGCAGATCCGGGATCTCCTGGAAGACCGCGCGCTTGCGCACGATACTATGGACGTCAGCCGCGTCCATCGCATCCGCGAGGACATGGAACGCGCGGAGGCGCGCAGGCTTCAGCCGCACTACATCGAATCATTCTTTCTCGAAGCCTTTCAGCAGCTCGGCGGTACGGTCCGGAGACGAGAGCCTCGACGATTCGAAGTGACGCGGGTGCCGGCGTTGGTTCGCAACCGAGATCGACTGATTGGCATCGGTGAGCCGGTATTGCCACGCTACGAGCGGATCGCCTTCGAGAAGGACTTGGTAGCGCCGTCGGGCCAGCCGCTGGCGGCCTTCGTGTGCCCCGGCCACCCGCTCCTCGACGCCGTCATAGACGTGACGCTCGAACGACACCGCGATCTCTTGCGGCGCGGCGCGGTACTGGTCGATGAGCGCGATACCGGCCTGATTCCGCGCGTCTTGTTTTTCCTTGAGCATGCGATCCAGGACGCGAGTCTGACCAGGAACGGTGAGCGGCGCGTCGTCTCCAAGAGTCTGCTATTCGTCGAGATCGACACCGAGGGTGCGGCGAGGCATCTAAATTATGCGCCCTACCTGGACTACCGGCCGCTGAAGGAGGAGGAGCCTCCCATCTCCGAGATCCTCGCTCGACCTGAGTGCGGCTGGATCGGCCGCGACCTGGAGGCACAGGCCAGGGGGCATGCGATCGCTCAGGTTGTCCCTGAGCACCTAGACGGAGTACGCGGCCGCAAGGTGGCGCTGCTCGACAAGACCGAGGCGGCCGTCAAGGACCGTCTGACGAAGGAGATCAACTACTGGGATTTCCGTGCCGAGCAACTCAAGGAACAAGAGCGGGTCCGTAGGCCGAACGCGCGGCTCAACTCCCTTGAGGCCCGTAAGCGTGCGGACGACCTGCAAGCGCGCTTACAGATGCGTATGGAGGGAATCAAGCGAGAGCGACAGCTGTCACCATTGCCGCCCGTTGTTCTCGGTGGGCTCCTGATCGTGCCCATTGGTCTCGTCACATTGATGAGCGGTGAAGCGAAGTCGGTCGAGCGGACCACAGTGGATACCCAGGCCTCGGCGGAGCGGGCCCGCCAAATCGTCATGCAGATCGAGCGCGGCCTTGGCTTTGAGCCGATCGATCGCGAAGCCGACAAGCTCGGCTATGACATCGAAAGTCATATTCCCGGCACTGGCCGGCTGAGGTTCATCGAAGTCAAAGGGCGGATCACAGGGGCGGAGACGATCACTGTCACCCGTAATGAAATCCTCTACTCTCTCAATAAGCCGGACGACTTCATCCTCGCCATCGTCGAGTTCGACGGCGACAACAGCCACAAGGTCCACTACGTCCGGCAACCGTTTCAGCGGGAACCTGACTTTCATGCAGCCAGCGTCAACTACAAATTTTCCGAACTACTGGCACGCGCGGAGGTACCCCGATGAAGCTTTCAAAGATCGAGATCACTTACTTCCGCTGCTTCCAGTCGCTCGCTATCGATTTACAGCCGGACATCAACGTCATCGTGGGCGCAAACGGTGCCGGAAAGAGCAGTATTCTCGACGCCATCGCCATTGCGCTCTATGAGGTTGTCGCGGCAAACGGAGCAGGAGGGAAACGTCAGCGCGCCACACAGGGAGCAGCGCTTGAGCCAACTGACATATACATCGACCCGCAAGCTACAGGTCCTATGGAAGGGCGGCAATCTTTCGTTCAGGTGCGAGCTACCGCTATGGACTTCTATGAGGTTTCCGAGTTTAGAGAAACGCTCCTGACCGACCAGCCGGTAACTTTAGAATGGTCGGAACACATTCGGTTTACCCAACCCAATACGTTCAGCTACGACACACGCGCTTCGGAACAACTTTCTCGTCTACACCGGTACTTTCAAGCTATTTGGGACGAAATTGGGAAGAGCACTCCTCAGGCTCTCATCCCGTTGCCGGTCGTTGCCTACTACCGTGCCACCCGACGTATACTTGGCATGCCCAATCTTGGAGACATTTTTAAAGTGGACTTGTCGCGAACGGAAGCATTTGCCAACGCTCTAAATGCCGGCGCAGATTTCACGGCCATGTGCCAATGGCTGTACTTACGAGAAAACGAAGAGATACGCGCTCAAGTCTCCCGTGGACAGTCCGATCCGGACGCGTCTTCCAGTTTGCGCGCCTTTCGGGAGGCGTTGAGGAACACGATAGAGGGAGTTAAACGAATCTACTTTGATGGCAGACCCCCACGTCTGATGATTGACCTTCAAAATTCGGAAGGTTCGTCGCAAGCTTTGGAGTTGGCACAACTGAGTGATGGTTATCGGAACCTACTGGCATTGGTGCTTGATTTTGCGCGTCGACTCGCACAAGCAAATCCGAACTGGCCCGACCCACTTAAGGCTCCCGGGATTTTGCTCATAGATGAGATTGAGTTGCATCTCCACCCTCGATGGCAACAGAATGTTGTCCCTAGTCTTCAATCTATTTTCCCCAACACGCAGCTTGTAGTATCGACTCATAGTCCGGCGATTCTTACGACGGTGCGACGCGAACACATTCATCTACTTGGCTCTGATCATAAGTTTGAATACCTCCCGACGGATGTTGGGACATATGGTGCAGAAAACTCTCGTGTTCTCGCCGAGGTTTTCGGCACTCATGCGCGCCCACAAAATGTTGAAACTGTTGGGATGTTGCAAACATATCTTGGTTTAGTTGAGAAACAAAAGCATGATACGGAGGAAGCGCGAAGCCTACGACGGAACTTGGAGAATGACCTTGGCGAGAGTGATCCAGACCTGCGGCGCGCAGATCTTCGCATTCGGCAATTGGTAGCTTTGGGAAAAAAATATGAGGACGATTGAGCGTGGAGCAATTCCGCAATGCCTTGGGAGGCAGCCCGCAGGCCAAGATTGGCGCCACTTCATGGGAACTGAATGCCATGCAACCGTGCACGATTGCTTACTTCAGGAGCAACATGGACTATGCTGTTACTGCGAATTGGAAACCGACGCGGATGATCGGCACATAGAGCACATGGAGCCACGGAGTAAGAAGCAGACACGAATCTATGATTACACAAACTTGGCTCTATCCTGTAATGGTGGAGCAGAAAGGCAGCATTGTGGTCACTATAAGGATAATGGTGCCCGCAAAGCAACCTACAAGTGGGACAGCACTCGCTTTGTTCCGCCCGATAACGCTTTAACGGTGAAGCTGTTCCAGTATCTTTTCGATGGAAGTATCGTTCCAACAGAGGAAGACTCTGATAGAGCAACTTACCTTATCGGCTATCTCGGATTGAACTGTCCACGTCTGGCCGGTCGGCGTCGAGCTCATGCACGTGCCTTGATGGACACTGTTGGGGAGGCGACTGATTCAATACTAATCGCCTGGTTGCTGGAAGAATATCTTTGTGTCAGAGGCGACGGACGCCTTAGGCAATTTCATTCTCTTTCGAAAGCAATCTTTGGACGCTTGAACCATGACGAAGATTAGAAGAAAACTAATCGAAGTAGCTCTGCCGCTAGAAGCGATCAACATTGCCTCGTCGCGCGAAAAATTGATCCGGCATGGTCATCCGTCAACCCTACACTTGTGGTGGGCGCGTCGGCCTCTTGCGGCGGCGCGCGCGGTGATATTCGCGCAGATGGTGGACGATCCCTCTGAGTATGTGGACATTCTGCTTAGCGTGCCGAAGACGAAGCGGGCGGCGGAGCAGGAACTCAAGAGGCGCCGCGCTCTCTGGGAGGCGCGCAAGGCGGAACATGAAGCTGCAAGCGGTGCGGAAATGCCAGAGCCGGGGGCGGAGCCGACGCTGGACGACTGCGCGGCGGACATTGAGCGCAAGCGCCTCTTCGCCATAGTTGAAGACCTGGTCAGGTGGGAGAACACGACGAACGAACTCGTGTTGGAGAAGGCGCGAAGCGAGATCTGGCAGAGCTGGCGGCGCGACTGCGCCAATAATGCAGACCATCCGCATGCAAAGGATCTGTTCAATCGAAACAGGTTGCCCGGCTTCCATGACCCCTTCGCCGGTGGCGGCGCCCTGCCCCTGGAGGGGCAGCGGCTTGGCCTCGAAGCTTGGGCATCCGACCTCAATCCCGTCGCCGTGCTCATCAATAAGGCTATGATCGAGATTCCGCCGCGATTCGCGGGCTTACCTCCCGTTAATCCGGAGCGCGACCCGCACAAGCGCTGGAAGGGCGCCGGGGGCCTCGCCGAGGACGTGCGCTACTACGGCAATTGGATGCGCGACGAGGCAGAGAAACGAATCAGCCATCTCTATCCCAAGATACAGATCACGGCTGAGATGGCGAGAGAGCGGCGGGATCTGAAGCCCTATGTCGGTCGCGAGCTAACCGCCAATGCCTGGCTCTGGGCGCGCACAGTGAATAGTCCCAATCCGGCGTTCCGCCATGTTGACGTGCCGCTTGCTTCAACCTTCATGCTCTCCACCAAGGCCGGTAAGGAAGCCTATGTCGTCCCAGTGATTGAGAACGGCGGCTACCGGTTCACTGTTAAAGTCGGAAAGCCGAGTGATGTCGAGACAGCGAAGGCCGGCACCAAGCTGGGCCGCGGCGCCAATTTCCGCTGCCTCATGTCGGGATCACCGATAGAGGGAGATTACATCAAATCTGAAGGTCGCGCGGAGCGTTTGGGCGCGCGGCTATTGGCAATCGTCGTGGAAGGTGACCGTGAGCGCGTATTTCTTTCTCCGACACGGGAGCATGAAGTCATTGCTCGACAAGCGGTACCTGAATGGCGGCCCGAGGTCGAGTTCTTCCAACAAGCGCTAGGCTTCAGGATTGGCAACTACGGCATGACGAAATGGAGTGACCTATTCACTCCGCGTCAACTCACGGCCTTAGTGACGTTCGCTGATCTTGTGGCAGAAGCGCGCGCGACAATTAAGCAGCGAGCGCGAGAAATTGAGGTAGTCGAAGAGCCCCGAACTCTAGCTGAGGACGGAACATATGCGTCCGCCTATGGGGACGCAGTGGGGCTGTATCTGGCGATTGCCGTCAGTCGAGCAACAGACTATTGGGGGACGGGCGCGATTTGGGAGCCCGGTGGTTTATTCATTGCACACGTATTCACACGCAACGCATTGCCGATGACTTGGGATTATCCAGAAGCAAATCCTTTTGGTGGCAGGAGCGGGAGCTGGAATCAAACATGCGTGGAGTGGATTGAACGGTACCTCAAAACGGTTGGAGCCCACCGCGCTGGGAGTGCAATTCAAGCAGATGCGCAGACCCAATCGCTTTCGTTGGGCCGTGTCGTTTCTACTGATCCACCCTATTATGACAATATCGGATATGCAGATTTGTCGGATTACTTCTATGTTTGGTTAAGACGGTCATTAAGGTCAGTTTTTCCAGATTTATTTGCGACTGTAGCAGTACCAAAAGCGGAAGAGTTAGTGGCTACACCTGGCCGCCACGGCGGTCGTGAGAATGCCGAGAAGTTCTTCCTTGATGGAATGTCACATGCGATGTATCGCCTGAGCGAGCAGGCCCATCCAGTATTCCCGATCACGATCTATTATGCATTCAAGCAAGCAGAGCGTGACGAAAACGAGGGTTCTACCAGTACAGGATGGGAGACTTTTCTTGACGCAGTGATTCGGTCCAGACTTGCTATTGTCGGAACCTGGCCCGTTCGAACTGAGCGACCAGGTAGGATAAGAGAAACTGGGTCTAATGCCCTTGCTTCGAGCATCGTTCTCGTCTGCCGGACACGCCCGGAAAGCGCGCCAGCTGCGACGCGTCGTGAGTTTCTGAACGCTCTCAAGGCAGAGCTTCCCGCAGCCCTCTCGCGACTGCAACGCGGCAACATTGCGCCAGTGGACTTGGCTCAGGCTGCCATCGGTCCTGGTATGGCGGTGTTCACGCGATACTCAAAGGTCGTGGATACCGAAGGCAAACAGATCTCGGTCCGGGATGCACTTGCCACAATTAATCAAGTCCTTGACGAGGTGCTAGCCGAGCAGGAAGGCGATTTCGACCCCGACAGCCGTTTTGCGATCGCTTGGTTCGAGCAGTTTGGATTTAACGATGGCGAGTTTGGTGTCGCTGACGTGCTTGCCCGAGCCAAGAATACAGCTGTGGCGGGTCTGGACGAAGCAGGCATTGTAATTTCTAAGGGCGGTAAAGTGCGTCTTCTGAGACCTCAAGAGCTTCCCGAGCAATGGGATCCAACGACCGATCCGCGCCTAACCATTTGGGAGAGCGTTCATCACCTAATCCGCGTACTTGAGGCTGAAGGCGAAAGCACAGCCGCCGAACTCGCTGCGAAGCTCGGTGCCGAGGCGGAAATCGCTCGCGAGCTCGCTTATCGTCTCTATACCGTCGCCGAGCGTAAGAGGCGTGCAGCTGAAGCGCTTTCGTACAATGGTCTTGTCCAAAGCTGGCCAGAAATAATCAGGCTTGCTCGGGACGCAGCGTCCGACGAAGACCCAGATCAGACCGAAATGTTCAATTGAGGCGAGCCATGGCGATGACCAACCAAGAACGAGTCGGCAAGGCGCTGGATATCCTGAAGTCCGGGCTTGCCCCTTTTGTCGACCGGGAAATCCACGCGGGCGTCAAGTCAGGTGCGGTTCGCATGGACAAAATCCGCCGCTTCTCGGAAGACCCGATGCTGGCTGAGAAGCCGGTTTCACAATGGGACGTTGCCGGGCTTCTCAGACTCATGTGGGAGTGCTGGAACGACGTGTTCCGCAAGACGCTTGGCCGCGCAGAGCGGAGCCTGGTGAGCGAGATCCGCGGTTATCGAAATGACTGGGCACATCAGAACGCATTCTCCAGTGACGACGCAGATCGAGCGCTCGATTCCATTGGCCGTCTACTTACTGCTGTTTCAGCGCGAGAAGCTGAAGACGTCAACCGGATGAAGATGGAGCTACGGCGGCTCATTTTCGAAGAGCAGGCCCGAAGCGAGAGGCGGCGTGGCGCTGGTGCCGTGGAGAGCCAGGTTACGGGCTCTATGAAGCCCTGGCGCGAGGTAGTAACTCCGCACAGGGACGTGGCGAGCGGACGCTATCAACAGGCCGAGTTCGCCGCCGATTTGTGGCAGGTCCATCTCGGCGAAGGCTCTGAGGAGTACCGTAATCCGGCCGAGTTCTTCCGCCGCACCTATCTGACCGAAAGCCTAAAGAGTTTGCTGACCGGCGCCATGCAGCGACTGTCCGGAGACGGCGGCGATCCGGTGGTCCAGCTTCAGACCAATTTCGGCGGCGGCAAGACTCACTCGATGCTGACGCTCTATCACCTTTTCTCAGGCACTGCGCCGGGCGAGCTGCTTGGTGTCGACGGCCTGATGGTGGAAGCCGGCATCGAGAAGCTGCCGTCGAAGATCAACCGCGCAGTCCTCGTGGGCAACAAGATCTCGCCCGGTAGCCCGTCGGTGAAGCCGGACGGTACGGTGGTCAAGACGCTTTGGGGTGAGCTTGCCTGGCAGCTCGGCGGCAAGGCGGCTTTCGGGAAGGTGCGTTACGATGACGAACGCGCGACCAGCCCCGGCGACACATTGCGCGAACTGATGAACGCCTACGCGCCGTGCTTGATCCTAGTCGACGAATGGGTGGCCTATGCCCGCCAGCTCCACGACGATGCGGAACTTCCCGCCGGCAGCTTTGAGACCCATTTCACCTTTGCCCAGGCGTTAACGGAATCAGCCAAGCTCGCAAGACAGTGCCTGCTGGTGATCAGCTTGCCGGCATCGGACACGGCAACTTCACCTCACGCGCAGGCCGATGACGAAGAAGTGGGCGGCGCACGTGGGCGGACGGCATTGGCGCGGCTCCGGAATGTGATTGGTCGCATTGAGTCTTCCTGGTCACCGGCAAGCACAGAGGAAGGCTTCGAGATCGTTCGGCGACGCCTGTTCGAGCAGCTCATCGAGCGCGAGCATTTCACCGCGCGTGACAATGTCGCGCGCGCCTTCGCCGATCTTTATCGCAGCCAGCATCAGGAGTTTTCTCCGGAATGCCGGGATGCCGACTATGAGAAGCGGCTGCGGGCCGCTTATCCCATTCACCCGGAGGTGTTCGACCGGCTCTACACGGACTGGTCGACGTTGGTGAAGTTCCAGCGCACACGTGGTGTTCTTCGGCTGATGGCGGCCGTTATTCATAGTCTATGGGAGAAGGGCGACCGCAACCCGCTGATTATGCCGGCCAACCTCCCGATCGATGACCCGCGCGTGCGTGACGAGCTCACCCGCTACCTGTCGGATCAGTGGAAGCCTATCATTGAGAAAGATGTGGACGGACCGAGTGCCCTGCCGCTAACGATCGACGGCGAGGTGCCTAACCTTGGTAAGTTTGCCGCCACGCGGCGCGTGGCTCGCGCCGTGTACCTGGGTTCCGCTCCGCACGCGACGGCAGCCAATCGCGGCATTGAGGATCGGCGCATCAAGCTCGGCTGCGTCATGCCAGGCGAGACGCCGGCCGTGTTCGGCGACGCACTGAGGCGCTTGAGCGCGTCTGCGACTTTTCTCTATCAGGATGGTCCACGCTATTGGTATTCGACGCAGCCCACTGTCACCAAGCTTGCGGAAGACCGAGCCGAGCAGTTCAAGCGAAACACTGACCCGGTTGTCGCCGAAATCGAGGCGCGGCTCCGAACAGATCTGCAAACAAGAGGAGATTTCAAGCGCATCCATCCGGTGCCGCATTCTGGCGCCGACGTGCCCGATGACATGGAGGCCCGGCTCGTTACGCTCGGAACCGAGCATCCTTATAGCCGGGATCCCAACAACAAGGCGCAGGCTGCCGCTGCGGCTATTCTGCACAACCGCGGCAATGCACCACGCATCTTCCAGAACACGCTTGTGTTTCTTGCTGTCGATCAGACGCGCCTGCAAGACCTCGACGAGGCCGTTCGCCGCTACCTCGCTTGGTCGTCGATTCTCGAAGAGAAGGAAGAACTTAACCTCGATCCGCACCAAGTGCGGCAAGCGGAGACGCAATACAGGTCTGCGGACGGCGCCGTTACCGGGCGGCTACCGGAGGCGTATCAGTGGCTGCTTGTTCCGGAGCAGACGACGCCTGAGTCGTCCGTTAAGTGGCAAGCTTACCGGTTGTCGGGCCAAGAAAGCCTGGCCCTGCGGGCCAGCAAGAAGCTTCGCTCAGAAGAGCTGTTGGTGACCTCTCTCGCCGGTACCCGGCTGAGAATGGAGCTTGACCGCACTCCGCTATGGCGCGGCGACCATGTCGCGATCGACCAACTGGCAGAAGACCTCGCCCGCTACATCTACCTGCCGCGGCTGCGGGACTCCGAAGTGCTGCTCGGCGCCATTCAAGACGGGCTCGGTTTGCTTCTGTGGGAGCGCGAGTCCTTTGCCTATGCGGACGGGTTCGACGAGGCAGCCGACCGGTACCGCGGTCTGCGGTGCGGTCAGTCGGTCCAGTTGGTCGAACAGTTCGGCGAAGGACTCCTTGTGAAGCCGGAGGTGGCGCTCCGGCAACGGGAGGCCGACGAAGCGTCCGTTACTTCGACTCCAGGTGGCGTGACGCCGACTCCCGACTCACCGGACGAGTCTGATGCTGGGGAACAGAGCGAAGCAACAGATGAAGAATCGAATGGCGGCGCAGAAGTCGATGCCAAGCCGAAGCGATACTACGGCACGGTCATTCTCGACGCAGCCCGCGTTGGGCGGGATGCCGGACGGATCGCCGAGGAAGTTATCGCGCACCTCTCCGGTCTCGTCGGTGCGACAGTCACAGTGACATTGGAGATTGAAGCCATCGCTCCCGACGGCGTTCCGGATAATGTCGTCAGGACCGTCACCGAGAATAGCCGAACCCTGAAATTCACCTCTCATGGCTTTGAGAAGGAATAAAGACTATTTGTGGTTGAGGTTCAAGCTTCACGAATCTTTCCGGTCACGATACGATTTGTTACGTCAAATCAATGGGTTGAGGCGGTTCAGACCTCAATCTCAATCAAATGTCGGTCTCGGTGGTTGCGAGCTCCCGCTCAAGGGCGCCGCCGCCGAAATTCGCGCGCAACGAGCGGAAAAACGCGCCCCGAACCGTCTTCGGCGATGCCTGCGGCGGCTGATTGCTCGCGCCTGCGAGCGTGATTGTGCGGGCCTTCCTCCAAAATTTCTCCAAAAAATCGCTGTAGAGTACGATTTGGCGGCCTGGGAGGTGTCATGACGAAAACGACGAAGTGGCAGGACATCCTGCAGCGTCAAAGGCAGGACCACAAGATTCTCACCAGGAAACACAGGTTGGAGCGGGAGCGGTTTGTCAAGGAAGCCTTCAAGGCTGGCCAATCCGTCCGGCAGTTGGCGATCATGACCGGCATCGCAGAAAACACGGTGCGGGGGTATCTGGGCGGCGGTAAAGCTGCTGACAGAACCCGAGCCACCGAACAACGTGACGCCGCCGTCCAGGCTCTTCGTGAAAAGGGTATGACGCTGCGAGCCATCGGAGAAACGCTCGGCATCGGTCCCAAGACCGTCCGGGCGGCCCTCTTCCGACACAAGCGACGGATGAAAAAGAAGGTCGATCGGGAACGGTTGCCCCATATAACCCCGGAGGAAGGCCGAAAATTGCCGGTGGATGCTCTTGGACTGTCCACTCGATCCCTGAACGCACTCAGATTTGCCGGCATCGTCGATGTCGGAGAGCTGGTCCGTTGGACCGAGGACGAGCTTCTGCAGGAGCCCAATCTGGGGCTCACGTCTCTGCGAGAAATCCAGGATGTTCTCGCCCAAATGGATCTGTAGCTGGCGACGAAGACGGCGGGATGAGCCTCCTTTGTGCACGCGCTCGATGTGATCGGCAAAGCACCAAAGGCTCAAGCGGGAGCGAAAGACTGGTCCTTCGGTTTCGAGACTACGATCGCCAGCTTCACCTTCATCGACCTCAAGCCCGACACCGAATACGAGGTGCAGGTCCGCTCCAGGAACGCCGCCGGCGAGGGTCCGCCCACATCCGTCAACATCCGCACCGACCCGGCGGGCGATGCCGGGAACGCGATTCCTTTTCCGCTCCACTGACGCCCTGCCGCCGTCCGCACTAGCGCTCGGCGACCCCGCTCGCTTCGCGACCTCGTTTCGCTACGCCGCGAGGGGCTCGACGCAGCGCGGACTGTCCTCGCCGCCCTGTCGACCGGGATGCCCACCGGGCGAGGCGCCGGTGCCTCCCGGCAAAATCTCCCGCGTGTAGTCGTGCAGCCGCGCCACCGCCTCATTGGCTACCGTCCGCAGGACGCGGCTTCGCCCCTGCGAGCATGACCCGCCGGTTCCGGGCAGGTCCCGCGCTCCGTCCCGACATTCCGTTTCCTCGACCCCCGACGCCGCCAGCGAATTTCCCCGCCGCCGCGAGGTCGAGGCCGGAACGTGAGGGGCCGAGGCCCTGGCGGGGAAGCGAGTCCTCCGCGCCCGCGACGGCCCCCTGCCTGGGAGGAACCGATGCGCAGCTATGAAAGAGAGAAGTCCTGCGGCTTTCGTTTCACCGCCGCGGCGTGGGGCGAACTCAGCAACTTCTTCCCGCTCGCCACGCCCATCGCCACGGGCCCCTGGTTGTTCACCACCTCCGAATCGGCCTACCAGGCGTGCAAGTTCCCGGGACGCCCCGACGTCCAGCAACGCATCGCCGAGGCGCCGACAGCGCGGCAGGCGGCGGCCATCGGCCGCACCCCCGGTCTCGGCATCGACCTCGGCTGGAACGCGCAGCGCGTCGACGTCATGCGCTGGGTGCTGCGCATGAAGCGCGAGGCGAACGCGGCCGAGATAGACGGTGTGCTCGCCGAGACCGGCGAGCGCCCCATCGTCGAGGTGTCCACGCGCGATGCCTGGTGGGGCGCACGGCCCGTTGCGGCTCGCTACGAAGGCAACAACGTGCTCGGCCGCTTGTGGATGGAGCTGCGGCAGCAACTTCGCGAAAACGACCCGGCAGCCCGCTCCCGCGCCTGGGTCGGCCGCATCCGTGTCGGCTGCCTCGCCGGCGGCACCGCCGTTGCGCAAGCCGCGCCGCCGAGCAGCTGATCGCCCCTCGCCACTCTCATCGCGTGTTTTCGGGCACTCGCCGCCAAGCCGAAAAGGGCCAGTGGGCGGCCTCTTCGAAGCGTGGCGTGGCACCCAGAGGTGTTCGCGCCGTCTCCCCGCATTCAGGAGCCGCCCATGACCGATCCAGACACCATCTCCGCCGATTACACGCTGCGGCCGAGCGAACTCGCCGCCACCCTCAAGGTCCTGGTCGAGGCCAGGCAGCCCGTGATGGTCTGGGGAGCTCCCGGCTGCGGCAAGAGCGAGGTCGCGCAGCAGGTCGCCGCCGAAGGCGGCCGCACCTACTACGACGTGCGCGCCCTGCTGCTCGACCCCGTCGACCTGCGCGGCATCCCCTGGCGCGACGACGACAACCGCACCCGTTGGGCGCCGCCGGACTTTCTGCCGCCCACGGACAGCACCGCGCTCTACCTCGTCAACCTGGAGGAGCTCCCCTCCGGCGTGCCGATGGTACAGGCGGCGCTGTTCCAGCTCGTCCGCGACCGCAAATGCGGAGAGTACCAACTGCCCGACGGCGCCTCGCTCATGGCCTGCGGCAACCGCGATGGCGATCGCGGCGTCACTCACCGCATGCCGACGCCGCTGGCATCGCGCTTCGTCCACCTCGAGATCAAGGTCGACGTCCCCGACTGGTGCGCCTGGGCCGCGGGCCATGGCATCGCTCCGGAAGTCCTCTTCTACATCCAGATGAGGCCGGAGATGCTGCATGAGTTCGATCCCCAGTCGCGCGAGGCGGCGTTCGCATGTCCCAGGACATGGGAGTTCGTCTCCAACGTCGTGAACCAGCGCGGCAGTCTCGACCCGGCCGCGGAGCGGGCCCTGTTCCGGGGCGCCGTGGGCGAGGCCGCGGCGGTCGAGTTCTCGGCCTTCCTCAAGGTGTGGCGCGAGCTGCCCCACCCCAAGGCCGTCATCGACGATCCCGAGAACGCCGCAGTGCCCGAGAACGCGAGCGCGCTGATCGCGCTCTGCGGCTCGCTCTACCGCATGGCCGACGACGTCAACCTCGGCTCGATCGTCTCTTACGCGATGAGGCTCAGGCGCGAGGTGGGCGAGTTCCTCGTCGGCTCCTGCGTGCGCCGCGAGCCCGCGCTCCAGCACACCGACGCCTTCATCCGTTGGGCCGCAGCGCGGACCCAGTGATCCCCTGACCATCGGGAGACACCGACAATGAACCTCACCCACGACGCCATGCTGGTCAGCCTGCGCATCACCGCCTGGTCCGGTCGGCTCTACGACCGCCAGGCCTCCAACCACGTCGCGGCCCAGCACGACGCGGCCGCCAGCGCCGGTCGCTACAACAAGCGGCTGCTGCCGAAGGCCGCGTTCGCCGCGCTCACCGCCACCGTGAGCGAAGCCCGTGCTCAGCACTACGCCAACTCGCTTCCCTGGGACGACCAGGGCTCGCGCCTGCTCACGGTGGCCAACTACGAGGCCTACACCGAACTGATGGACGGGCTCAGGGAGCGCATGGTGCGCGAGCGCGCCCGCTTCATCGAGGACTACGACGACAACATCGACCGTGCCCGGCTGGACCTCGGCAAGCTCTTCCGCATCGGCGACTACCCCTCCAAGGAGGCGCTGCAGGGCAAGTTCGGGATCCGCTACCGCATCGTTCCCGTGCCGGACGCGGACCACTTCATGGCGAAGCTCGC
>Ga0209544_1001560_pt1 | contig 24457 bp, 27 predicted proteins | sample MesohylPK_FD_187297 | JGI IMG/M metagenome (GOLD analysis project Ga0209544, IMG submission 187297) | Host-associated microbial community of the marine sponge Aplysina aerophoba from Gulf of Piran - sponge mesohyl, lysed by proteinase K... | ecosystem: Host-associated > Porifera > Sponge >...
CGAAATCGCGATCCTCGCCGACTTCGCGACCGAGCGGCGATTCCCCAGGCCGGACAATCTCGGCCGCGCCATGGGCCTGGTCGCCGCGATGGGCGGCCACCTGCACCGCAAGCACGACCGGCCTCCGGGGAACGAGATCATCTGGTACGGCTACGCCCGGCTGGCCGATTCGTCCGCCTCGACCGAGCGCGCCTTGAGGCTGGGGCCGGAAAAAAGCGAAGTGTACAAGTTATTGCGGCCTGACATAAAGTAAGCCAATAGGTAGCTGGCGCCTCCGGCTTCACGCGCCCCGAATTCCGCCCCAAAAAATGCCGAGCGGTCGCACGACTGTCGAATCTCGACTTGAAAATCCAAGTCCCACCGAAAAAAAGAGGGAAATTGGAACGTGACTAGTTTCGAACAGTGTTACAGTGTATTTTGCCATGAAGAAGTGCATTTTTTGCATGTAAAGAAGAGAATTAATGGCAGTAAATGGACGCACCGTTCTCGGTATCACAATTTCGTTCTGACGTGCTGACATGATTTTCGGATCAATTCATCGGTCATGGAAATCGAGCAGTGAACGTTAACGGGATCTGACAAGTCCAAGGATTGTCGCATCTTGACATTTTAATGGCGCAAGGCGCTTCCGGAATTTATGCGCGGCCTCAGGGTCGAGGCGCCGAAAGTTCTGCGCGCGGATGCCGTCGCGATACGTGATGACGGAAACGGTGTCGATCCGGATTCCTGGCTCCTTCATCTCGGTCTCGGCACGGCGAAATCGCCGAAGTGTCGAGTGCCGCCGCCTTTGTAGCCGCCGGATGCTGGCCGGACCGGCCAGGGCAGAGCCGTGCCCGAAGCTCTCGCAGGGGCGGTCCGCCAGCGGATGATTCCCATTTGTCTTACTAGCCGACCGGTTCGGGGTCCGCCGAACGCTGCCGCGCGTGCGCCATACTCCCTTCGCGGTCGAGAGCAAGGCAATGGAACCCCGATTCATCTAGCGCGCTGCAATCCTTGATACGGTGAGCTATCCGGGCTAGGCACCGACCAATCGCGGCAGCGTCAGCGAGATTGCCGGAATGAAGGTAATCATCATCAAGGCGGCGAAAATCGCGATGTAGAACGGCCAGATCGTTCGAACCGCCTTTTCCATCGGCAATTTTCCAACCGCACATCCGACGAATAGACAGGATCCGACCGGTGGCGTGCACAGGCCAAGCCCCAGATTGACCAGCATGATCATTCCAAATTGAAGCGGATCGATGCCCAGGCTATTGGCGACGGGCAGGAATATCGGTGTGCAAATGAGAATGAGGGCGGCCATGTCCATGATCATCCCAAGCACCAGCAAGGCCGCGTTAATCATCAGCAAGATCAGGATGGGATTTTCCGTCAGCCCGGTCAGAACGTCCACTGTCTTGTTCGGGACACGGTAAAAGGTCAGCATATAGGCGAATGCCGCAGCGCAGGCGATCAGAATCATTACCATCGAGGTGGTACGTACGGACTGCACGACGGCGATGCGAAAGTTCTCCCAAGTGATGCTGCGATAAACAAACAGGGTCACGGCGAACGCGTAGATTGCTCCGAAGGCGGCGGATTCCGTGACCGTGAAAACGCCGGACAACACCCCGCCGACAATTATCACCGCAGTCAGCAGGCCCGGAATTGCGCCGAAGAAGCTAAGGACAAGCGCGCTCAATCCCGGGAATTTCTCGGCGCTGTAGTTCCGACGAACAGCCACCAGGTATGCTGCCACGGCTAGGCAGATGCACATGAGGACGCCTGGCACCACGCCAGCCAGAAAGAGCTTGGAGATGGAAATCCCGCCGCCGGCGGCAATGGCGAATATGATCATGTTGTGGCTGGGCGGGATGATGATGCCCGCAATCGACGACGTGACTGTGACATTCACGGCATAATCGGCGTCATACCCCTTTTCCTTCATAACCGGGACCAGTATCGATCCCAACGCGGAGATATCGGCCACGGCCGATCCAGAAATGCCGCCGAACAGCATCGACGAAAATACATTGACGATTCCCAAACCGCCGCGGACCCTGCCAACAGCAGCCGAGGCGAACTTGACCAATCGCATGGCAATGCCGCCATGGAGCATCAACTCTCCAGCGAAGATGAAGAACGGGATGGCCATCAGCAAGAAGACATTGATGCCCGAAATGATCCTCTGAAACCCGATCACCAGAGGCAGGCCCTCGTACCAGAATGCTGCAATTGCCGAAATGCCAAGCGAGAATGCCACCGGCACGCCGAGCAGGACGCAGAAGGAGAACAGCCCGAGGAGAAAGAAAAGCCCCATTGAGGTTCCTTACCGAATGGTATCGCTGCGCTGGTCCCTCCCCAGCGCGAGACGCATCAGATGGCCCAGCGAAAACAGCAGGATTAGCGCGCCGCTGATTGTCAATGGCAGTGCCCGAAGGCCTTCGGGCAATTGAATGAGCGGGATCATTGAACCCCATTTGAACAATGTGAGCTTGGTCCCGTAGAAGAGCATCAGCCCGCCGAACATCGCCAGCAAAAGGTCGGTCGCAATGACGAAGATTGTTCGAATCCATGTCGGGACAGCGCTGCGAAGTGCTGTTACTGACAGATGCGAGTGCTCGTGCACGCCGACGGCGGCGCCAAGAAATGCGATGACCATCACCAGCAGCAATGCTGCCTGCTCCACCCAGGTTGGCGTCGCGTTCAGGACATATCTCCCGAAAACAAGCCAACCGAAGATTACCGTCAGGAAGACCAGGGAAACGCCCGTTATCAACCGGCAAATCGCGGCGATACCGTCCAATAGAGCGTCGATTGGCTTGACGAAGTCATGAAATGAATTCCGGACTTCCGGGTCAGGCATTTGATTTCTCTTGTTATGAAGCGCCCCCGAATGCGTCGTACGGGGGCGCATCACTTAGCTTTCGCTCAATTTGTAGTCTGGATCAACTCGACTAGCGGGCGCAACTCGGGATTGGCCGACAGGTAGGTCTCGTAAACCGGCGCCATCGCAGCCTGGAACGGTCCCTTGTCAGCGATCTCGTTCGTGACGACACCGGAGTCCTCGACCATCTTGCGGCTTGTCGCCTCGCGTGCAGTCCAGAGCTCGCGCTGCAGTTCGGCGGATTCGACTGCAGCCTCTTTCACTGCCGCCTTATGTGCGTCGGACAACGCGTTGTAGACATCCGCATTGATGCACAGGCACTCCGGGATGATAAGGTGCTGGCTGAGGGAGTAATAGCCGGCGACTTCGAAATGACCTGTCGATTCATAGGATGGCCAGTTGTTTTCGGCTCCGTCGACCACGCCGGTCTTTAGCGCCTGATAGACCTCGGCAAATGCCATCGGGGAGGGGTTTCCGCCCAGTTCCGAGATCATGCCTGAGTAGAGGTCGTTGTTCATGACCCGCACTTTCATGCCAGCCACGTCCGCAGGCGCATTGATTGGTTTGGTGCCGTTGTAGAACGACCGGGCGCCGGCATCGTACCATGAGAGGGGAATCAAGCCCTTGGCGGCCATGCCTTCCGCAATTTTCGCTCCGCCTTCACCGTTCAGAACCCGGAACATGTGAGCCACGTCCTTGAAAATGAACGGCAACGAAACGACATTAGCCTCGGCAGCGATCGGTCCGATAGGGCCAAGGTTGAAGTTCCCGATTTCAAGGGCGCCAAGACGCACTTGCTCGATGGCGTCAGGCTGGTTGCCTAGCGTGCCGCCATGGAACATCTGAAGTGTGATTTCCCCGCCCGTCTTTTCTGCGACAAGTTCTGCGAACTTGTCCATCGCAACGGTGTTGGGATAGCCTTCCACATGGATGTTCCAACCGCGCCATTCGGCCGCCGACGCGGCATGGCCTGCCAAAGCCAGAACTGCCGCGGCGCCGATCAGAGACGTCTTTAGTTTCTCGTACATGAAATTCTCCCTTGAGTGTCTTCAGAGCGACGGTGGCGACAGTCGGAATTTAGCCTCATTCGACGGCAATAATTCCAAGCACAGCGACGACACCCGCTCTCCATTTCAAAAAATTGGCGGCCTCGCAACTCAGCTACAGGCCACCATCGCCTTTCGCGCGCATTATCTGATAGACTAGTATACCAGTTTGTCAAGAACATTTTTAACTGGCCGGGACCCCGAACGTCCGGACACGCGACAGGCTTGTGGGTCTGGGTTGCGTGACGTAGGCAGGTCCCGAATGCTGGCGGTGAGGGAAAAGTCGACCGGCATCTTCGATTCCAGCCGGTAGAGGCAGGACACCAGTCCCTGCGGGTAGTGCGCGCCGCGGGGAATCGCGTAGCCCTCGTCGGCCAGCGGTCGCGGCAGGTTCAACTTCATGCCGTCGACGGCGTGGACGCGGAGGTCGTTAAAGAGCAGGTCGGCGCCGGCGTGCCGGACGACCTCCTGGTTTAGGTCCTTGAACAGGCTCTCGTCGACTTTCCTGCGGGCCCTGCAGATCGAGGAGGCGCCCACCGGCTTGCTCTGCGGCAGCTCGACGCCGAGCTTGCGGCACTGTTCCTAGAGCTCGGCGAGCACCGTTTCGTAGCCCTTGCTCCCCCTCGACAGCACCAGCCGGAACGTGAACAGCCTGTCGAGCAGGGGTACGAATCCTTTATGGTAAAACCTGCGCGATGGCGAGAAGGCGGAAACCATGATCGAAGTGACGACCCGGCCCGACGCCAGCCAGGCGAGGGAGCTGAAACTGTTGAAGGATATCGCAGCCATGTAAAGGCGGATCCGGCCGGACCCACCGCTTGTAGGCAGAGCGTGGCAGTCCCGATCCACGTATCATGTTGATACTGCTCAATTTTTTTGACACGCCCCAGAACTTCAGTTTAAAGGGTATCTTCAATTGCGTCCATCACGCTTGCAATGTCTTTATGGACCGGCATTGGGGGCGAATTGTAAATTGCTCGTCGATCTCGGCGTTTGGCACAACGTCCGGCACCGTCTACGGCGCGGCAAAAGCTGGCGTGCTGGGTCTGGCAAATTCGGTGGCCTGGGACATGCGCGACTACGGCGTGACCTACAACGCAATATTCCCCCAAACGCGGCAATATGGTTCCCGTGCGCGAAGAGCAAGCGCAGGCCCTTTTCCGCAGCTGGCTGGAGAGAGGTCAAATCGCAACGCGAGACGAATACGAGCGCATCCGAAATCGTCCTTTGCCTGAAGCAATTGCACCATTTGTAACCTACCTTGCGACGGAGGAGGACGGTTACATTACCGGCGAGCTTTTTTTGTGCGAGGCGGTAGGATCGCCGTCCATCCCAAACCTGTCCCGCGGAAGGAGATTGTCAAGGAAAGCAAAAACGACAACGAATTCTGGACCTTGGATGAGTTAATAATTCGCATGCCCGAATTGAATTCTCATTAATTTCGAAAGTTACTCGTTTATATCTTCCAACCCGACTTTCGCGATTCGGACTTGGAACGCGCAATACAGCATAGAAATGAAAATCGCGGCTCCTCTAACCTTTCGAAATCGCCGATACCGCGTCCCATTTCATGAGCGTCTCTCTCCTATCCTTTGACGGTTATCCATACGGCGCATTTGGAAAAAAACGCATGAATGGAGCCATGCGCACGCTTTATCCCAGCCCTTGGTCTAATTCTGCCAGTTGCGAGAGCATCTTTCGCCATTTGGTGCAACGTTGTGCGTCGCGTTCTTCATAGGCACGCAAGGCAGACTGAGGATCCAGTATGAAAGTGCGCTCTCGGTTCTCTCCTAATGCGGTTAGTCGCATGGTGTACCAGGCCGTTACTCCGCCCCGAGGCGGGGCTTCGAATTTCGGAAATTCAGGATCTCCGCCGTCCTCGGTCAACCACGACTTCGCAAGCTGAGGATCGAGAACCATGCCACGAGCCAGACCTACCATGTCCACGGAGCCGCTCGCCAGCGCATCCACTGCCTGATCGCGTCTTTGGAACCCGCCCGTAAGCATAATCGGCACATTTGTGGTCTCTTTGGCACGGCGCGCAAATTCCAGAAAATACGGACCGCTGCCTGACACTCCGTCGGAACTCGCCTTCGCTCCGGGGAAATAGGTTCCGCCGCTAATGTCAATGAGATCGACCGATGTTCGGCCGATAAGACGCACCGCTTCCAGAGCGTCGTCCTCCGTCAATCCACCTTCCAATTTGTCCGTCGAGTTGATCTTGATTCCGATGGGAAACGATGCTCCGACTGCGCTGCGCACTTCGTCTACGATCCTAAGAAGTACTCGGCATCGCGCTTCGATTGAGCCACCGTATCCATCGTCGCGATGATTGAACAAGGGAGACAAAAATTGACTTAGCAGGAAGCCGTGGCCGGCATGAAGCTGAATGCCGGTGAAGCCTGCATTCTTGGCAAACGCGGCGGTTGTTGCGTACATGCCGGGCAGTTCTTCGACTTCTTCGACTGACATTCCCGCACATTGAAGACCCGGCATGTCTATTGCAGATGGCCCTTTCGGCTTGCTGATCGGCCCGTGCGAAAGAGCGCCGGCATGACCGAGTTGGGGCCAGAGATGAGAATCCTCGATCACTGCTCTATTGACCAATGTCCGTATTGCGCGCCGATCGCTGGTCGCGCCGAATACCAGATTGCCCGGTTTTTCCGGAAAGCGTGGATTCCCTTGCACTTCGCCTATGATGGACAGAGCCGCGCCGCCTTCCGCCCATCTTTCGTAAAGCCGAGCTTGCCCCTCGGTGGGATCGCCTTTGCCGTTTCCAAGGGAATCCGACATTGCGGACTTTGCGATGCGGTTTTTTAGGACCGCGCCGCAGGGAAGTTCCAGCGAGCTTCGAAGGACGCGATAGGAATTCGAAGAATTTCGCTCCGGCGTTTTCTCGTTCACTTTAGCTCCTCCCATCGAGATATTTCGATTTCTCCGTCAATCCGGTCAAACGCAACCTTTTAAATTTTTTCGTTCGCCAGCAAGCATGTCGAATAGCCGATTCCGGAGTTAGCGAATTGTTCAGCCGATCAGGTTTCCGTCCGCAATGGGATCGATACTGCCAGCACTCGAGCCGGGAGAGCTCAGCAAAGAGGCCACCGGCAAAATTGGGCTGTGCTTCGCCCCGACCGGCACCATAAAGGGGTGAGCAATTATCGAAATTGAAGGCCACGAAGTTCTTTTATAGTTTCTTGGTATTCGTTGGATAGTATCCACGATGAAATTTCATGCGCATATTATGAATGCGTTACTTTGGAAAAGCTGTCGATTGTGTATGTTCGAGAGGCGCACAGTTAGCTCTATTTTGAGAGTGCGACAAATTTCCAGGGATCCGCGCTTTTTCACGACCAGGGACATAAATACTCATTGGGGTCCCATTCTAGCCTAACGCCAGAAATTGGCCGAGCGTTTGGCACCATAGGCCACAACAGGGAATTTTCCTTCTACTTCTCGCTTTTAACCGTTTGCAGCGTGAAGATAGTCGACGTTTCTTGGTAAAGGAGGTGACAATTTTTTACTTTGTGCGGATCAATTTTAGTTATCAAGTCGCCGCTCGCAAATGGAAAAAGCCTAGGGTTAGGTTGTTCAGCTTGCAGCATCGAATCCCCACAACGACAACTACATAAAATTTGATCCAAACTCATTATTATCTTTGGAATCTGCTATCCGAACTGGTTATAGCCAAGCCCCCTCACATGCGGCTCGCGATGCAGGAGTTGCCTCAATTCTGCAAGTTCGCCCGGGTCCCATCCCATTGCGTCGGCCACCGCCTCGTCCCACAGCCGCCGAACCTCGCACTCGCCGTCTCGGAACTGGGGCACGGTCGTGCCAGCACTTCTCGTCCAGCAATCGGTTAGGATCTGAACAATACGTTCGTTGGCCAGGTCTGGAATCCTGAGGTTGGCGGCTTCTTCCGCGCTGTAGGTAGGAAAATCAATTGTCCGACCAGGATTACGCATGAGTTGCAGCCGTCCAGCAGTCGAATTGAGGAATACGGCGGCGACCTTCGCCTGTAGGAACGTCATACCGCAAACAGGCATCCAGCCGTTTCCAACGTGCCTGTCTATGCCAGCAACGGCAGTCAGTCGGGCGGAACCGGTTCGTTGGCCGGCGGTTACGAGCAGATGCGCCGACTTTTGTAGAATTTTCCTAGTATCCGGATGCATTTCGTCGACTGCTAGGCTGTCGAGGTCGACTCGCGTCTTTGGTATCCAGTACTCGTCGGGCTCGCTTTGAATCCGCGTCTGGCCATCGGCGCCCTTGGATTTCAGAATGGGAAAGCTCCCTAGGGCATCGGGCGTCGACGCCATGAATTCGCCGCGCAACAATCGGCCGGTCTCGGCCGGTATCATACCCTGGTCGCGAAGACGCGGAAGCGTCTCGTCGCTCGCAATCCTCGAAGCTACTTCGGCAAGCCGAGGCGAACGCCAGACCGCCGCCGACCAGTCGCCCGCTTCAACCCGTGCCGCAGGCCATTCCGAAACCTCGCCCCAGCCGTCAGGCATCAGTCCCGCCTCGCACCGGGATAGGCTTCGGTGGAATTCATCAGCCTCGGCATCGTTTGTCGGCATGCGATCAAGGCTGATGATTCGCGTTGGGGGCCTCGCGCCTTCGTGCCGCCTAGCGATCAAGATGCTCTCGTTGATCGAAGTATTCTGGCTGAGACTTATCTGGCCGGGCACATGGCAGGTGAGCAGGGCGTGGATATGAAAGCGCCTTGCAAGAACGATGCGTTCCTGTCGTCCGGACGTAGTCGTCAGCGCGATGGTCGGGTTGATCATCGCTAGAATCCCCGACGACTTGTCAAGACACCTGTCCGCGAGCGCGACGAACAGCGGCCCAATCGAGTTCTTATCGGAAAAGTTCTCCATCTCCGGATCGAACGTAGCAAGAATGCTTTCAAAGCAGTCGGTTCGCGAACGCATCGCTCGCTGGATGTGGTCGGGGAATTTCTCGCCCATCTTGGCGCGGTTAGAAAAAGGAGGGTTTATCACTACAAGCCGCACTCCCCTGGCGGCTTCCACCGGATCCTCGAGCGTCGGATCGTCAGCCGACATCCGCAACTGCACGGAATCCAGAACCCGATCTTGCAGGTCTAACTGGTCGACCATCGGTACGATCTTCTTCTGCCCCAGTAACTCTAGGGAACCGACAGAGACATCGCCGCCTTCCCTCGGACCGTACGGCATGCGGTGCAGTCCCATCTTCCTATATACGATATCCCGGTTGCCCGCGGTCAGCTGAGCGGCGGCCAGCTGCAATGACACCGGGTTGAAATCGAGTCCCGCGATCACCTCTTCAACTGCCAATCTTTGCAGTTTCGCAAGCTTTTTCTCGCCTGCTCCCTGTTCTCTCGCTCGCCGCTTCATTTCGGTAAGCGCGGCGGCTAGAAGCGTGCCGGAGCCACAAGCGAGATCGACGGTACGATGTTCCTTCCATGTCGCTTCGCTGGTCCAATCGGAATCCTCGCCGGCAGCGTCGAGCGCCAGACGGGCCAGCAGCGACGCGGCGGGAGGACGCGTGAAATAGGCGCCGTCCGACGCCTGGTTGCCCATCACCTTGTTGAAAAGCGGCCCGGCGTGGTCGGCGCCGAGATCGGCGTAGCTTTCGGCTACGCGTTGTGCCTGGCTCGCGAGATGTCGGAGTGCTCGGTTGAGGCCTTCGCGGCGGCCGGACTTTTGGACTGCCTCGATCGAGTCGATAGCCGGCTCCATCACCGGCAGGAAGTCGTGGCGAGTGATTCGGTTCCACTGGCTGTAAAGCATCGCGGTCGCGTCAGCGGCGGTCTTGATGGCTTCCATTCCGGAGATTCCAGGCAGCCAACCGCCGGCTGCGATGCGCTGGTGCAGCATGGCGGCGTTCATCAGCAGCAGGGAGGCAATGGTGCAGCCATCCGCCTGTTTCTTGCTCCTATCGTCCGCCAGCGCATCCAGACCGAAATGCCTGTCCAGCACGGGACCCAGCTCGTCCTGCAGGAGATGGCGCTTCGCCTCATCGATGCTGTCTTCTAGGATGTTGACATCCCGTTCGGCGCGATTGCGGCTGAGGCCGGACTTCGCCAGCAAATTGACACTGATGCCGATCTCGGCCGTGTCGACCTGATCGAAAAGGCTTCTAACTCGCGCCTCCGCCGGATCCTCCTTCTCCCTTCCAGGCTTTCTCTTGTGATCAACTTTGCGTCCGGCTTCGCCATTGACCATCTTCCTGCCCATCGCCTTCGATTTGTCTGCGTTGATTGAACCCGGCGTTCCGTCCGCTTTCGGCTTGTCGCGTTGCACGCCCTCCTCTCGCATTTCGACGCTGCCGTCCACGTTGCGTTTTGCGCTTAGAATGCGCTGCGCGACGGGCCCCGGCGGCTGAACCTCTACAATGTCTCCATTGAGCTTGTCGGGAATGACCTTTTTCAGATCGATAAACACGTCTTTCGGCCTGGCCTCGCCGATTAGCGCCTTCGCGACATCGCGTTCCGCCGATCCCGGCTTCCCGACATGCCCGTGATGCCGAACGCGACCTTCCTCGGAGCCAATGGTCACCATCGTCGCCACGTTCTCCGCTTGCTTCGGCGGCAGATAGAGCTGCATGAGTTCGTCCAGCTCGTCTTCGATACGGCTGTCGTGCGCTCGCAGGGCCAGTAAAATTTGTCCGAGCTCCTTCCAGCCGTCCTCAGGGCCGCTGTTTCGAAGCCAGGACTCTGCATCCGCATAGGCCGGAATCAAAATCGGGCAGACGATGTAGCCCTTGCTTTTTCCAGGCGAGAGCCGCATCACTCGCCCGACCGCCTGGATTACGTCGACGGGCGACTTTCTGGCTTCGAGGAAGCCGACGGCCGACAAGGACGGGGCGTCGGTGCCCTCGCCGAAGATTCCTACATTGATGATGCCGTGCGGCTCGTCGTCAGTTGCCGCTGCCAGCTTGGCCTTGGCGTTTTCTCGGGCGGCGACTTTGCTCGACGCGTCGAGATGCTCTAGCCTGTAATGCGCCGACTTTTGGAAGACCCCCCCCCCCCACTCCGTCGCTGCTCAGCCTTCTCTGCACCCAGTCCCGCACGGTCTTCGATTCCAGGGCCCTAGTCATCTCCTTCGACTTGGCGATGGTGTTCATAAAGTTGATCGAGGAGCGGATCTCGGCGCCGTTATGGCGCGTGGCGCCGCCCATCACCAGCGCCAGTGTTAGTCCCCGAAGAAACTGCGCCGTAGACAATTTCTTGCCGCTTCCCGCCGCCAGGCCGTTTGCAGTCCTGTAGGCATCCTCGTCATTCACGCCGAGAGCGATTATGCGATAGTCGGTCAGCCAGCGGTTGGCGACCGCGTCGGCGTAGGACTTTCGGTAAAGCTCGACCCCGAACACCGACTCGTCGTCCATGTTCCTGACCACCCAATCATCGTTTTTCGATGAGCGCCTAGCGGCTGCGACGGAGCCGGTGTCGTACACCCTCGGCGTCGCCGTCTGATAAACGCGAAACTTCGCCGGGAACCGCCTGTCGTCATGGCAGACGGTGAAATCCCTGAGCTTCTCCTCCTCCGCCCTGATCCGCCGCAGGCCCGCCGTTCGGTGGGCCTCGTCGGCGACCACGGTCGAAAGCTCGCAATCGACCGAAACCAGAGCCTCCGCGATGCGATGGCTGGACTGATAGGTGCCGAATATCACTCCGATGCGGTTTCGCTCCCTTGCAACCTCTTCGATCCACGATCCGATCTCGCCCGGGGCGGTCGTCACAAGTCCCTTGACCTCCGATGCGCTCGCTTGGCCGATGTCCGCAGTCTGGTCCCGCGACAGGTCGGAGCCATGCCCGGCCGTTTCATCTGAGCAAACGGCCAGCGCTTTCATGGGTTTTTCGCTGTTGGCGAGAAACTCGCGGCGCAATTGCGCAACCAGCGCGATGGAGGGGCAGAGAACCGCCGAGACTTCCCCTGGCCGCGCCAGTTCCTCGACAATTCGCAGGGCGATGCGTGACTTGCCGGTTCCGCAGGGCAGGATAATCCTCCCCCTCGCCTTGCCATCGCCGGCGGCGTGCTCCCTCAGAATCCGGACGCTGGTTTCGACAGCTTCGCGCTGCATGCAGTCCCTCGTCCGGAGGCTGCCCGTGCCGTCGCAATGCGGGCAGGGTTCGGGCAGCGCCGACCACTCCGATTCGCGCTGTTTCAATAGGTCGCTCTCGAGATTGACCAGCTTGATCGGCTTTGTCTTTCCCACGGTTGCCTCGGCATTGGCGCCAAGTCGGATATCGCCATTGGTAACGAGCCAGCGTTCGGCCCAACACGCATTGCTCGAGGTGGCGATGAAATTGTCGACTTTGCTCTTGGTAACATTGCCGCCACGCCCGTACTCGTCCAACTTTCGCGACTTACACTGGATCGCGATGAACTTCCCGTCGCTTGCACGTCGGGCAACAACGTCTATGCCGATATCGATGGTAATAGGATGATGCCGCTCGCGCTCCGGCCATAAAGTCCAATGCCAGCACTTGTCGACATCCCACTCTGCGATCAGCGGTGCGCATTTAACCGTCAAATTCTCCAGCCACTTGCCGTCTGTCGCCTTCGGGCTCATCTCGGCGATTTCGTCTAGGGCGGCCGAAAGCGGATCGGCAGGAGTGGCCAAATTGCCTGTCGTCATATGAACAGCCTCCTTGATCCTGCGTAATTGCGCAGATCTATCGGTGTTGCGGGTAATGTTATTGTCACTCTCGCTCCGGAATCCCCATGCCACGCAGAATCCAACGGAGCAGACTTATTGGTGAGAGGCTCCTCTTTCCTTTTGGATCCCCTAAAGTCACCAAATAAAAGGATACCTGCCCGGTCGTCCACGAAATCGTTGAATTCTCTGGCAAAATCGCAAAGGTCGACAAGTCCAATACGCGCATCGGCCTCTTTCCATGGCATGCCGTGCGCGATCTTGTCTCTGATCAGTTCAGCCCTCTCGAGTTTCTCGATTAGGCAACCGTGTTTCGGCAATCGCTTTTTCTGCACTAGCCTCGAGTGGGCGTAACTAATTCTGCCCTCCCTTGCGTAGTTCTCAACGAATTCAACGAGACAAGGGAAATAGATTCCGATCCTCTCTGAAGCTTCGTTGTAGGGTTGATCACCTGAATGTAGTTCTTTGCCATTACCGGATTTTGCCTCACCAAGATCGCCCCGAGTAGCATCATGACACTGTCTCAGTCAAGAAACGTGCGCACTCAAGATTACGGATCAAATTTCTTGAAGGCGGCAAAATAGCGAATCGTTGCCGCGAGTTGGACAACCTAATCCCGAACTTTTTACAGAGGCATTCAGTGGCTTGATCAAGAAATTTGATTGGCAACCGGAATCGGCAATGCCGGATGGCAAGATTTTCAAGAAATTTAGGCCGCACCCCGCACTCGAACCGCGCCATAAGCAAAAGCGAGCTAATTGAATGGTTGCCTTCGACGAATTTGATAGCGCGTTCGTCAGCTTTTTTCGGAAACGTGGGCTCGTCAATGGCTAAGGCACCCCGATACTTTGGACCGCTAGCATGTGCCAAGGACGGAATGGTATGAATTTGCAACATTTCACAAAACGCGAGTTCCGAGAGGATCTGATTTTCGAGAATGCCCGTAGCGACTGTTTCGGGTTGGAAAAATTCACGCCGGCATGCGCCCCAGAGCAATCTCCCGGCTCAAGGAATGATCGGACCGCATTTGCCGTTGCTTCGGTTGGAGACCATCCGAGGATGAGTTGCGCCCCGCCATCTGCAAAACTTCTCGTCCCTGGCACGGTCCGCATGCTAAAGGCCGGGAATGATTTAAATCGGTATTGACGGGATTCGCCGCGATTAGGAAAGTTCGCATGCCCGAGAAGGGATTCGAAGCAACGCGGCACGAGGCCGCCGGGCGCAAGGGCTTCGCTCGCCGGACTGCAAATCGGGCAAGGGGCATGCTTAATGAACAGCCTTGAAATACTCGATAAACTCGTCGCGATTCCCGTTGTCGCGGGCGAATCCAATCTCGAAATCGTCGATTGCGCCAAGCATCTTCTTGGCGATTTAGGTTTTGAGATCGACATCGTTCCCGACCCCGCGAGCGGCAAAGCCAACTTGTTCGCAACCGTAGGCCCGTCCGATTCGGGGCGAGGCGTCATTCTATCCGGCCATACGGACGTCGTGTCTGTTCAAGGACAGAACTGGCAATCCGATCCGTTTCGATTGACCAAGAAAAACGGGCGATTGTTCGGGCGCGGCGCGGCGGACATGAAGGGATTCCTAGCATGCGCCATTGCGGGCGCGCGCCGAGCATCGAGGAGGAAATTGCGCCGTCCATTGCACCTCGCGCTGTCGTACGACGAGGAGCTCGGCTGCGTTGGAGCGGTGACGCTGGTCGACTTTATAGCGGAAAAGAGCGTCTCCGCCTCTAGCTGCATCGTTGGCGAGCCAACTTCCATGGACGTGGCGACCGGACATAAGGGCAAGACCGCGCTTCGGGCGCATTGCTACGGACGAGAATGCCATTCGTCGCGAGCGCCGCTTTCGGTCAACGCCGTTCATGTCGCGAGCGACCTGATCGGCTCGATACGCGCCATGCAGAAGCAGCTGGAGTCCCGGGGATGCCGCGACGAAGGCTACGAGATTCCCTATAGCACTTTGCACGTCGGCAGAATCGAAGGCGGCACAGCCTTGAATATCGTACCGAACCGCTGCGAAATCGAATTCGAACTCAGGAGCTTGGTCGGAGACGATGCTCAAGGGATTCTCGACGAAATCCGGCTCGAGGCCGACCGAATCGCAGCCGGATTCAATTCTCCCGAGGCGAAGATCGAGATCGAACAGGTCGTCTCCTACCCCGGCCTCGACACGCCGGAGAATTCGCCGGCCGCCGCCCTGGCCAAGGACATAAGCGGCTGTGAAACCGTGAAAAAAGTCGATTTCGGCACGGAAGGAGGGCTCTTTGCGCAGAAGCTCAATGTTCCGACTGTAATCTGCGGCCCGGGATCCATGGAGCAGGGGCACGGCCCCGACGAGTTCGTCGAGGTCGCTCAGCTGCGCCGGTGCGACGAAATGCTCGATGCTCTCGTGGAGCGGCTAGTGGACGGGCGCTAGCCGGCCCTGCTATTTCAGATAGCCGGAAATCCATTTTCCGATGGTGATTACAAAGAATATGCGTACCAGATGGTGAGCCACGACATACGCGACGTCGGTTCCGGCGACTATGGCAATCATAGCCATTTCAGCCTGGCCGCCCGGAAGAAAAGCCAAGAGCACGTCGAGGAAGTCGGCAGCCAGAAAGTTTCCGGCGGCAAGGATTAGAGCAATGCAGGCGGCGGAGGCGAGTACGCAGTATCCCAGTCCCGCGATGACATCCAGGCGCAACTCGCCCAGCGTGATGCCGGTGTAGCGAACGCCGACCCCGAGCCCGATAAAGAACTGGGCGACCAGCATCATTTCCAGCGGAGGCCGGGAGTTGACGACCCCGGCGAGGGAAAGCAGCGCGGTCAGCAGCATCGGCCCGATTATCGACGCGCCGGGAATTCGCATCGCGTGAGCGATTCGCCATCCCGTCAGTCCCGAAACGATCATCAGCGCCGTCTCGTGCCAGGGAAGCGAAGCCGCCGGTTCGCCGGGCGGCTGATCGAGGTTCAGTCCGAAATAATGCGTGGCGACAAAGGGAACGCAGGCAAAAATTACGAGTACTCTTGTGGCATGCACGAGCGAAATGGCGCGAATGTTGCCGCCTTCCTCGGCGCCGAACAGGATCATCTCCTGCATGCCGCCCGGCAACGCGGCGTAATACGATGTCATCGCGTCAAATCCGACGACGCGGCGAAAAAACAGATAGCCGATGCCGCCTACGGCGGCTACCAGGATCGGAACAAGGGACAGGGAGAGCGCCAGCTCGGGAATCCGCCCCAGCAGCTCCGGCGTTACGGATGCTCCGATCGCGACGCCCAGGAAAGTGCGCATGAACGTTCCCAGATGGCCGGCGCCTTCCATGCGGGCTCCGGCCAAAGCCGCCGCCAGGCAGCCCGCCATCGGACCCAGCAGCATGGGAAGAGGAAATCCGGCGGCGACGAATGCGGCGGCGCCGATACCCGAAAAAGCAATTGCGGTCGCAAGCTTTCGATTGAACTTCGGCAGATTCACGAGCAGGCTTCTCTATGCCGATCAGGTGAAGGGCACGGGCGGTCCGCCGAGCCCGGAGCGCGCTCTCGGCCGGGCCGGAACGCGATTCTGGTCGAGCATGCTTGCGGCCAGGTGCCGGAAGCGGGCCGCCGCCCTACTCGACGGCAAGTTTGTTCACCAGGCGCTCGTCAACCTCTACGCTCAGTCCCGGCTCGGTCAGGGGATATACGCGCGCCCCTTCCCGGCGAACCGGATTCGACACAAGGTCCTGCTGCACGACGACATCGAACGGCTTCAATTCAAACAATCGCGCGCTGCTTGACGCAAGCGACAGGTGCAGGCTCGCCGCAGTCGTTATCGCGGTACTCCAGGCATGCGCGTTAATCGTCCTGCCGGCATCGCCGATCAAGACATCGATCAGCCGGAAGCCCGTAATGCCTTCGCACCGGGCCGGATCTACGCCCAGCACGTCCACCGCGCCGAGTTCGATCATCCGGCGATAGTCGGTCGTCGTCCAGTTGCGCTCGCCGCTGGCGATCGGAACCGGCGTCGAAGCCTTCAGCTTCAGGTACCCGGCATCGTCGGTCGGATACAGCGGCTCTTCGATCCAGCCGATGCCCTGCTCGCCCATCCGGTTCGCGACATCGATCGCGGTATCGGCATCCCAGCGAACGCCATTGCCGACATCCACGAGAATCTCGGACTCATCCCCCGCCTCGCGGCGCAGGCGGGCGACGAATTCAACATCGCGGTCGGGGTCGCCGCCGATATTCGACAATCCTTTTTTGGCCAGGCCGAGCTTGCAGCTCGGGAATCCCGCGTCGAAAAAGGAAACCGCTTCATCCACGCATTCCTTCATTGTCGACTTGTTGACGTGGCTGCTCGCGCAGGCCGGAAGGCTATTTTTCCGAAGGCCTCCGAGCAATTCGAAAAGCGGCTTGCCCAGAACTTTTCCCCTAATGTCCCAGATCGCCATGTCGATCCCGGATATCGCGAACGCCGCCAGGCCGCCTTCGCCGAACCACCATGAATGCCGCCGCATCGCTTCCCACGCCGAGTCGCCCTCCAGCAGGTCGACGTTCTCGAGCAGCGGCGCAAAGCCTTCTTCTATCAGAACGGCGACAGCCTTGCAGGCCTCCGGCCACATTGCTATCGCCTCCCCCCAGCCGACGACTCCGTCGCCGGTTTCGGCTCGAACGAGCAAAGTCAGCCTGTCGAACCCGAAATCGTTGGGGTCGGGATACCGGATGACGAAGGTTTCAATTCTCTTGAGTTTAATCAACTGACTAGCTTCGAATGGGCCTCTGCGGCATTGACTTTCGGGTTCGTTGATTTAGTTGCCCGATAGCGAGCGAAATACTGCCGACAGGGAGAAATGGCAATGCAGGAACTCAAGCGCATATCCCCGCCCGACCTAGCGGGACGCGTCGCCGTCGTGACCGGCGCAGGCCAGGGAATCGGACACTCGGTCGCAAGGCAGCTGTCGGAGGCGGGCGCAACCGTGTTCGCCGGAATCAAGTCGGCTGGCGAAGGGAAAGTCAAGGGCGCCGAGACCCTCGCGATGGACGTGACCGACGGGCGGCAGGTCGAAGCCGCCTTCCGCCATATCTCCCTGGAAGCGGGCAGGCTCGACATTCTAGTAAACAATGCCGGCGAAATCGCGCCGATCGGCCGTTTCCAGGATTTGAATATCGAGGATATCGGGACAACAATCGACGTTAATTTCCTTGGCGCCGCGAGATGCATACGCGCCGCGCTTCCGCTGCTGGAGGAGTCCCGAGGCGTAATCGTCAACGCGGGCACAGGCGCCGCCAAAATTCCCTTGGAGGGCTGGACGGCCTATTGCTGCTCGAAATCCGCCGAGCTGATGCTGTCGAGAATGATCGACGAGGAATTCAGGCCGAAGGGCGTTCGCGTCTTCGATATGGGCATCCCGCCGAGCGATACGCAATTGCAGGCTCTGGTCCGGAAGTCCGGCATTAATCGCATTAGCAAAATTCCTCGAAAAGACCTGGTTGATCCCGATATTCCCGCATCCGCGCTAGTATGGCTTTGCGGCGACGAGGCGCGAAGGATCGACGATGCCGTACTGGACTTGCGGGACGATCTGTTCCGCGGATTGATGGCCGATCAAGGGCTCCCGGCGGACGGCGGCGCGAAGGCGCAGGCCTAGTTTCGCATCAAGTCTCGCTTGCGCTGCTCGATCTTGGAAAGAAGCGGCGGAAAAATTTCTTCCGGATCGATCGCGATTGCCAGGAGAACGGGTTCGCTCGCCTCCGCGGCCCAAGCCATACCTGAGTCCAACTCGCCCGGATCAGCTATCGTTCGGCTTTCGATTCCGAATCCTTCCGCCACCTTTGCGAAATCGATTTTTTGAAGCCTTACGAAATTATCCGCTCCGTACATCGCTTCCGCCTGATGGCGGAGAATGCCGAGCGCGCCGTCGACGAATACAATTCCGGCGACCGGCAATCCTAGCTCCCGGGCAACCGCCAATTCGCCGATCGTATGGACGAATCCTCCGTCGCCGCTGATCGAAACGACTTTTGTTCCGGGCTCGGCGATTGAAGCGCCGATCGCGGCGGGCAGGCTGAAACCCATTGCGTCGAATTCGCAAGACTGAATGAGACGTTCGGGCCGCGTAATGTCGAGATGCTCGCAGACCCAAAGCCGATGATTTCCGATGTCCGCGGTTACGATCGCATCGCCGGAAAAATGAGAATTCAATGATCGGAGGACCGATGCCGCTCCCAGTCCGCGACTGGAACCGCCATGCGAACCATGCCGTTTCACCTTGAAATCGTGCCAAAAATCATAAAGCGCAATCTTGTCCAAAAAGCCTTCCAGAACCATGCAGGCATCGCCTACGACGGCATGATCGACCCGATAAACGAGGTTTGGCTGGCGCGGTTCTATGTCGATCTGAACCATTACCGCGTCTTCGCGAAACAAATCGCTCCTCCAGCCGAATGTCGTTTGCTCGCCAAGCGCGCATCCGACAACTATTACCAAGTCCGCCTGCCCGACCGCCTCGCGCGCGGCGTCAGTACCGTAGAAGCCGAGCATTCCAACATAGTTGGAGTCCCGCGAATTAATGCAGCCGATGCCGGAACGGCTGGTAGCGACGGGCGCGCCGATTCGATATGCGAATTTCTGGAGCGCGGAGGCGGCCCCGGAGCGAAGAACGCCGTGGCCTGCCAAGATAGCGGGTTTACTGCATTTTTCGAGCAGATCGGTTATGTAGCCAAAATTCTCCCAGTAGGGTCCGGGCAGGCGGACAGGCCTGAATGGGTTAAATTCCAATGCGTCTACCGCTTCGGCCTGAATATCTTGAGGAATGTCGATATGCACCGGCCCGGGACGACCGGACTCGACGATCTGAAGCGCAGTCGTGATTAAATTCGGAAACTCGCTTGCGGCGGTCGCCTGAGCGGAGTGTTTGCAGAACTGCCTCAGCAAGCTCAAATTGTCGCAATGCTGAAGTATATTCCGGTTGCTGTACCTGCGGTCGACCTGAGCGGTAATGACGAGAAGCGGAATGGAATCCGCCTTGGCGTTGGCAACCGGAGTCGCAAGGTTGGTAGCGCCGGGACCGGGCGCCCCCGAAAACACGACCCCGATCTCGCCCTTGGCCAATGCATAGCCCGACGCCATGTAGCCGGCGCCCAGCTCATGTCGCGCCGCGACGATTCTAGGAGCGCCGAATTTTCCGATCGCGTTGTAGGTCGGCAGGAAATGCCCGCCCGCGACAGTGAAAACAGTCTCGATTCCCGCCGCGTCCAGCGCCCGGGCGATCACCTCGCTTCCGTTGGAGGCCGTAAGTTTTTCCGGCATTCGATACCTTTCAAAATCATGATCCGCTTGTCTATTCGTTTGGGAATCAAATACGTGATTACCCATGGCGATTTTAGTTCGCCGCTCTGGATTCCTCGATGCTCGCCTGATCCTTGGCCCTATCGCGCTCCGCTTCGAACCGCCAGTCTTTTTTCGGTGGTCCCTGCATGATAGCGGCAGCGATGTTTTCCATCGTGTCCGGGATCGGCTCAATATTCCCGTAACGATTCTTCGGCCTTGTTTTGTCGGTCATGTCGCACCCTTCCTCTGGTTGCATGGTTGGCACAGCAATTGCAGGTTATCATCATCCGTCAGTCCGCCATCCTTCAACGGCTTGATATGGTCGCCGTGCATCTGCCCGAGTTTGAATCTCTTGCCACAATTCGTACACCTCCCCTTCTGAGGCTCGTATGCCGCCGTCTTCTGCGCCTTGCTGAATGTCCGCAGGTTCAGGTGCCGTTCATTACCGTCAAGCACATACAGGTAGACATCGGGCGGCTTGCGGATAATGCTCTTTCGGTTAGGGTCTCCAAGATCAAACAGGTGCTGGATCACGGCTTCGAGTTTCCCCGGCTCATGCACGGAACCGCCATGTTCGGCATAGACGGATCCCCAATCTACACCCCGCATGGCATCCCGCTTCTTCGGAAACGTGGCTTCAACCCACGCAATCACGGTTTTGAAGTGCGACCACAACTCGCCTGCATCGGCATTATGTTGATGAATGCCCATGTAGTCCATAATTTTGCCGCCACTGACCCACTTGATGGCTGTTTCCAGGATTTTCTGCCTGAACGTACGCCTCGCTGAGTCTCTGCGCCGCGCATTGACGACGACTGAAATACCGTTTGGCGTCTAACAGCCATGGCCCCGGAAAGGTCGCGTTAAGCAACTCTTGATCGGACAATTCCTTACCTGGGATGTTCACGATCTTGAACCACTCCAGTTTCTCGCTGGCATCTCCTTCGCACACATAGACCGTAAGTTCGCAACCCTTGGTGCATTCCTGAACGTCATTGGGTTGATTGGGAAAATACAGGCCGCCTATTGAGAAGTCTCCATTGACATACTGACAGATTGACATGGTTCTTTACTGGCCGTCCAGGACTTCCTACGTGCCGTCCGTCCTTGTCGCCCAATACATGACATTGAGCGGGAATTCCTTCAGGACGGAACGGATCACGTCATCGAGCTGCTTGTTCTTGTAGACGAATTCGCGCTGATAGGGTGGCCGAATGTTCAGTTTTCCTTCGTAACCCCTTGCGCCGTTTTCCCGTCATCACTGTATCCGCTCGTCAACTCGCCGACGGTGATTTTGCGTTCTTCAATTTTCATGAGAAGTCTTTCTCGCCCCTATCAGTATCCGCGAATATGGAACCTTCACTTCTCCATCAACCAACATGTAGAGATCACCATCCACCGCGCCGCGTTTTTGCACAGTCTTCCTGTAATGCTTGGGTTCAGGCTTATATGGCTTCACACCTGCCGAAACTCCCAGACCTGCGATCCCAATGCCAAGTATCTCAAACTGGTCTGGATTGTATTTGTCCATGAAGGTGATCGGCACACCCGTAACGCCGTCGTAGGCTTCTGGAATGTTCTTTGTCCAGTCAACGTTGATAGCGTCGAAGTTCTCATACTTTGGATACTTCTCAGACGTGTATCTTTCGTAGGGGATCAGATCCTCGTGGTGTTTTTCATGGTCAATGTTGGCAAACCATCGAACGCCTTTTACCCGGATGAACTTGTTGCCGTCCGCGTCGACTTGACATGGTGCCGCCTCAAGAGGGTAGTCATCAGGAACACCAAATTCTCGGTCTCCGCTACTGATGCTAGGCCCAAGCCAAAGCCTGTCTGCCATGAAATGCGGGAATACATCCCTGTACTTGAGTGCGTTGACATTGCCCAAAACAATGAAGGACTTTCCATGCTCGACAAGTTGATTGACATATTCCCTGAACAGGGAAAAAGGCGGATTCGTGACCACGATGTCCGCTTGTTTCAGGATGTCGATGCCCTCCTGACTCCGAAAGTCACCGTCGCCTTTAAGGTGCGTGATACCTATGTCCTCGGCATTCGGGACATGATCGCCTTCCCGAAAACCGTCGTATTCCAGTTTGATCGCCCTTTCGGTGTCGTGTGCTGAAAACAGGTCCGGGTTCTGGTTCTTGTAGCAGGTGGTTATGAGCTTCTTCAGTCCAAGATCAGCAAACTTCAGGGAAAAATACTTGAAGAAATTGCTTACCGTCGGATCATCGCAATTGCAGTAGACAACCTTGCCATTGAAGTGGTCCCGGTAGTGCCGCAACTCTTTCTCGATGTCAGGTAACTGGGTATAGAATTCGTCCTTCTTGCCACGCTTCGCTTAGTTCAGGTTCTTGTTCAGGGCCATGACGCTTAGCAGGTCTTTCCGACCAACGCCTTGAAGGGCGGACGCCTTCCGTCCATGCCCAGCGCCATTTGCCGCATGATGTCGATGGTGTCCGAGCAGCGGTCGTTGTGCCGTCCGGCAAACTCGGCAACATAGCGATGCAGATGCTGCGGCGACAGATGATGGAACGTGCCGTGGTAGCCGCGCTTCAAGATCGCCCAGAAGGATTCAACGCCATTCGTGTGGGCCATTTCATGCCCATACAGCGAAACCGAGTGGCTCACCGCCTCATGCGCGTAGTCGTCCATACCGGTGCAAGCCTTCGCTTCGTCCGTGTAGAGTTGTGCGCCCGCTTGCACGTTCTCGCGGATGAATCCCTCCAACGTCGGCTTGTCCGTTGACTGGACGACCTTGGCGGTCACCTGACCGGTCTCGCGGTCTTTGGCACCGACAACTGCCGTTTTGCCAACAGCGCCGCGTCCGGTCCCGGACAATTCCTTGCGCTTGGCGCTGCTCATGTTCTTCCGCATGCCGCCGAAGCAGCTTTCATCAACTTCAACCGGCCCGGGAAAAGAGCGAAGCGTTTCCCTGCCAGGTCTCGCGGATACGCTGGGCAAGATACCAAGCCGTCTTCTGCGTCACTTCCATGTCACGGCTTAACTTCATGCTCGAAACCGACTTCAAGTTTGTCGAAAGAAGGTAAATGGCCGTGATCCACACCTGAAAGCCCAGCTTGGATCCTTCCATCAGCGTTCCCGTCTTGGTCGAGAAGTCCTTCCGGCAGGTGCTGCAGCGATACGGCTGCGGCTTGCGCGTGGGCCTGATCTGCACGTTATGCGATTGGCAGCACGGGCAGGTGGCGCCTTCCGGCCAACGCTGTTCGACAAACCACTTTTCGGCTACCGCATCGTCCGGGAACATCCGTGTGAACTTGACCAGTGAAAGTCCCTTGCGAAAGGATTTCCCGGGGGCTTTCTTGGGCACCTGATTCTCTCTTGATTGAGTCACAGATTTCCCAAGAGTAAGTCAGAAGTCAAGCAAAAGCAGTGTTTTTGACCCGCTCTCCTGAAATTTCGTTCGACAATGGTTCTTGCAACGCGATTTCGGGATCGGAACACAGAATTAAAACTTTTAAGTCTCTGAACTCTTGATGTTGTTGCCGCCGCCCCGTTTTCTACCAGAAATCGTATTACTTTTCGTCGCTCGCTGGTCTTTTTGGAGCCTTTTCGAGCTTGCTTTCCCTGCGGATCGCTTCTCCAATCCGTTTCGCGTCGTACATCCAAGCTGGGGGCATTTTCTTGGCTGTCTGCTGTTCCATCTCTCTCTTCATGTTTGATGTCCTCCTTTTGGTCGACCCTCATTATATAGTGAGGGGACTGCTCGGTATACACATTAGACCCCAATGCCCGTGCCAATTTAATTAGTGCAATTGATGGTTCGCTCACCCTCTTGAAAAGCTCTGATGCTTCCGCTTTATCAATGATAAAGCCATGTTCCGGATATCCTTCAACCAGCCGCCTCACTGTGGTGTCTTCGGCATTTTTCCCATGTTCGACGAGGCGGTCACCGTAAGCTTTGGCAACGTTCAAGTCTCTCAAGTCGTTTCCGAGGGCCTCTGGGTTGATCTGCGCATAAACGGGTGTCATCACGCCTGTAGCAATCTGCGCAGCGATGCGAGATGCCATTTCAAGGCTAATTGTATGGCCGCTCTTGACCTTGATGCCAAGCATGATTGCTTCGAAGACATCAAATGTCTCTGCGGACAATCCGCCTAATGCTGTGCGAACAACCATTCCCGATCGACGCTGGCCAATCTCGTCGCGTTGAAGCAATTGAACATCCAGCGGACCTAGTTCAGACATGGCCGAGGACATAACCAAATCACTTGCTCCAAGCGCTATAAGCGTTCCTGCACTCTTGCATTTTGTCGGAATGAAAATTGTGAATTTGTCACTGGTCTCCTGAAAATAGCCTAGCTATCTTGTAAGCTGCACCAGCATCACCGCCTTGGGTCGTCAAAATTAGCGGAGAATTGGTTCTATGTGGCTGTTCCGCAGTGGGCTGCATTGCACTGACGATATGGCCAAAACCGTAATTGTCAATTGATCCGCTGTAAACGCAGTAATTCTCATTATCAATTCATTTTCGATTTTCTCCTTGCTGGAGCGGATTTTCAACGGGACTGCGGATTGTTTTGTCTGCGGAGAGGCGGTCGCCGGTCAGGGCGGCTTTTCGGGAAGGTCGGCCGTTGTGATGGTTCGC
>Ga0209544_1001575_pt1 | contig 24293 bp, 16 predicted proteins | sample MesohylPK_FD_187297 | JGI IMG/M metagenome (GOLD analysis project Ga0209544, IMG submission 187297) | Host-associated microbial community of the marine sponge Aplysina aerophoba from Gulf of Piran - sponge mesohyl, lysed by proteinase K... | ecosystem: Host-associated > Porifera > Sponge >...
CGCCACGACTGGCCGGCAAGACGATTTACCGTCATGCATGCGAATGCAACCCAAGGGAGGAGCCGGATGCGTTAACGCGCTCGTCCGGATCTGTGCGGGGGGCCCGGGGAAACTCGGGTCCCTACCGCGATCAGTCCCCGGTCACTATGGAGCAATCGTCCGGTACGTTGCAAGGTGAGCGTTGATTCCAGCGCATGCGCAAGCACGCTCCCAGAGGAGCGATTCACCTGGGTCAACGCTGCCGTGATCTGCTGAAGATCTGTCCGAGCCTGGGATGCATCGCACTGTTGCCATGCCTGCCGTAGGCGGTGACGAAACCGCAGCGCCTCATCGGGATCCAGTCCGCTCAGCGCTTCGGCCATTACCGTATTCAGACATCGCTGCACCCACACGCGGCCTCCCCATACGCGGGACACCGCCGCGTGGAGTGCGACATTGCCGGGAAGCGTCAACAGCATCCCCGAACCCAACCCCCGAATGCTCAATCGTCCAGCACCGCCTCCATACCGGACTGATCCTGGGGGCCGCATTCGGTCGCAGTCACGATCCGACGATGCCCCTGCAGACTCACCCCGATCCCAAACAATACATGCAGCCCCATCACATACGAGGGCCGAAGCCACAAATGGACTAGAGACTCCGTATGCCAGTCACGACACGCCAGCACAGATTCCCAGCATAAAGTCGGCGCAGGAGCCCCCGGGACCGCCGCCAACTCCTCAGGAGCTGATACCACAGGATCAGGCGCCGCAGGTACGGAGGAAATCCGATCGGTCAGTATGCGAAGTACATCCACATAATGCCGAACCAATTCAACATGCAGATCCTGAACAGGCTCCTGAATTGGCGCAGAGGAAGGAAAAGAAGATTCTGGGTTCATCAAGGAAGGATAGGGTTAAGTCATTATCGTTACTTCCCCCGCCCCCACTAAATTTGACGCATCCCCTGGTCTTGGATTCTTCGCGCAACCGCTGGGCGACGCTAATCTTAGGGTTCAATTCTTGAATAACCTTCAAGATTTCCTCCTGTTTTAGATTCAGTTCTCTTTGTTGGTTCTACTGCAATTAGTGTGGAATAATTAAATTTGGGTTTCACCAAAATATAGAGCAATCAATGGAGAACCTTATCTGGATCTGACGCAACTCACCTTGGGATTAGAGAACGACTGGAAGATTGACAAGGTACTACTGAATGAGCAGATTCAGCGGATTGACCCCTACATTTCGCATTCGGGGGGTGCGTTGGTTTGCTCCGAGACGGGTGAGACGGGACGCTCTATGATCAGCGGAAGGAGCGGATTTGGCGCCACTTAGATTGCTCTGAATTCAAGTGTTTTGTCCATTGCCTGGTTTCTCGGATAGATGTGGGCGAGTGCCTCGAATCGGTTTACGGATGTGATTGAACGCTGAACGATTAATTTGCTGAAAAAGACAAAGAACTAGACCAACATGGCCGCGTGGGCCTCTGCCGTAGATTGCCAATTGCGTCCAGACTCTCGGACAGACGCGCAACAATCTTCCGCCGGGCCGTCGTCGGCAACTGATTGAGATAATGGGCACGACGCGCCTTGCCAAAGACTTCGTTCCCGGTTACGCGCGCCACACCGCTCCTGTCATGCCCTAACCCTAAGCTTATCGCATTATTGCAACGAGAACTTTGCCCATCAGATATTTCTATATTTGATTGAATCCTCAATTGGTTGTTCCACATGAATCGCAATAGAGTTGGTTTTCGAAATTTTGTAGCTGGGATCGTATTGTTAGCGGTCAGTCCCATACTATTTTCTTCGACTTTAATTCACGCACAGGCACCGCCGAAAGTCACCGCTGGCGAGGTGGTGGATCGGGAGTCACTCCGAGCTTTTGTAACCTATGCCACATTCGAACTCGCCAAGATAACAACTCTCGATGAGGGACTTGCCTTATTGCCGGAATTTCGCAGAGAAGGTGGCGACTGGCATGTGGGCAACATGTACCTGATTTTGATGGGGCCAAATGGCCAAGTAGTATACCATGGCAAGGATACCAGCATTGATAGTAAGCTTATAGTAGGAGTAACAGATGATGATGGCACCAAGGTCGTTGAACAAATGCTGACCGCAAATGACGCTAGTGCCACTTTGGTAGAGTGGTGCTGGGATGATCCGGTTGACCTGACCGATCCCCGATGCAAGGACAGTTTTGCAATGCGCTATTATTCAAGTGTGGCCCGATCGGATCTAATTGTGGTGGGCGGATACTACCAGGATTTAAGAGGTGTGGATGTGCCGCTGCCCGATATTCCATTGCCAGCGATTTCCGCCTCTGAGGTGGTGGACCGGGAAACTTTAAAGCAATGGGTGGAAGGATCAGCTGAATGGACTAAGGAAATCCTAGAGAATCTAGAGGCCACCAGTGGCATTTTTGGATGGAAGAATATAGTGAGGGAGGAGGGCGGACCCTTCAAGTCAGGCGCCACATATCTTTTTGCAGTGACTTCCGACGGGTATATGTTTTTTCACGGCGCCGATCCATGGAGGGAGGGGCGCCTTGTTCTTGACAATACTGATTTTCGAGGTACCCCCTTTGTGAGGGACCTCATCGCAACAGCTCAGTCTGGAGGAGGATTCATAGAGTACTTTTGGGATGACCCTACGATAGAGGGAGATGAGGACTCTGGAACTCCAAAAGTGACCTATGCGATATCATTCAAAAATACGCTCCTTCCTGATCTGGGCACGGACATAATTGTTGCCGGCGGGTTCTATCGGAACTTCTCGACTGCCGAGGCAGAGATGGCAGCGACAGAGTGGCTGGGCCAATTTGGCCGCTCGGTGGCAAGTCAGGCAATGGAAATGATCGGCGACAGGGTTTCGCGACCACACGCAACAGAGAACTATGTAGAAGTGGGTGGAGGGACTCTGGGAGTCAATACGCTTCTTAATCTGGAAACACTTGCTGCTGTTTCGACTGGACCTTCAACGCTATTGTCCTACTCGCGAGAGAGATTACTCGATGGTAGTTCTTTTCAGGTTTCACCAGGAGGAGTCGCAGGCGGTCAAGGCTACGCTCTGTGGGGAAGTGGAGACTTTATGCGATTTAGCAGCGAACCAGATGAAGGGACCAATAGTGGTGAAGTTGGGACCGTTGCGCTTGGTGCCGACTATTCATTCGGATCAACAGTTGCTGGTCTTGCAGTTGCTTATAGCTCAGGTTCGGGCGATTTCGAACTGGGGCGTCCGGGACAGGATGATGTTGGTGAGATATCAACAAGCCTCACTAGCGCGTTTCCTTATGCCCGATTTACGGTTAGCGACCGGTTGCTCGCATGGAGTGTATTGGGCTATGGTGTTGGTCAGTTAGAAGTCACGGGAGGAGGCGAAGAGGATCCAGAAAGTGATATCACAATGCAGATGGCGGGCTTGGGCCTAGAAGGGATGATTGTGAAGCCGGACGATCCTGGTGGTATTGACCTTTCGCTCCGCTCCGATGCTTCGATTGCCCGTGTGAATTCCGAGCCTGTTGAGGGACTCAGTGAGTTGACTACGAATGTTAGCCGCATACGGTTGGGGCTTGGAGCCGGGAAACGGTTTATGCTGGGAGCCGGGACGAGCCTCAGAACCGAATTGCGGGGTGGCCTGCGATATGACGGAGGAGACACCGAAACCGGGTTTGGGATGGAAGTTGGTGGTAAAGTAAGATTGAGCGCCCTCGAACGGAGACTCACGGTCAGCTTAAATGGTCGCACGCTTATCGTTCATGAGGCAGAGGGCTACAGTGACTGGGGATTTGGTGGGCTCATTGCCATCAATCCCGGTGGTCAGAGGCACGGATTGTCTTTAAGCCTGAAGCCGAAATGGGGCTCAACGGCAAACCAGATGACGCGTCTTTGGGAGCATGGTGTAGCGGGGGTGACGAACGCTGTCTACAGTAATCGCCAGGTGGATACAGAAATTGGTTATGGAATTAAGGCTCTCGGAAGTCGTGGCCTGATCATGCCTTATGCAAAGCTTTCACTGCTGCAACATTCAAGCCCCACCCATCTGGGACTAGGTAGTAGTACTAGTCTATTTACATACATACCATCAGGATTGGGGAGCCGGGGCATGTATGGCTACCAGTTGGGCGGCCGTCTAACGCTTACCCCAGGATTATCGGCAAACGTTGAGGCGGGGCGGAGCCTCTGGGGATTTGGTTCAGGTCCGATAAACAGTGCTGCGGTTAATTTGGCTGTGAATTGGTAACCAATTCACAAGTTGGTATAGTTGCAGGAAGACAAGCCCGCGCACTCCTACTGCCAGATACCTCTTGGCGCGGGAATTCGCGGGTCCTTGATTGTGGGCAAATATGATTGTGGCGAAATTCCCGACTGCAAGTACAGAGTGTGTGAAGAAGAAGGAACCGAATGTCATCTCGGTGACCGCAGACCATGCTTAAATTCGGAAGGCGAATCATGCGTCCAATGATCGTTGGCAGCTGGGCGTTCGTTCATTACCATACAACCACTAAACAACTCCACACACCAAACAAGCCGCTCTACGCTCCTTAGATGATAATTTTTTGCTGGTTTAGCGAAGGCTTTTCAAGTCCATGCTAAGCGGTTCAAAGGTGCTGACTCCGCAAAGTCGTAAAACGGATAGCTCAGTATGTAACATCCTCCTGTGCGCTCTGTTGTTATTGCTCACTACGCATTCCTCCAGTACTTATGGTTAAGCATCTGGTTTATCGGATTTCGAGTCATACGTAAGTGCTGCCTTTCAAAAAACACGCACCATAGTTTTTTTGGGCAACGATACACTTCTGATCGGCGAAATATCAACGATTGATGCGGGGAATGATGGGCGGTTGGTGATCACAGACAGAATAGGTAATCAGGCTATTCTGTTTGGGGGCAATGGGGCATATATAGCGCATTTGGACGCTCGCCGATGTAATCCTGAGGTTCGTTTTTTTATAACCGGCGCAAAGATCAGACCTGATTCCCAAGTACTAGTGCTGGGTACCAGTCCATGGGGTTTCTTGTTTGATGGGAACGGGAGATGTAAGAGCGTCATGTCCATAGACTTTTCCGCTACTGGGCATAACAACTTGGTTCTGGATGGTGCCAACAAAATGATCGGCTTGTACCATACGGGGACTGGTCAAGTCTTGCGCTTCATGGATGGTCTTGGTCAGCGAGTAGGAGAGGTCAAATTTCCTAGAAGTCCGGCTCCGGGCGTTGATTTCAGATGGGTAGGAGGAGGGTTGGCCAAGACTAAAAAACACATCTATAGTGCAACACTATCCTCGGCTCTTACACAGTTGGATTTGGAAGGTCGCCTGGTTCGGAAATTTGAGTTTAGAAACCCTTGGTTTCGCCAGATCAAGCAAGATATCCCCGATCCATTTGATTCTGACATTCCCCGCTTAGATAGACATTTGACGAGAATCGTAATGCCAATCGCGGATTTGGGTTACAGGTGTTTGATGATATGGGAAATTTAGTTACCGAACTCCTTGGAGGAAAGGGTTATTTTGGCTACGCTCGGAACGGTTTGGCATATCATGTTATTCAGACTGACGTAGACGACTCAGGCTTCTTGCCAAACCCATACCTTGACGTATATGAGTATAGGGGAAGATGATCAATAGAAATACCCTACGAAGTGAGTTATTGCAAATAACCGCAGTGACCCTTGCCGTCTTCGCCGTTGGAATGATCTCTTGGATGGGATGGGGGCAGAGAATTCAGAACTTTTTGGGCGGGAACACTACACCAATAAGTGCATCGTTTGATTTCCTGAAAATAAAGAAAGAGTCACATTCTTTATTATCATTCTGCTGACTGCCACTCTACCATATCCAGGGACGGAGGAATGATGGGTCCAAGGCCCTGCCCCGAAGGCAGGATCATGGCTTCACGGAGACAAGGAGAGTCAAACAACGATGTTATAAGCATAGTTAAGGAATTTAATTTTGATTTTTAGAAAATAAAGAAATTCGAATATTCTTTGTTTTGAGAATAGATGTGGTACTGCTCGGTTACATTTTTGTGGTCGAAGTCCATTCGACTCGGGCCTGTGTCGCAAATCAGCAGGCGATGCTACTTACTTCTATCCCGGAAGTCTTGATTTACACTGAAGGTTACCAGAACGAATTGTCCACAATAAAAAGATGAAGAATTACTGCGTGAACTGCAAAAGCACGTACCTAGGTAGATAATACCTCTGATAATCTGCCAAGTAATACACAATGGGTTATACTTTGGCAGTTCAATCGGTAGAATTTAGAAAAGTATAATGGTTACCATTGGAAGTGTAGAGAATCCTGCCAGGATCGCCATAATTGGAGCGGGACCTGCAGGGTTTTACGCAGCGGGGCACCTGCTTAGGCAAAAGTCTGAGATTGTTACGGTGGACCTGTTTGATAAACTACCGGTCCCCTATGGACTCGTTCGTAGTGGCGTTGCTCCTGATCACCAGAAGATCAAAAACGTCACGCGTGTTTATGCGAAAACTGCAGCGCAGGATGGCTTTCGTTTTTTTGGTAACGTAGAATATGGGGCTGATATCCACCTGGAAGATCTGAAAAGACATTATCATCAGGTCTACTTCTCTACAGGTGCACAGGTTGATCGTAGGCTCAATGTTCCGGGGGAAGACCTGGATCGCAGTTATTCAGCAACGGATTTTGTTGCCTGGTATAACGGTCATCCCGACTATCGTCACTTGGAGTTCGATCTTTCGAGACGTTGTGTGGCTGTGGTAGGCGTGGGGAATGTGGCTGTGGACGTTTGTCGCATATTGTGCAGAACGATTGATGAACTGAAAAAAACGGATATAGCAGATTACGCCCTGGAGGCACTGGCTGAAAGCAAAGTACGCGAGGTGTATATGTTGGGGCGACGGGGTCCCGCTCAGGCTGCTTTTACGCATCCAGAGGCCAAGGAACTAGGGCAGTTACCCGGGGCAGATATTGCTGTACCTGAAGCAGAGGCGAAGTTGGATCCGATCTCTGAAGCGTGGATGTCGGCTCATGGAAATCGGTTAACAACCAAGAAAGTCGAAATCGTTCAGACCTTTGCGAGGCAGTCTGGTGAGGGAAAACCACGTCTCTTAACATTGCGATTTTTGGTTTCCCCGGAAGTGCTGCATGATGATGGTTTAGGTGGAGTGGGTAGCTTAACGCTTCGACACAATGTACTTATAGAGCAGGGGAGCCGTTTGCGCCCTCAGTCAACAGACATCACAGAAAGGTTACCCGCAGAAGTTGTGTTTCGATCGGTAGGCTACCGGGGGATAGCATTACCCGGTTTACCTTTCAGAGAAGATTGGGGTGTGATCCCGAGCGATCAAGGTAGGGTAAGTGGAGATGGAGTTACCCGTGGTGTTTATGTGGGCGGTTGGATCAAACGTGGTCCGACGGGTGTGATCGGCACAAATAAGCCTGACGCGCAGGAAACAGTTCGCTGTATGTTGGAAGACTTAACGGCTGGGCACCACTTCAATCCCGAGTTTACAGCCCCCGAATCGGTGGATCACATGCTTCAGCACCGATGCGAGGGCGTGTTTTCCTGGGAGGATTGGGCGGAGTTAGACCGCTTGGAAGTCGCTGCAGGCAAGGTGCAGGGGCGTCCACGAGTTAAATTCATCTCGACCGGAAGTATGCTTAAAGCACTCGGTCGCTAAAACTCAAGGGACTGTGTGGATGTCCTTTTACAGTTCCCCTTCGATCCGGTCATTCAGTCGTGCGAGAGCGACAAACAGCGTTTCTAGCTCTGCATAATAGGCGTCGGTGCCCATTTGTGATTTGCGCGATTTGAGTGTGGCGATTTGGGTTTCCAGTGCAGTGCGTTCGCTCGCTAGGGTTGGGTCTCCAAGGAGCACTTGAGTGCGTCTAAGCCAGGTTACGCCAGCGATGTATCCATCTCTGGACTCGTCAAGAGTTTCTACGCGCGTCCCCTCACCATCTGCATTGTCGTCGAGTAAGCTGTGCTCAGTTGCTAGATGGCCTTCGGTTTCGTAGTGCAATGCCGTTTGTTGGGCAGCGTATTGAAACACCTCCTTTACAGACAGGCTACCATCACGATCCAGATCGGCGGCCGGCTCGGTCAATGACTCAACTAGGTACGTTGGGAATATTGTCTGATTGCGCTGGGTACCTGATTGCGTCGCAGTAATGACGATTCTGTCTGTTCCACTGAGCGCTTGAATGAACGGACCACTCGAGCTCATCGTACAGATCCATATAATGCGTGCAGCGGTTAATTCATTTGACAGTGCAGCATAGTCGTTTCCGGGAAGGTCTCGTCGAGGAATATTGAGCGCCGACTGCTCTCCGTCATAGCTCCCATGACCGAAAAGAAGAATATAGATTTCATCCTCTGGAGTCAGGCGCCCGCTGAGTTCCGCAAATCGTGCACGGATGCCGTCGGCTGTTGATTCTCCACTCACATAGTCACTGCCTGCGATGGCACGCTCGGCAAGTACAATGACGTTGTCCCGGGCAAATCCCAATGGCCCAGTAAATGCGTTGTAAGTGTCTTCCAGATGCGAGGCGATACGACTCGTTTGATCCGGTGCACCACCCAGTCCACCAATCACCAACGCATACCGCTCCTGAGCGTTGGCGTGATTTGCAATACAGGCCAGGATCAGTCCTAGCGCAATCCTTGTCGCCTTCGATAAAGCCACTCTCCACATAAGAGAAGTACAGAAAGAATAAACAACAGGGGCATGTCCCACAGGTAAGCCGCCCGGTACACCGAAGTGCTGGTACGGCGCGATCGCAGGTTCATCAAAACATCGGAGGCTTCGGCAGGGGTATAGTATACCGTGGCCAATTGCTCCAGAAAGTCCCGCTTCAACGTAGCATCATAATACTCCATTGGTTGATGGCGCACCAGATAACTGCGTTGATCCTGTCCAATCAGCTCATCTCCCAGCGCTGCCTCTACGGTGACTTCATAGACTCCCTCACTGCCTGGTGTCAAGCGCATCTCAAAGAGTCCTTCGTCAGAGAGGTCCTCTTCAACAACCATCGGCTGTACGGTGCCATCAGGCGTGCGGACGAGTGCACGCAGTTCAGTACTTTTTAGGGGCAGGTAATCCTCGCCATAGACACGCACGTCCAGTTGATGTGTCTCTCCGGGAGTAAGCCGATTGCTAGAAGTTTCTATATCAACCTGTGCAGGTGCGCTGGCCGCCAGCCAACGTGCAAACTGCTGCCAAAATCGCTCATGGCTTTCATCGTCTGCTTCCATCAGCATTTGCCAGCGCCACGTACTGCTGGTAGCAAGGGCAGCGGTACGCCCCTTGCCATATCGCTGAATTGCGAGGAGCGGCTCCTCCGGGCCAAATGCATCCTCTGGTTTCACAGCGAGCACTTGTGCACCGGGTTTAGCGCCGCCCAACAGGTTGATACTAGTTAATTTTGGCATTCCACGCCAGAGGATTCGGTTGATAGAAGGGTCGGGAGAAAGCTTCATGAATGGGTGCTCCAGACCCTCGGGCGTAGGCTCAAAGACAAACCCGCGGTCACCGTCTTCACCCTCAAATCGTATGGGAAGAACTTGTGCACGAGTAAAATCAAGCCGCACGGGTAGCATGTCCGCAATCGGTGTACCTGCGTAATCGCTCTCTGCAAAAGCATTACGTCCTCCCAACATTACAAATCCTCCACCACGAACACGCACAAAAGACTCGATAAGCTGAAGTTGGCGCAAAGAAAAAGCGGAAGCTTCTACATCACCTAGAATTATGGCATCAAAGCCGTAGAGAACATCGGCTTCGGTCGGGAAACCTCCCATTAGCTCATCCGGCGAACGAATTCCCTGACGATAATACTTACCGGTTCCCGTGCGCGTGATCGCTGCAAAGTCTACCACCTGATCGGACTCCAGCGCACGTTTGATAAACTTATAATCCTGTCGCAAATGTCCCTCGAAATACAATACGCGAAGCGTGTCCGTGCGGGTATCGATCAGTAAGGGTAGGGAGTTGTTGAGTGTATTGAGTTCGTTTGCAGCGGGTTCCAGTGTCACATGGTATTCCCGGGCACCGGTGCTCGGCGGTTCAAAAAAGAATTCCAGCTGATCGACCAGTCCATCTCCTTTAAGCCGTACGGGTTTGGAAAAGACTTCTACATCTCCATCGTAGACGGAGATCGTCGCAGGATCAGTTTCCCGTGAAGCACTGCGGATTTTGACTTCCACTTCGGCACCAGCCTGTTCACCAAGCCCTTTGTGGGCGATCACTTCAAGCAGTTCTCGTTCGGAGTTAAGGTCAGCGTTGCCTAGACCCAGTATGTGTACGCCGATCCCGTCATTGCGAAGGGTTGCTGCTTGCTGGAAGGCTTCGTTGCGACTTGTTGTATTGCCATCTGTCAGAATGAGTACCCCGGTCAGGGGTAACCCCCGAAAATCCACACGCAGGCGGTTCAGGGCCGCTGCAAGGTCTGTTTCGTGGGCGGGTACGGCCTGATGAATGCTGTCGACCCTCGTAGTAGTAGAGGCAAAGGTATAGAGGCGCACCTTGAAGGTTTCCTCCAAATCGCTGATGATTCCTTCCTGGGCGTTGTTGAGAAGATATTTGGCCTGTGTGAATCGGGTTTGGCCATCCGGTCTGTCCGGCAATAACATGCTGTCAGAGGCATCCACAACCACAGCGACAAAGTTCTCATCCGGGACAACTTCCGGCACGATCAGTTGAGGTTCAAAGAGTGGAAAAATTAGGAGGAGTGCGGCCAGGGAGCGCAAGGCCAAGCTTATTCCCCGGACATGCAGCGGGGCCTGGCTGCGCAGGAACGCAATTACCAGAATTATCAAGATGCCTGCTAACACACTTACCGCAAGCGCACTGATCTGCAGGTTTACCGTACCTTCGGCGAACTGCACAGTATCAAACTTGAACATCCACCACTACTGGCTTGGCCGTCGGGAGAGTGATTCATAGTACTTTTCCACCAGGCGTTGATACTCAGTGGGCACCTCGCCTCGGCGGCTGCCGTACAGCTTGGATTCCAATTTAACAGCCTCCAAAGCTTGAAGCAGTTGAGTTTCGAGTTGAGAGAGCGGTGCATAAACATCCCGATCGAAGAATGTTTCAGCCGACTCTTCATCCAGTAACACACCCGTATGATCTGCTCTGGTGAGTGAGTTCTGGATTCCAGTGGCAGCGCGTTGGCCATCGCGGACTCCCTCATCCAGGTTACGTGCCGCCTCCCTAGCCCGGTTCATCTGGCTTTCAAGTCGTGCCTGTTGTGCTGGTGAAGCATCCCCTTCGCGCATACGCTCTGCCTGAGCTTCCAGATCCTGCAGCTCATTTCGAAGCTGTTCAAGGTCATCAAGCGCGCGGCTCAGTGCTTCTTCCTCGGTAACAGGAAGGGACTCACTCAATTCACGCTGGATAGCTTTCAGGCCTTCCAGATCTTCGGTGATCTCTTCCTGGATTCGCCGGGCTGTTGGAATCCAGCCATTACGAAGTGCTTGCTGCGAGTTCTGCATGTCTTCCTGGAGCGCGCTGCGATGCACCTCTTGCCTAAGATTCCGTGCTGCCAGTTGTGCTTCCGAGTTGGAGGTTTCGAGCATCTCCGCCTGCTCCATAATGTCTTCAAGGTCTTCCAGGGTATTGGTGCGACGCTCTTCCAAGTCGTTCAGGGCTTCTCTGGAGGGTCGATCCCCTTCCTCAGCCAGGTCTTCGGCAAGCTCCTGCTCTTGCTCAATGAGTTCAGTGAGATCCTCGTTCAGTTGCTCAAGTGCTCGCCGGTCCGTGCCACGGGTTTGCAGTCGCAGGGCGTCCTCAAGGGACTGCAATGAATTGGCAGCCTGCTGTTGCCGTCTGGCTGCTTCTTCCATATCCCCTCGCCGTAGTGCACGCTGCGCCTCTTCCATGTTTCGCAGGGCCTGGTTCATATCATTTTGTGCCCTTTGACTGGACTGTTGTTGCTGCAGAGCTTCTAGAGACTGTTGCAGTTCCTCCTGGTTACGCCGCAGACGATCGACGAAGCGTCGACGATCCTCTTCGGTCTCGGGAGGGCGTTGCTCCGCCAGTTCCTGCTGTCGTTGTGCAAGGTCTCGTACGCGCCGTAAAGCATCGTTCTCTTCCGCACTTGCTTGTGCAGCCGGCGCTGATTGTGGAGACTCGTACTTATCCTTGGTAATGTCCAACTCCAGATCCATGAGCTCAGACATGCGTTCCTCCGTGGCATTGGCTCCACCGCCACCCGGGCTTCCCTGCTGTTGTCGTGCGACTTGTCGCTCGGTATTCAGGGCATCAGCTCTGAGTAGTTGATTGAGCGCCCGACGCTCGGGCGTAAGTGCCTCACGCAGACGTTCGGCAGACAGGTCATCAATGGCCTGATCCATTTCAGTGACCGCAGTTTCCAGGTACTCGGCTACTTTTTGCTGCTCCGGGCTACTGCGCAATTCGAGCGAAAATGCAGTCGTACGCAGACGCTCCTGAATATTCGCCTGTAGATTGCGTTGCGCTTGTGTGAGCGCCTGGAGGGCTTCATCAAAGTCTGGAATATCGTTCTGCTCCCGCAAGAGCCGCCAAGTGGCCGCGATGATATCCTGTTGGCTTACGACCAAGCCGCCTTGCCGTCCCTGCATTCCACCCTGTCCGCCACCTGCATTCGCCAATTGTGTGAACTGCTGCTCAAATGGCACAATTTCCACGAAATACATATCTGAAACTTCCGATTGCAGTGCATCCGTAGCCTCAACGTAATAGGTAATAACATCTCCGGGTTCCAGTGTGTAATCTTCCAGGAAAAGCAGGTGTTCTCCGGTTGTCTCCGTGACATTTGCAGTTTCAAGCAGGTCGATACTGACTTCAGGGTCGCCATTGACAGAGTACTTTAGATCAAAGGAGTTAATACCGTAGTCATCACTGGCATCAGCCGCAATCAATACTTCCTGAACTGCATTGGCCCGCAAATCCCGTCCGGGCTCCTCGAGTGTGATACGTGGTCGGGCATCCTCAACCGGAGTGATCAAATATGCTCGCGGGAAGCGGTTTTCGCGTGTTTGTTCATCTCGCAGCTGCACCGTGTATCGATCTTCTTCCAAGAGATCAAACCTGCCCCTGAACTGGCCGGGGCTCACTCTAGAGAGTGCTATTTCGCCGCCGTTTTCAAGTGACAGTAAGGCCGACTTTGCTACGTCATTCGTCCGCACATTTATGGTTATGCGTGATCCTTTCAAGCCCTCAATATCTCCTTCATTTTCCTGTGTGCGCACCGGAAGGTTCGCGTAATCCGGTGATTCGTATGTAACGTCAATTTGAGAAACTTCCGGAAACAGGTACACAGACAAAGTGAACGGGTCTGTGCGATGGCGTCCAGCTTCAATGTAGTATTGCACGTTGCGCTGTATGTTCGAAATTTCAGCGAGGTAGGCACCAGATTCTCTTCCGGCGGTCATGGGTTGACGTACCCACTCCCCACCCTGATCCTGATGCACAAGCAACATATCATCCCGTTCGCCTGAGCGCAATGTCGCAATGACGGGTACGGTTGCTCCCTGGTCTACCTCAACATTACCCGGAGAAACAGTCATGTAGGGTGTACGGACACTGATTTGCGGGGGAGTATCCAACTGCAGCCGGTCTAGTTTTGTAAGTCCGACCACCAGACAGGCGCAGGCAATGGTTAGCGAAGATGCAATCCACAAACGTGCATGCAGTCGTCCGATCATGGAGCGCGGCGCCAAGTTTTTAACCTGCTGTGCGGCGTCTTGCAGGAGGGCTGCTACGACTTCCCGGTCGGCTTTGCCTGGTGCTTGCACGGCACTGTTAAGGCGGTCTTCCAGATTGGGGTGATTCTCTTCAATAAAAAGTGCGACCTGTGCGTCAGTTATGTGCACCGAGCGTTGCCGAAGCAGCAGGAAGATGGCTGCCGGGATAAGTACGGCCAGCGCCAGCACTCCAAAGAGCATCCATCCCCCGAGGTAGGGTCGGAACCACAGGACAGCGAAAAGAAGCAGGCTACAAGCCGCGATACACATCGCCAGATGTTGCCGCAATGCTCGTCTGCTGAATTGTTTCCGAACCTCGGCGACGAGGAATCGGACAGAACGATCATCCTTGGACATACGCTTATCGCCTTGAGGCAAGTATAGTTTCAAGTGCAAATACTCCAATCATTATCAGCAGCACAACTCTCCAGAGCTTTTGTTCTTGTTCAGCCGCCGCCAAAGGCTGTGGCTCGAGTACTGATTCCGTGGATCGGCTTGCAAGAGCCGCATATACTTCTTCAAAGTCCCGGGCCGAAAGGTTGCTTTCTGAGGGGCTGATATTTACCGAGAACGGCTGTAATGTTCCGTTTAACCTGACGTCATAATGGCCGGGGAGGTCCGTGTTCTGGAAAGTCCCTAGTCCGGTGGAGTCAAAATCCACTCTAAAGATATCCCCGTCCGGGTTTGCGATTTCCATTTCACTCCCTGGTATACTACTGAAAATAACAGCTTCTCCGATATCAAATTCGCGCCCGATATTAGATTCAGGGGTTGCATACTTGGCGATCTCATACAGGAGAGGTAGGAATACCTCACTTAAAGGCAGGTCATTCCAACTGGTGCCAAGACTGGACGTGAAAACAAGAACACGCCCACGCCCGAGTGGTTGCTCGATAAGGAGTGGATCTCCCGTGTCGAAGGTTGCAAGCACGTTTGCGGTGGAGTCGGGAATGACTTCTACATAACGTCGGAACCGGGGTCTAAGGACAGCCCCGGTGCTGTGTTGCGCCAGCGATGTGAAGATTGGATGTTGATGGTCGATTTCCGCGATGATTGCGTCAGAGCCCTGGCGGTCGCGTGCATTTACTGGTCCGACGGCTGTGCCTGCCCCCAATAATGATGTCTGTTGCAGGTTCCCCTCATCAAAGGCTAGAAGGACCGTGCCGCCGCTACTTGCAAAATTCTCAAATACCGAATAATCGCGTGCAGACGCTAGGCCGGTGGTCGTTACGATCAACAGGTTCGCGGCACTTAATCGAGCGGGGCGCGGTCCTGCATCAAACCTGTACATACTTGCATCTTGCAGATCAAATGCGCTTTCAAGAAAGAAGGCATTGCGCATACCTGGACTCCCATCCACCACGAAGATCCCCGAACGTGTTCGAACGCTATAGGTAAAGTAATGCCGGTCATCAGGCCCGGGCACCGGGTCATCCACGTACAGATACCCCTGATAGAGACCAGGACGATCTACGAGATGCTGGAACGTGGGGACAGCCCCGGTATAGTTGTCAATATTTTCTTCGTCGATACTTAGTGTTACAGCTCCTGTTACCGGCATGCGGGCGTTGAGTCGCACGGAGACCAGATCCCCGCGGCGTTGCTGGCTAAGTTCGAAATTTTCGAAGAATTTATTTTCTGAAACCTGATCTCCCACTTTGATGGGTTCGACTGTGATATCTCCTGGCAATTGCAGGTTTTCCAGTGCCGGACTGAATGCCGATTGCTGGAAATCAGAAATCAGCACGATTTTACGATGCTCGTACCTGGCGTCTTGAAGGATCTCTACACCGAGGCGCAGTGCAGGGTAAAGGTCAGTCGTGCGGTAGCCGGGGGATTGTACACGAAGGGCGGTTTCGTGCACTGACACATCACGCCCAAGCGCAGTTAATTGCTCAGCGGCATCACTAAATGTTACCAGGGCCCATTCATCTCCCGTTTCCAGCTCTGCGCGGGCAAGTTGCATCCCTTCTTCAAATCTGGAATCGTGTTGCATACTGTAGGATACATCCACCAAGATTACTACGGACTCGCGCTCGGCTTCCAGGAGGAATGGTAGTTCTTCGGGAGGAATGAACGGGCGTGCAAACAGGAGTGCCAGCAGTACCAGTGCAGCTGCTCTGAGCAGCATGAGAAGAATATCCTGTAGACGTCGCCGGCGAACCCGCTGAATGGGCGTGGCTTCCAGAAACATGTGTGTACTGAAGGGCACTTCACGGGCTCGCAGTCTCCTCACAAGATGCAGCAGTACCGGTACCAGAGCAGTTAGTCCCGCGGCCAGAAAAAGGGGAGTTATGAAGGACACGGCGGTTTAGGTTCAGACTCTGCGCTGTGAACGGGCAGAGAGGTAGTGAAAGAGTGCTGTATCCAGCGGTGCGTTTGTCTGGAGCACAGCATAGTCTGCCTGGAGAAGCCCACAGGTACGGCGTATGCGATTCTGGTGTGCCTGAAAATTCTTTTGGTACTGGGTCTTGGCCGCCTTGGCATCAATCAGCATTTTTGCATCTGACTCGAGATCTAAAAGCTCTACAACATCTTTGAAGTCAAAATTAATCTCCTGCGGATCCAGTACCTGAAAAACCAGCACGTTGTGACCGGTAAAATGAAAATGTCGCAGTGCGCGCTCGACGGTTTCGATATCTGTAAAAAGATCGCTGATCAGAATCACGAACCCGCGTTTACGGTGGCGCTCGGCGACCGCATGGAGCGAGCGCTCCAGGTCAGTAGCGGATTCTGGTTTTGCGTCTTCCAACGAGCGAAGCAGGAGGTGCAAGTGCGCACGGCTGGATCGCGGAGGTAAATGTTTGCGGACTTGTGTGTCGAACAGTGTCAGACCGCAGGCATCCCGTTGACGGTTGGCCAGCCAAGCAATGGCTGCTGCGAGAAACCGTCCGTAGTTGAGTTTGCTTTGTCCGCCGGAGGAATAATCCATTGAACGGCTCATATCCAGGAGGATGTGCAGGCGGGTATTGGTTTCGCCTTCGAATTCTCGTACAAAGTAGCGCTCTGTTCGTGCAAACACCTTCCAATCGACCCGTCGTATGTCATCACCGTACACGTATGGACGATACTCCATAAAATCAACACTGAACCCTTTAAAGGGGCTTCGATGGAGGCCGGCGAGAAAGCCCTCGACCACAGAGCGGGCTAAGAGCTCCAGCGACGAAAGCCGGGCCAGTACTTCGGGGTCAATAAAGCGTGTTGCAGCTTGTGCCATGCAGTTAGTCGTTCATTTTCCAGAAGGCAATACCTCCGGTCTGTTGTCCTGCCTGCAATGAAGCTATACGGGTTGCAGTGGTCAGGTCGATTACGTCTATTGCACCAGGTGTAGCTCCAATTCCTTCCGAGGTAATAAATGCATACTGGTTATCGGGAGCAATTATCACGCCATGCGTAACTGGTTGAGAGCTTGGAACCCGGACTCGCTCGGCGCCTGTTGATAGGTCGATTATACTGACGGCTTGCGCGCCTTTCAACGTGGCAACGAGAGTTTTTCCATCCGGGGAAACAGAAAGATTGTACGGAGCTCCTGGAGCATTTAGACGCTCTGTTATTATTCCGGCTTCCATATCGACGATCAATATTTGATCTGCGCCATTGGCTGCTACGTATGCCAGTGGTTCATTGGGGTGGATTGCTACCCAGGTCGGTTTAGCTCCCTCTCCAAGCGGGATGTTGCGTATGACGCTCAAATTCAGCGCGTCAAGCTCAAACAGCGCATCGTTCATCATTGCCACAGAGTAATGTCGTGTACCATCGGGGCCAAACGCAGAACCGTGGGGCATGATACCTGTGGTAATCCGACCTACTTCCAACATGGCGTCTGGATCAATCACGGAAACTGAACTGGGCTCCGGGTTGCCGTGGAGATTAAAATTTATCACGTACAGTAGGCCTGTGTGCGATGAAATGGCCATGGAAGCGGGAAACATTCCCAACGTCACCGTACCAGTGGGACGGTTATTGGCGGTTGAATAGCGTACAACTTTGCCAAAGGGTTGTCCATGTGCGATGGATACGAACCAGTGGCTGCCATCCGGGTCGACAGCAAGTCCATGTGGTCCTTCGATTTCGGTATGGATACTTCCGACGGTAATGGTTTCGATGACGGAGAGTTCTTTGCCGTCAAACTGAATGAGCATGACAGTATCGTCAGACTCATTGGCCACATACATCGTGTATGTCTGTGAGAACACTACTCCTGTTTCCCAGAGCAGTGCGGTAAGCACAACAATTGTGAGCATGCGCATCATGACCGGCAGTGTGGGTTTAATCCGGCTGGTAAACGGATTGAATGCAGATTTAGTCGATCAGTGATGTTTCCAGGGTACATGGTGTAATCCAATGGCGAAGGACTTACTGAGGTCTGGCGCTCTCGTTCCAGTTGATGTGACAGCATAGTAATCTGTGTGGCCTCAATTATGTGAGATGGCAAGACGTTTTGCCTACCGTTACCTCCGTCTTATGGGTTACGGTTGAAATATGCCGAGAGAGTAAGAATGTGTACGACATAAAATAGTGCCTCCATTAGATTTTCAAGGGGCTTCTAACTGGCCTTAATGGCATCTCTATTGGACCCCTGCTACAGATTATAGCCCTTCAAAGGCTTTTAAGAGTTCCAAATGGGTCTTAATAGCGCCCTCTATTTAGATACAACCCATTACTCAATTCACAGTGACGGTTCGGATACGCTTCCATCTAGCAGCCATCCCAGGTTCCTCAGGTTTGGTGGCCCTCGTTTACGCGACGCCTTCAAGCCCTGTCTCACTTGTCGGGTGCTTGTACTGGGGTGCCTAGAGAGAACTTTCGATGAATTTGGAGGTTCTCGAGCCGTAGCCAAATGCTAAGGGCATTCAGCTGCGGGTGACTTCATGGATATCTCAATAAACCCAACGATGGAAGCTTACGGATTGATAATCAACGGCAAGAGTGTCCAGACTGGACATAGCTTTGAGGTCCTGAATCCTGCTACCGAAGCGGTGGCTGGGCTTGCCTCTCTGGCAGGCAGTGAGGAACTGGACGAAGCCGTACGTGCAGCAGCGACCGCTTTCGATAAATGGAGTGAACTGCCCGAATCTATGAGGCAGACAGCATGTTTGGACATCGCCTCGAAAATCGAAAACAACGCCGACGAACTTGCTCGTCTACTTACCGTCGAGCAGGGCAAGCCGCTAAATGGATTAGGTGCCCGCTGGGAAATCGGCGGTGCAGTTTTATGGACTCGTTATACTGCTGGTCTTTCCCTACCGGTCAAGGTCCTTCAGAACGATGATGAGGGTAAAGTCGAGCTTTACCGCAAGCCGATTGGCGTTGTTGGCTCAATTACTCCTTGGAACTTTCCGGTATTAATCGCGGTCTGGCACATCATACCCGCAATTCTTTCGGGCAATACAGTGGTGTGCAAGCCGTCCCCCTTCACGCCTCTTTCAACGCTTCGTCTGATCGAAATCATGAACGAGGTGTTGCCACCTGGCGTGGTCAATTGCGTCGCTGGAAAGAATGAGCTCGGTGCCGAAATGACAGTACATGCAGGCATCGGAAAAATCGTATTTACAGGCTCCTGCGCAACCGGCCAGAAGATCATGGCGAGCGCAGCGAAGACTATGAAGCGGCTGACTCTGGAACTCGGCGGAAATGACGCCGGAATTGTTCTTCCAGATGTAGATCCAAAGCAAATCGCAGAAGGGTTGTTCTGGGGGGCATTCATTAATAGTGGCCAGACCTGTGCGGCGTTGAAAAGGCTTTACGTGCACGACGACGTATACGATGAAGTCTGCAATGAATTGGTAGCAGTTGCCCGAGAGGTGAAGGTAGGTGTGGGTGTGAATGAGGACGTCATGCTGGGTCCGATCCAGAACCAGAAGCAATACGATATCGTGGACGGCTTGGTACAGAGTGCGGAGTCCAAAGGGCGTGTACTCTTGGGTGGAAACCCTGACGAGATTCGGAAAGAAACTGGGGGAAAGGGATACTTTTACCCTCTCACGATAATTGCCGACCTTGAAAATGGAGACCGCTTGGTCGATGAGGAACAATTTGGCCCGGTTCTTCCGATCATCCGCTATCACTCTATCGAGGAGGCCATTGAGAAGGCAAACGACAGTTCTAACGGTCTCGGAGGTTCGGTCTGGAGCCAAGACATTGAACGGGCGAAAGAGATTGCGAACAGGATGGAGTGTGGTTCGGTCTGGATAAACAAACACGGCATGATTCAGCCCAATGCTCCGTTTGGCGGCATCAAGCGTTCCGGTTTCGGAGTCGAATTTGCAGAAGAAGGTCTGTTGGAATACACGGATATCCAGGTTGTCTTTTCCTGATCTATCTGGACGCTTTCCTGTCTGGGAGATACTCTTTGCCCTGGTCGCGGGGCTGTCCGCGCAAGTCAGAGCTGGAGCGGAATGGAGCACTTCAGTTCAATATTTGCGTCCTCGTGCCCAGTATGCATAGGAGTACAGGAGTGCTGGGCGCACCGAAGAGGCTGCCCACAGATTATCTCCCCAGCTGCGGAGATAAGGTGGTGTTTTCGGCATCTTGGTAGCTGGTCTGTTGACCATATTTGACACTTATTTGGCGAGTTCAGACCAAAGGCATACAGTAACCTGACAGATCCGCACAGCCATCTGATGAAGACCAAAACATGGGACTCGGGCTGTTCAGTAGTTACCACGACAGGGTTGGCATCATGAGCTAGTGGCTGCTGATATGTGGCGCGCTCAACATTACACACATGACTGCACTCAATCCGGCCCGAGTGTCCAACGTACAACGAAGTAGCTGCGCCGTCTTCGTCTGGTTCTTCGTCGCTTGAACAAATTAATCGCCCACCGCTCAAACGCATCCGTATACCGATTCGAGGCACTCGCCCGGGGCGTCTTAATCGTCCGCACCCCCACATCTACCCGGGGAACGCGACAATGCACAAAACACTTGAATTCATGGCAGTCCAAGTGGCGCCATGTCCGTGCTTTCCGATGATCATAGAGCGTCCAGGTCTCTCGCGTCTCGGGGCAAACCAACGCACCCCAAATGCGAAATGTAGCGGTCGACCCGCTGATTCTGCTCATCCAGTCGCACCTTTTCAATCTTCCAGTCGTCCCTCAATCCCAAGGTGGGTCACGTCGAATCTGGATCAGAGTCCATTGAATGTGCTATACTTCGGCGGAATCAGATTTAATCGTTCCACACGAATTGCGATAAAACCTTTTGATACAACAAGCGCTGAACATCATGAAGTGTCTGCACTGGATAGTTTTGTTACTGGCGTGCCTCGTGTCCGCGGGCCCCGTGGATGTCTGCAAGAAGGGGGCGGTTTCGGACACTTTGAGGATCGGCCTGATGGCAGGCGGGGGGGCGGTGAGCACGAGTCTAGCGTGCTATTTTTCCGCGGACATCAGCATGCCGGAGATCAGTCATGCTGTGCCGGGGGTTATTTCCGCGAGCCTAGCCAATGGCACACTGACGCTGACGCCGGCCTATGTAGAGTTCACAGCGCCACTACGAGACACGGTGACGGTCAGCGCGACGGTCGGCACGATGACCGAAAAAGTGGACGTGATCGTGGATGTAACGAGTTGCGTTACGACCGCGAGCGCTTCGTTTCCCCAGGTGGAGCTGGTGGCCGGCGGTACGCTGGAGCGCAGCATAGCAGACTATTTCCATAATAGCGAAACCGAAGCCCTGACGTATACGGCCGAATCGTCAAATGTGGATACCTTTACCGTATCGCTCTCGGACGAGCAGATGACGCTTACGGGCGGTGCGCTTGCTTCAGGCACGAGCAGGGCCGAGGCCGAGCTCAATCTGACGGCAAAGAACAGTTGTGGGGCGGCTGTGGATACCGTGGCGGTGTTGGTGGAGGAGCCAACTGGGCCGGTGGTGGACGTGCTACTGCCGGACATAACCCTGGCCGTAGGGGACACGGTGTACATCTACCTGCCGGATCATTTCAGATCGACGGGCAGGCTTTCCCTCACGTACCAGACATATCTGGAGGATCACAGTCCTAACGATGACTACGTGGGTGTGACGCAGGTGGGAATGCAGCAGGATTCCCTGCAGATCGTCGGCCAACATGCGCATCCGGCAGAGGGTCCGGACGATTCGGAGCTTCGTGTTGTAGCCCTGGATGACGACGGATCCGTATCGGATACCATGGACATCAGGGTCACCCCGACGCCGCCCATAATCATAAAGCCGATTCCAGACACGACATTGGTCTCCGGCGGCGCGTCGGCAGACTACGTGCTGTCGGAATATTTCGAGGACCCCGACGGGGCGTTCGACGATCTCGTCTTTGAGGTGGCGTCCAACGATGACGCGGTCACGACGAGCATTGCAGACGGCGTGCTAACCGTGACCCCTGGCACAGTAACCATGGAGGCAACAGCGACAATCACGGTGGAAGCGGAGGACAATGACGAGCAGTCGGTGTCGACCTCCTTTGACGTGACGGTGCGCACAGCCAACGGTGCACCGACCTGCCGCGACATTACGGTCACGCTTACAGTCGGCGATGCCGACGAGGTGTTCGACATGGACGACTACTGCAGCGATCCTGACAGCGACGATCTAACGTACGCGCTGGGTGATCCGATGGGTTCGGCGGCCTCGGTCACGCTGGATGACAACGACCTAACGATATCACCGTCAGAAGAGGGCACCACGACGGCCACCGTGACGGCAGATGACGACAACGGCAACACGGCTACCTCCAGTATCAGCGTGACGGTGCGCGCGGCCAACGTCGCACCGACCTGCCGCGACATTACAGTCACGCTTAAAGTCAACGATGCCGACGAGGTGTTCGACATGGACGACTACTGCAGCGATTCAGACGGCGACGATCTAACATACGCGCTGGGGGATCCGACAGGTTCCGCGGCCTCGGTCACGCTGGATGACAACGACCTAACGATATCACCGTCCGAAGAGGGCATCACGACGGCCACCGTGACGGCAGATGACGACAACGGCACCACGGCTACCTCCAATATCAGCGTGACGGTGGTCTGCAGCGACCCCATATCGAGCACGATTCCCAACCAGCACGTCCTATTGCGCACCGATGTAGATATTGCTCTTAACGACTACTTCTCGGATCCGAACAACGGCGAATTGTCCTACACGGCCACCCAGACCGGTGTGCTGCTCACCCTGGACATCTCGGATGACAACACGCTGACGATCGAGCCCGAAATTGTCGGTTCGGCTACCGTTGACATTACCGCCCAGAGGGAATGCGGCAGTACGAAGACGCAGTCCTTTGAGGTCACCGTTCGCGGAACACCTGTGGCCAACGGCACGATAGCGAATCGGACGCTGCGAGTCAACGGAGCGTCCGTCAGCTTTGACGTGGCGTCCTACTTCACCGAGCCGGACGGCGATGACCTGACGTATTCGGTGAGCGTCGACTATCCGGTGGTGCGGGGGCAGACTCCCGACATCGTTACGGCCAGCATGAATGGCAGCACGTTGACGCTGCGTCCGCTCTCGACGCCGGACAAGATCACCATCACTGTTACCGCCGCCGACACCGACGGCAGCGCCTCGCAGTCGTTCGTCCTCACCGTCACGTCCGCCCCCTAGACGGGCTGCCACCCCCGGGACACCTGCCGTCCCGGGACACGACGCCCGGAAACTCCTCACAATCAGCTATTGATCATGTCCGCAAAGCACACTTCGGTCGGAATGACCCTGTCCGTACATCATTTCAGCCTGCGCCGCTTCTGGATGCTGCCAGCCCTGCTCCTCGTGGCGCAGTCCGCTCTCGCGCAGCAAGAGGTCCGCTACCCGCAGCTCCTCGAGCACGGCGGCAAACAGTTCGCCGCCTACGTCAACGACATTAACGGCACCCCTACCTGGATCATTGATACTGACTCCCTCGACTTTACCCTCGGCACGCCCTTGACGCTCTCCAGTGAGTCCGGCGTCGAGACCGCCGCGGATGCCTTCCTGGACGCCCACAAGGGTGTCTTCGGGGTGGACACCAAGCAGCTGGGAACTCCGAGGATTGCCACCAACAACAGGAAATGGTTTGTACGGTACCCCCAGGTATACGACAACCACCGGGTCTGGGCGGCGGATCTCGTCCTTTCGGTCCTCAATAACGGGACGCTCGTTGGGGCAGCGGCCGCGCTGTTCCCAAAAGTCCAGGTCAACACCACCCCCAGTCTCAGCAGCTCGGCCGCCCTCCGGATCGCGCTCGGAGACGCCGCGGTCGAAAGTGCGCAGGGGCGCGTGAAAACCGACCTGGTCATCGTCCCCGTGGAACTGGGAAACGCCTACGTCTTCGGTCTCGCCTGGGAAGTCGTCGTCTACGACTATGGCCCCAAGCCGCCGCTGAGCAAAACCTACCTGATTGACGCGCACTCGGGGAAAATCCTGGAAGAGTATGACAATATCGGCGGGGTAACGCATGTACCGGACGAGCGCCGGGCGGAGGGTATCCGTACGAGAATCCCATATGCAAAAGCTAACTTCTCTGTTTCAGATTTATGTGCGTGACGAAGGTCGTGTTGTATTGGTGAGGGGGATTTGATGTATGAGTTGCGAAGGGGTTGTGTATTCTGCGAGGATTAAGGGCGTGCGCATTGATTGGGCTC
>Ga0209544_1001576_pt1 | contig 24270 bp, 20 predicted proteins | sample MesohylPK_FD_187297 | JGI IMG/M metagenome (GOLD analysis project Ga0209544, IMG submission 187297) | Host-associated microbial community of the marine sponge Aplysina aerophoba from Gulf of Piran - sponge mesohyl, lysed by proteinase K... | ecosystem: Host-associated > Porifera > Sponge >...
GATCCGGTCGATCAGATCGCGCGTGGTCGCCAGGTTCCAGATCGCCTTGGCAATGAACGCGCGGGCCAATGCCACCCGGTCCGCGCAGGGACGGCCCACGAAGCCAGGCTGGCGGCTGAAATGCTCTTCGGGAGGCGCAAACTCCAGCACCGCAACCAGCTTGCGGTGCCGATCCGACAGACGGCCCACGGCGTCGGTCAGTTCGGGAAACAACTCGCCTTGAAATCGGCACCACAGGCCGGATACACTCTCGAACAAGGGCATCGGGGAGACTACCTTTCGTCAGTATGTTGTGGTGTAAGCAACTCCAACATACCACTGGGCGGTCCCCGTGTCCCCACTTCTCTCCGAAAATCGCCCCTGTTCAGGTCCCAGAAACCGCGTGAGCCCGCTGTTTTGCAAGAGGCTCAGGTGAACTGATTTCTGCTGAACGCCTGTACGCTACCGTCTGCCGGCACCGGTTGACCTCCGCGACCCGTGCGCCGCTCCTGAGCTTCTCCGGATCACTCTTGCCGCAGTACGCGCCATGCAGGTTCCGACCATCGTCTTGACTCCGGTCCTCGTGACAACCTCGGCTCGCGCAGGCTCGCAGGGTCCCGGTGAGGCGGTCCGGCTCTTCTCGCTGATCGACGGTCATTTCTCGATTGTGGGCAGGTCGCAGGCGCACCGGCTACCCATTCGAAGGTGGACTCCGAGGCGGTGTCCACCGGTGGGGGTGCCACAGTCGATCAGCTTGCGAGTGCGGTTCTCCAACAGGCAACCGGCGGGGTGGCGCCGTCCGATGTCACGTCACTGGTGGTCCACATCCGTGCGACAACTCGTCGACCGGAGGATCTTGACGGAAGACTGCTTGCTCGGTCGCGGACGTCGCTCGGGCACGATTTGGACGCATCTCAAGAGGCAGAATTGCAGACTGCCTTTCTTGAAGCTCTCGTGGAACGCATGGACAGTGGCGGGACACAGTCGGACGATTCGAACCGGGCCCGTGGCACTGCTGACTCGCATCAACGCCATTTCAGGGCCGAGCACAGCGAGCTTGAGCGCGCAACCGAGCCATGCGCGAGAGAGGCGGTTCTCAAGACATCGGGAGAGCACGGTGGAGACCTGATCGGCGCCGTGGTGTTGTGCGGCGTCCCGTCGCCTGACACGGTCACGTTCTTGGCGTAGTTCGGTGGACGTCGTATTGTACGGTCTCGATCCCATTGACGGACACCGGGTCGTCGGTTCGATGCGCCACAATCCCCGCTACCGCCTTCCCGCACTCGTTGCGGGCTGCCTCGCGATATCGCTTGCTGCCTGCAGCACCAGCGACCAGGAGGGAGAATACGTCGAACGCCCGGTCGAGGAACTCTACAACACCGCCGTCGATGCGGCGATCGAGGGGAACTTTCGCTCCGCGGCACCGCTCTTCGACGAGGTCGAACGCCAGCATCCCTACTCGGTCTGGGCGACCCAGGCCCAGTTGATGGCTGCCTTTTCGCTATATCAGTCAAACCAGTACAACGAAGCCATCAATGCACTCGACCGGTTCATGCAACTGAACCCGGGCCATGCCAGCGTAGGCTACGTCTACTACCTGAAGGGCCTGTGCTACTACGAACAGATCGTCGATGTCGGTCGCGATCAGAAACTGACGCGCAACGCGCTCGAGACCTTCCAGGAACTGGTCAAGCGGTTTCCCGGCAGTGCCTACGCCCGCGATGCCAGGCTCAAGATCGACCTGACGCTCAACCACCTTGCCGGCAAGGAAATGGCGATCGGTCGCTACTACCAGAGTCGGAACCGGCACCTTGCGGCCATCAACAGGTTCAGAACCGTCGTTCAGCAGTATGACACGACCGAGCAGGTGCCCGAGGCCCTGCATCGCCTGGCCGAATCCTACCTGGCGCTCGGCCTCGACAAGGAAGCCAGCAAGGCTGCCGCGGTGCTCGGCCATAACTACCCCGGCAGCGAATGGTACCGTGACAGCTACGGCCTGCTGACGTCGGAGCACCCGGTCCCAGGGCCGGAGGAGGACAAGGGGCTGTTTGGACTCGGCCTGTGGGTGTTTTGACCCGCAGATGCTGGTCAGCCTGTCGATACGCGACATCGTCCTGATCGACAGGCTGGATCTCGCCTTCGGTGACGGTCTCTGTGTACTGACCGGGGAAACCGGTGCCGGCAAGTCGATCCTGCTCGATGCCCTTGGCCTTGCGCTGGGTGCCCGGGCGGCGCCCGGGATGATCCGGACGGATGCGCGCGAAGCCGGGGTGACGGCGTTGTTCGAACTCGGGGATATCGACCAGGCCCGCCGGTTGCTTGATGAATGCGGCGTGCCCTGTGACGAGGACAGCCCCGGTTCGGTGCTGTTGCGTCGCAGCCTGAGCGAGGACGGCCGCTCGAGGGCCTACATCAATGACCAGCCCGTTACCGCCGCCAGCCTGCGCCGGATCGGTGACGCCCTGGTCGAGATCCAGGGACAGTTCGACGTCCGCGGCCTCCTGGATCCCGCGACCCACGTCGGCTTCCTCGACAGTTTTGCAGGCAACGGCGAACTCCTGGCCGCAACCGCCCGGGCGCATCAACGCTGGCAGGATGCAGCAACCGAGCGGATTGCCGCGGCGGAGCGCCAGCAACAGGCGCAATGCGATGCCGGCTTCCTCAACCACGCGCTCGAGGAACTGACCCGCCTCGCCCCGGAGCCTGGTGAGGCGGCCGAACTCGAACAGCGCCGGACCATGCTGGCCAATGCCGAATCCGTCATCTCGGCGGCAGCCGAAGCCATGTCCTTGCTCTCGGGTGATGACGCCGCCGACACGTTGGTCGGGCGCGCCGCACGGCTGCTGGAAAGGACTTCGGAGCGAGCGGGACCGCGGCTTGACGAAGCGCTGTCCGCGCTCGACCGGGCGTCGATCGAGATCGAGGGTGCGATCGGAGAAGTCACTGCCCTGGCCGAAGACATTGAACGCGATGCCGCCGGCCTCGAGACGGTGGATGCACGCCTGCACGCGCTTCGTGATGCGGCGCGCAAGCATTCCGTGGCGGTCGACGAACTCCCTGCCCTGTGCGACGATCTTGCCCGGCGGGTTGCCGTGCTCGAGGCTGGCGAGGAGAACACGGCGGCTCTCGTCGAGGCGGAACGCGAGGCTCGCGCGGCCTACGTGGCCGCGGCAGACGCCCTCACTGCCAGCCGGCGCCAGGCGTCAACCCGGCTCGAGGCCGCCATCAGCGCCGAACTGCCGTCCCTGCGACTCGAACAGGTGAGGTTCGCCGCACGTCTCGAACCACTGGAAGAACCGCGCTGGTCCCGGAACGGCCGGGAACGGATACTCTTCGAGGTTGCGACCAATCCCGGGGCAGAGCCGGGACCCATCCATCGCGTGGCATCGGGTGGGGAGCTCTCCCGCCTGCTGCTGGCACTCAGAGTCGCGCTCTCCTGGGCCAATCCGTTGCCGACCCTGATCTTTGACGAGGTCGATTCCGGCGTCGGCGGAGCGGTTGCGGCAGCGGTGGGCGAGCGGCTCGATCGCCTCGGTTCGCACCTCCAGGTCCTTGTCATCACGCATTCCCCGCAGGTGGCGGCCCGCGGCCGCACGCACTGGCAAATTGCCAAGGAAAGTGACGACGAGAAGGCGCGCACAACCGCCAGGGTTCTTGATCACACCGCCCGTCGCGAGGAAATTGCCCGGATGCTGGCGGGATCAGTGGTCACCGACGCCGCCCGGGCCGCCGCCGGAAGCCTGCTTGACGGTCCTGCAGGAGAAGGGTGATGGCGGAGATCGCGACCGGCGAGGAGGCGAGGCGAGAGCTGGTTCGCCTTTCCGACCTGATCATCGAACACGACGCGCGCTACCACGGGCGGGATGACCCGACGATCTCCGATGCCGAGTACGATGACCTGCGCCGGCAATTCGATGACCTGGCAGCGCGCTACCCGGACCAGGCCGGCGACCTCGCCGCAAACCGAAGCGTCGGAGCCGAGGCCGGTGCCGGGTTTGCCAGGGTCGCACACGCACGCCCCATGCTGTCGCTTGGCAATGCCTTTGACGACGAAGATGTCCGGGAGTTCGTCGCACGGGTACGCCGCTTCCTCTCGCTCGACGGGGCCGAAGAGGTCTGGCTGGTGGCGGAACCGAAGATCGATGGCCTCTCGGCATCGCTCAGGTATGAGGCCGGGCTGCTGGTCCGTGGCGCGACCCGGGGTGACGGGACGGTGGGAGAGGACATCACCCGGAACATCCGTACCGTCGGCGACATCCCGCACCGGCTGCCCGGCGCGGTGCCCAACATCCTGGAAGTGCGCGGTGAAATCTACATGCGCAAGGAGGATTTCCTTGAACTGAACCGGTCGCAGGAACAGTCAGGCGGCCGGTCGTTCGCCAATCCGCGCAATGCGGCCGCCGGATCGGTGCGCCAGCTCGACGCCTCGGTTACCGCCAGCCGGCCGCTTCATTTCTTCGCCTATGCGCTGGGCGAAGTTTCGGAAGCACCCGCAACGTCACACTCGGACACGCTCGAGCGGCTGGACAGCTGGGGGTTTGCCACCAATCCGCTGGCGAAGAGGTGCCCGGACGTGGAGGAGGCGCTCGCACACTATCGCCGGATCGTCGAGCAGCGCGCCACGCTCTCCTACGATCTGGACGGTGTTGTCTACAAGGTGGACCGGCTCGACTGGCAGGACCGGCTGGGCGTGGCAGGACGCGCGCCGCGGTGGGCGGTTGCACACAAGTTTCCGGCCGAACAGGCGACGACGGTGATCAACGCAATCGAAATCCAGGTCGGGCGGACCGGTGCGCTTACCCCGGTTGCACGGCTCGACCCGGTAACAGTCGGCGGCGTGGTCGTCTCCAACGCCACCCTGCACAACGAGGATGAGATCGCGCGCAAGGACGTGCGGATCGGTGACACGGTCGTGGTCCAGCGCGCGGGAGACGTGATCCCCCAGGTGGTCTCGGTGATTACGGAAAAACGGCCGGAAGACAGCCATCCCTTCGAGTTTCCCGTGACCTGCCCGTGTCCCCTGGCCACAGCAGCCACGCGGGCGGACGGGGAAGCGGTGCGGCGGTGCACCGGCGGGGTCACCTGCCCGTATCAGGCGGTCGAGCGGCTGCGCCACTTTGTCTCGCGCAACGCGCTCGACATCGAGGGTCTCGGCGACATCCAGATCCGCCGGTTCTGGGAAGACGATCTGATCGTCCGGCCGGGAGATATCTTCCGGCTCAAGGAATGTGCCGGGGAGATCGCCGAGCGCGAGGGCTGGGGCGAAAAATCGGTCAACGGACTGCTGGCCGGGATCGAGGCCAGGCGCGAGATCGGGCTTGACCGACTGATCTACGGTCTCGGCATCCGCCATGTCGGAGAGAGCACGGCCCGGCTCCTTGCGGCAAACTACGGTACCGTCGAGGCGTGGCGCGAGGCCATGCTGGCCGCGGTGACAGACACGGAATCGGAGGCCTACGACGACCTGGTCAACATCGACCAGATCGGTGAAACGGTGGCTGGCGAGCTGCTCGCATTCTTCCGCGAGGCAAGCACGCTCGAAATGCTGCGCGACCTCGAGAGCGAGCTCACGATCCTGCCGTTTGCGGCACCCGAGGACCGGGAAAGCCCGGTCTCCGGCAAGACCGTGGTCTTCACCGGCACCCTTTCGACGATGAGCCGGGCCGAAGCCAAGGCGCGGGCCGAGAGCCTGGGCGCCAGGGTCGCGGGCTCGGTTTCAAGAAAGACCGATATCGTCGTCGCCGGCGCCGACGCCGGTTCCAAGGCGACGAAGGCCGAGGCACTCGGTGTCACGGTCATCGACGAGCAGGGATGGATCGAGCTTGCGGGCAGCTGAGCGGTCAGTTCAGCCCCACCACCTGCGCCATGAACGATCCGATCTCGTCTTCGATCGCGAGGTCCGCCTCGTCGTGAAGCGGCGTCTGTTCCCTGTTCACGATCACGAGCCCGGCACCGTTGCGCTTTGCAAGCACGGGCAGTCCCGCGGCCGGGAAGACCACGAGCGAGGATCCGATCACGATGAAGAGATCACACTCCCTGGTCTCGCGCTCGGCGTTCAGCACCGGACCGACCGGCATCGCCTGGCCGAAGGAAATGGTCGCGAGCTTGACGATGCCCCCGCACAGCCGACACTCGGGCAACTCGTCGCGCCCGAGGAATGCCTGGCGGATCACGCCGAGTTCATGGCGTTCTCCGCACTCGAGGCAGGTGGCATGGCCATTGTTGCCATGCAGCTCGATCACCTTTTCGGCCGGCACGCCGGATTGCTGGTGCAGACCATCGATGTTCTGGGTGATCACCGCCTGGACCGTCCCGCGCCGGACCAGTTCGGCCACGGCGTGGTGACCGATGTTGGGACGGGCCTCGGCGAAGGCATCCCGCAGGCCGAAGGTTCGCCGCCACGACTCACGGCGCATCTCCTCGCTCGCAAGAAAGTCCTCGAACTGGATCGGCGCCATCCGGGTCCAGATGCCGCCGGGGCTGCGGAAGTCGGGTATACCGGACTCGGTCGAGATACCGGCGCCGGTAAACACTACTGCCCGCGTGGAGCGCTCGAGCATGCCCCTGAGCCGCCGGACAGCCGGTGTCTTCCGTTCGGGATCATCCATTTGCCTTCTCCATACGTCCCACACGACCGCGCCGATCACTCGCTCGTCTGGTTGCAGCGCTGTTCGCGTTCCCACATCGCGTCGTCATGGGCGCGGCGCTCGGCTTCGTAGGTTTCCATCCGGGCGAGATATGCGTCGCGTGCCGTGTCGACCCGGCCCCTGACCGTGACCGAGATCACCCGGCGAACGAGCCACAGGGCACCGAGGGCGATGCAGGCAACGGCGATGCCCCACCACTGCCAGTACCAGATCGACAGGATGGTGATGGCGACCATGAGGACCGAGGCGATCTCGTCGGACAGCAGGATGTCGCGCGCGGTCCTGCGCCCGAGTTCGTGTTCGGTCAGCCCGAAATCCTCAGGTTTCGGGCGAACCGGCGGGACCGGATCGGGAGCGGGGTCCATCGTTCCTCAGACGGACACGGTTTCGCGGGAAATCACGTAGGGCTCGAGCGCGTCCCAGTCGGGATCGAATCCCAGCCCGGGCGCATCGGGCAGCCGGAAGCGGTCACAACCCGCATCGAAGAGCGCATGCGGACGAACGGCAAAGGTGATGAACGCGGTTTCAACCAGTGTCGGCTCCGGCCGCGAGGCGGAAAGATGCGCCGTCGCATGGTACCCCGGTCCCCAGTAGAAACAGTGAGGCACCACCCGGACCGGCCAGGTGTCGGCAAGCGCGAAGACCTTCTGCATCCCGGAAATCCCGCCGCACTTGGTGACACTCGGCTGCAGGATGTCGAGGGCGCCGGCGTCGAGCGCGGCCTTGAAGGCAAGCGGTGTCGAGATGTTCTCGCCCATGGCGATGGGAACACCTTCCGCGCGGACCGCGGCGGCGGCGGCGTGGTTTTCCGGCGGCCAGACCGGTTCCTCCAGCCAGTGGAACCCGTCGTCGCGGATCTCGCGCGCGATGGCACGGGCCTCGGCCACGCTCCACGGGCAGTTGACATCAAGGCAGATCATGTCCTCGCGGTTGACCGCTGACCGCGCGGCCCGGAATGCGGGGACGGTCTGCTCATGCAGCTTGATGGTGGTAAACCCTGCCTCTCGCGCCCGGGTCACGTTGGCGGCGACAGCGTCGACGTCGCCGGCGTAGCGCATCAGGCTCGCGTACCGGCGCAGTTCCGCGTCACTGCCGCCCAGCATGCGGTACAGCGGCTGGCCGGCCGCCTGGGCCGCGAGGTCCCACAGCGCAATGTCGATGGCAGACAGCGCGTAGATGGCGGGGCCCGCACGACCGAACCCGTGCAGCGGCCTCTCGATCCGCGCCATCAGGCGCGAGATCGACCGCGGGTCCTGGCCGAGCAGCAGCGGGGCAACCACACTCCTCAAAGCAATGTCGGTCGCGGGCGTGATCGCATGCCCGAAGGCCTCACCCCAGCCACTGCGCCCGTCATCGGTCACAAGCCGCACCATCAGGCTTTCCATGGTCAGCCACGCGTCCATGTCCGGGCGCATCCCGACCCGGGGACCACCGGTCTCGAACGGCAGGGCGATACGGATGGTCTCGAGGCTGGAAATCACGGTCATGGACGACACTCCGTACGGGAACACCGAGCACAGTGTGCGTGCCGCGACCCGCAGGGGCAAGCCGTCGGCTGCCGTACGCTCCCCTGCAGCCGGTCCCTTCACAGGACTGCTGCATTGCTCTATCACCTCGCGAGGGTGGCCCCGTAGCTCAGCCGGATAGAGCGGCAGATTCCTAATCTGTAGGTCGCAGGTTCGAATCCTGCCGGGGTCGCCAGGATTCTCCCCTGTCCGACCCGCATTGACGGCACTTCTGCCGGGCACCGCGGTACAGGTCGCTGCCGCTCTCGGGATCTCGTGGCTCGGTGTGTCGCCGTGTGACCTGCACGGGCGCACCCGCCCCAAGGATCTCGCCCGCCTCGATGCCCTCTCCTTGCTCCGGCAAGTGACCCACCTCTCGCACTCGCAGATGAGCGAACGGAGACTGGGTGCGTTCGCGGTCCGCGATCCGTCGATGGTCCCGCGCCTGATGACCGGAGGCTCGATCGGGCTCGACAAGACCGACCAGTTGCTCTGCTACATGAACGAGGCGCCGATCGGACCCGCCTTCGTCGGCGAGGTCGAGGCGTTCCTGTCCGCAAGCGGTCAAGCCATTCCCGGCCGTGGCGCCATACGGGACCGGCGCGGCGGAAGATCTCCGCCGCGCTCGCGCCGTCCTGCGCCACGGATCAGGCGGTCAGGAGGCGGAAGCCGGAGACCGGGTGGTCGAGGGCCTCGAACATCTTGCCCGTGGCGCGGGCGCAGGCGCGCGTCGTCTCGGCGTTCCGATGGCCGAGTGCGCCCTGAATGACGTCGATGCGTAAGCGGGTAAAGCACGGCGTTCGGCATGAGCGATGCGATCGAAGCCGCGGTTTCCCGCCTTGCAGACTTTCCCGAGAGTGCCAGGCCAGGTCGTATGCCGGGAACCCGGGAGCTGGTGGTGCCTGCAACTCCGTTCATCGTCGTGTATCGCATCGAAGCGACGGGCGTCGTGATCCTCCGGGTATTGCACGGCGCGCAGAAGTGGCCTCCCGACTGACGTTCCCGACGACTTCCCCCGCCTTCGCGGAGGCGGCAGGGGTGACCGGTCGACTGGTACCGGCTACCGCAGCGCCGGCAGCATCTCGCGGGCGGCGAGGCGGATCCCCCCTTTCCACGACCTGGCGCGGAGTGCCGGGCCAGCCGAAGCGCAGCGATGCGTGGGTGACTCCCAGATCGGCGAAGCACTGAAGGTCGGCGGTCACGTTGTCCGGGCTGCCGACGACGAAGCGCCCGGCGGCCAGGTCCTCGAACGGAGCGGTGAAGTCCTCCTCGCCCGGCAACGCCTTGTCCTGCCCCCATGCCGCGTAGGCCCTGTACTTGCCCTCCAGGTAGGGGCCGACGGTGGCGACGGCCTGCTCCCGCGTGGGCGCGACGAACGTCTCGCGCGACATCGGGAGCGTGTCGGCGTTCGGGTGGCCGTGCTCGGCGCGCACCGCGCGGTAGAGCTCGACCTGCTGTGCCAGCGTTTCGAACAGAGCGTGGGGGTTGGGGTATCAGGTCTCGCCGTGGCAGGCGATGCACCGCACCATGCCGTCGCCGTTCGCCGCGATCCAGATGCGCGGACGCGGACGCTGCACCGGAAGCAGGCCGATGCGCGCGCGGGTCACCCTCGTGAAGCGTCCGTCGAACGTCACCTCGTTCCCCGCCCAGAGCAGCCGCGCGAGGCGCAGGGTCTCGAACATGCGTGAAATGCGGTCCTCGCGGGTGACGCCGAAGGCTTCGTACTCCTCGTCGCGGTAGCCGAGTGCGGCGTTGACGATGACGCGTCCGTTCGTGATGACGTCCAGCGTGGCGATGTCCTCCGCCATCTGCACCGGGTTCTGGAGCGGGACGAGCACGGCCGAGAGCAGGTCCATGTCGCCGGTCTCGGCGCCGATGCAGCCGAGCGAGACCAGAGGCTGGAACATCTGGAAGGGGTGGGAGAGGAAGTGCTGGCCGGCGTAGACGTAGTCGAACCCGAGATCGCGGGCGAAGCGCACGAGGTGCAGCACGTCGGCGAACCTCTGCACCATGTCCGCGGCGCGAAAGTGCTGGAGGAGGCCGGAGAGGGCGAGTCCGAACTTCATGCGGTGGTTTCGAATCCGTGTCGGAGCTCAGCGCGTGTCGCTGCAAGGTGTCAGACCGCCCGCCACCAAGCGCGTGACCGCCGGCCGGGTGCGCCAGCGCATCGGCGCGGTGACGAAGTGGGCCGTCGCGCAGGGCTACCGCGACGACAACCCGGCGGGCGACGCCAATTCCGCAGCACGGCCCAAGGCCGCGGTGCGCAAGCAGCACATGCGGGAGGTCCGGCAGCGGCGTCCCCGGCCAGGCGCGAGGGGTCCTCACGTCCCGTCCGGCCCGGGCATGCGATAGCCGACCCCGCGCTCGTTGCGCACCCAGCCCCGCCCGGGCGCGCCGTCGCCGAGCTTGCGGCGGAGCTTCTTCACGATGGCGCGCACCCGCGCCTGGCCGCCCTTGTTCTCGCCCCACACCTCGCCCAGCAAGGCCTCGTAGCTCCAGACTCGTCCCGGCCTCACCGAGAGCACCCGCAGCACCTCGTACTCGGTTGCCGTGAGCCCCACCTCGCGCCCGGCCACCGTCACCCGGCGCCGCTCGTAGTCGATGGCGAGTTCGCCCAGCACGAACGGCTCGGGCTCGGCCCGCCGGCGGAGCGCCGCCGCGACCCGCGCGGTGAGTTCCGTCGCCGAGAAGGGCTTGACGATGTAGTCGGCCGCCCCCGCCTCCAACGCCCGCGCCACCGTCTCGTCCCCGCCGTAGCCGGAGATGAAGATGACCGGTAGCTGGGCGAGCTCCGGGACCCGCGCCATCAGCTCGATTCCGTCGGTCTCGGGCAGCATCAGGTCGAGCAGGACCAGCGCGGGCTTCTCCGCCTTCAGCAGCCGGGGCAGCTCGCGCGGGTCGCCCGTCAGCAGCGGGTCGTAGTTCGCCTCGGCGAGCGCGTCGCGGAGGTAGCCCAGCGTCTGCGGGTCGTCGTCCACCACGAGGATGCGCTTCGGGCCGTGCCCCTTGCCCGGCGGGGCCGAAGGGCCGCGCGCGCCGCTGGCCGCGGCCTCACCCTCGGCCACCGGCAGCGTGAAGGTGAGCCGCGTGCCCCGGCCCGGCCCGTCGCTCTCGGCCCGGATGCGCCCGCCGTGCGCCTCCACCAGCCCCTTCGAGATGGCGAGCCCGAGGCCCGACCCCCGCAGCCCACGCTCCGCTTCGCCGGACCCCACTCGGGTGTGTTTCCGGAACAGCCACGGCAGCAGCTCCGGCGCCACCCCCTCGCCCTCGTCGGCGACCGAGACTGCGACGTACACCCCATCGCGCTCGGCCTCCACCCGGATGGGCGACGACGCCTGTGAGTGCCGCGCCGCGTTGGCGAGGAGATTGCTCAGCACTTGCACTATGCGAAGCTCGTCGGCCATCACCCGGGGCAGGTCCGGCGGAAGGTCAATGCGCACCCCATGGCGCGCGCCCCCGCCGAGGAACGTCTTCCTCGCCTGCTCGACCAGAGCGGCCAGCTCCACCGGGACCGGTGCGACCGACAGCGCCCCCGCGTCGATGCGCCCCGCGTCGAGCAGGTCGGCGATGAGCGCGCGCATGCGGTCGGCCTGCTCGTTGACGATGCGGAATATCTGCACCACCTCGGCCCGGTCCGGGGGCGGCGAGGCGTCGAGCACGGTGCTCGCCGAGCCCTTGATGGAGATGAGCGGTGCGCGCAGCTCGTGGCTCACCATGCTGAGGAATTCGGTCCGACGCCGTTCGACCTCGTCGAGCGGCGCGAGGTCCTGCACGGTCACCACCAACGAGGCGACGGCGCCGCCCTCGGCGCGGATGGGCGTCGCGTTGACGAGCGTCCGGACGCTTCGCCCGTCGGGCACCGAGAGCACCACCTCCTCGGCGCGCAGCGTCTCGCCCGTAGCGAGGTGCCCGGCGATGGGGAGCTCGCTCAGGTTCACCTCGCTGCCGTCGGCACGGCGGAAGCAGAGGACTTCCAGAAGCTGCTCGGGCGGACGGCCGGGCGTGCGCAGGCGCTCCACGATGCGCTGCGCCTCGCGGTTGAGCGAGACCGCCCGCCCGCTCGCCGCATCGAACACCACCACCCCAACCGGCGAGGTCTCGACCAGCGCCTCGAGGTCGGCCCGCGCGCGCTGCTCGGCGCGGTGGGTGCGCGCGTTGGCGATGGCGGTGGCGGCCTGGGCGGCGAACAGGGTGAGCACCTCCTCGTCCTCTTCGGTGAACGCCTCCCCGTTCGCCTTCTCGGCGAGGAAGAAGTGCCCGACCTCGGCGCCGCGGTGGCGCATCGGCGTGCCCTGGAAGGTGCGCGAGAACGTCGGCGCGGGCTCGATGCCGAGCGCACGCACGTAGCCCGCGAGGTCGGCGAGGCGCAGTGGCCCCGGCAGGGCGCGCAGGTGTTCGAACAGGCGCACGCTGCCCGGCCATGCGAGGAGCTCGCCCTGCTCCTCGGCGGTGAGGCCCGAGAACACGATGCCCGGATGGGGCACGCCCGCCTCGTCGACGGTGGCGATGGCGCCGAAGCGGGCGCCGGTGAGCGCGCGGGCGCTCTCGACCACCTCGCCGAGCACCGCGTCGAGGTCGAGACTTGCGCTGATGCGCAGGATGGCGGCACTCAAGATGGCGATGCGCTCGCGCAGCGCCGCGACTTCCCGGTTCGCTTCGTCGTCACGCTCCATGGCCCCTCCGAGTTCGCCCGCGTCCCCATCCCGGTCTTCGGTCCAGCGCCTGCGATGGGTGATTCTACCGCAGAGATTACCGGGAAGTCACCGATACAGGACCAAGAGTCCCGTATAGGTCACGGAAGAAAATTGTCAAACTCCTTTTCGGTGGCTAGTCTCAAACGCTCGGCGTTCCGGCCATGCGCCGGCACGCGCGACGGTGACACACGGGTTGCGGGTTCGAGGGGACTGACGATGCGCTGAACGGTCTCGGGGACCCATGCCGCGCCTGGCCGGAGGCGGTGAAAGAAGAATCCGTGCTTCGGTCACCAAAAAGTTACAGAAAAAACCCGATAAATCCCACATAAGTCATGAAAGTAAGTTGCCAATGTCCGATTCGGCGGCTATTCTCAAGTCGTTACGGTTCGCGCTCCGGTGGTGGATGGGCGGACGCTGCCAGTGCGGAGCCGCATCTCAATATGACCATGGTTTCCATGCCAGAGATCGCGGACGCGTAGGGATCGATGCTGTTGTTCAACAAGCCGCTCTTCCGCGAGGAAGCGGTCGCCAGCAAGTGGAAGACCGAATCCTTCGACGCCCTGCTTCGCGTGACCGCCCCCCACGAGTGGATGATCGTCGCGGGCTTCCTGCTTGGACTGCTCTGCGTCCTCGGCTGGGGAGTATTCGGCAGCGTCGAGCGAAGCGTCCTGGCCGAATGCGTTCTCGCGCGGCTTGGGGAGCGTCATGCGGTCTTTTCCGAAGTAGCGGGCACCGTTGCCGAAGTTCTGGTAGAGGCCGGCGACGAGGTGGAAGCGGGACAGGCCATCGCCCGCATGAGGCTGCCCGAGCTGCGCCGGCAGGCGAGAATCGCCCGTACCCGGGTCGCGCTGCTCGAGACGCGGCTCGATGGCTCGGCACCCATCGCCGTGAAGGAACGCGACGCCCTGCTCACGGCTCGGGTGGAACTGCTGGAGGCGGAGGCGATCGCGACGGCCGGCGAACTTGCCGTCAGCCCCCATGCAGGCGAGGTCACCGCACTCGATGTAGCGCCCGGGCAGGCAGTCGTCGCCGGCACAAGAGTCGCCTTGATTCGCACGGGCGTCGACGACCGGCTGGAGGCGTTCGCGTTCGTCATGCCGGACGCCGCGCTCCGTCTCGAAACCGGCTTGGCGGGACGTGTCCTGATTGCGGCGCCGGGTGGTGGCTCTTCGGCCCTGGAAGCCGATGTTGGCTACGTCTCCCCGCGTCCGACGACGGCTCCCGCATGGCTCGCCGAACTCGGGCTCGTGGCATCCGTGGCGGGTCATCTCGTTCGGCTGACCTTGCGTGAAACGTCGGGCGCGGCGGCGGACGGCACCCGCTGCTGGCTCGACATCGTCACGCAAAGACATGCCCCCGTGCTCCTGCTCACACCCTCCAGGACCGGTTGATGCGCGAACGCGCCGTGCTGGACAGTGCACGTTCTCGGACAATCCCCGGGGGACGGGCCACCTCGCGCATCGACTTTGCGGAACCGGACCGTGGGCATCGAGCAGGGTAACCCGGTGAATTCCGGAGTGCGACCGGGGCCGTCCGGTCGACGACGCGTGCGCACACCCCCCTTCCTTCAATTCGAGACCACCGAGTGCGGCGCGGTCTGCCTGGGGATCGTGCTCGCTCATCTCGGACGCTGGGCGTCCCTGGAAGAGTTGCGCGAGGCGTGCGGAATCGGCCGCGACGGATGTACGGCGGCTGACATTGTCCGTGCCGCGGAGGACTACGGACTGTGCACGAGTAGCTGGCGCAAGCAGCCCCGCGAACTCCGGCGAATGCCGTTGCCGTCGATCCTGTTCTGGGAATTCAATCACTTCGTGGTTCTCGAAGGCTTCGGCCGGGGGCGCTACTACCTCAACGATCCCGCCCATGGCCACCGCGCGGTGAGCGAGGACGAATTCGATCGAGCGTTTACCGGCGTGGTGATGGTCCTCGAACCGGGACCGGATTTCCGCACTGGCGGCGTTCGACCCGGGCTTATGCGCCTGCTCTGGCCCTGGCTACGGGATGTCAAGGGGCCGGTGGCTTTCGCAGCTGCATGCGGTTTGTTGCTGGCGTTGCCAGGTCTCGCCTTGCCGGTCCTGCTGAGTGTGTTCGTGGACTACGTCATGAGCGGCCGGGAGGCCGCCTGGGGCGCCGTCGTGGTCGCCGCGGCCGGGGCCGCGGCGATTCTGGTCTACCTGCTCACCTGGCTGCAACAGCGCTGCCTGCGCAGGCTCGCTATTCGTCTGTCGGTGGTACATACCGACCGCTTCCTGACCCGCCTGTTCCGGTTGCCGATGCGGCATTTCGCGCACCGCTACGTCGGCGACCTGATGGCGCGGGCGCAACTGGTCGACAAGGTCGCAACCGTCGGCTCGACGCAATTCGTCGGTGTGTTGATCGAACTCGTCATGAGCGCACTCTTTCTGACATTCATGTTCGTCTACGATCCACCGCTCGCTGCGGTGGTGGCCGCTCTGGGAGGCGTGAACGTGCTGCTCACGCGCCTCGTCACCCGGCGGCGGACCGAGGAGAGCCGGCAGATGCTGCGGGAGCAGGCGATGCTGGCCGGTACCTTGACCTCCGGTCTGCGCAACATCGACTCCCTGCGGGCGACCGCTACCGAGAACGAGCATTTCGTTCGTTGGACCGGCGAGCAGGCGCGCGAGTTGGAGGCCCGGCAGGGGTTCGCTGAGTTGGGCCACCTGATCGCATCCTTCCCGGGGCTGTTTCTGACCCTGGGCGGAGCGGCGGTGCTTGGGCTCGGAGGCTGGCGGGTCATGTCGGGCGAGATGACGCTCGGCGCGTTGATGGGGTTCTATGTGGTGGCCGGCAATTTCCTGGGCCCGATCGGTCGCTTCGTGCAGTTCGCCGACCTGTTCCAGACACTGGAGGCCGACATGCAGCGGCTCAACGATGTGGTCGATGTCACCGAGGACCGGGCGTTGAAGACGCGGGAAAGACCCTCCAGGGCCGCGACCCTGCATGGGCGGTTGCGCCTGGCCGGAAGGGTCGAGCTTCGCGACGTCACCTTCGGGTATCGTCCCCATCACCCGCCGCTTGTCGAGAATCTCAGCCTGACCATCGAACCCGGGCAGCGGGTGGCGGTAGTCGGCCCCACCGGTTCCGGGAAATCGACCCTGGTGATGCTGGTCAGCGGCATGTACGCGCCCTGGTCCGGCGAAATCCTCTTCGACGGCGTTCCCCGCGACGAGATCCCGCCCGACATATTGGCCGCATCGATCTCCGTCGTCGAACAGAAGCCCGTTCTCTTCGCCGCTACGGTGCGCGAAAACCTGACCATGTGGAATCCCGCCGTCACGGACCATCGCCTGGTCGCCGCCGCCAGGGACGCGCTCATCCACGACGAGATCGTGAGCCGGGCCCAAGACGGCTACGACGCGGCGGTGGAAGAAGGGGGACGCAACTTCAGCGGCGGCCAACGCCAACGACTGGAGATCGCTCGATCCCTCGTCAACGATCCATCTGTGCTGCTCCTCGACGAGGCCACCAGCGCGCTCGATCCGGTGAGCGAGCTGCGCATCGACGACGCCTTGCGCCGTCGCGGCTGCACCTGCCTCATCGTCGCCCATCGACTCAGCACGATCCGCGACAGCGATCAGATTGTCGTTCTCGATCGCGGCCGGGAAGTGCAGCGCGGCACGCACGAGGGGCTTCTCGCCGACGAGAACGGTCTCTACCATCGGCTCGTTCACGCGAGCTGACCGCGACGCCACGGAGAAGGACCGGTGCCCCCCGACCCGCTGGCCGAACTGGCCTCCTCGCTCGGTGAACCGTTCGACGGCGCCGCCAACCGTCCCGTGCGTCTCGACGATCCGGACGTGGTCTGGTTCGTCGAACGCGGCGCGATCGACGTGTTCGTGGCCGAGAACCGGATCGGAGAGGCGGCCTCAAGCCACAAGCACCTGCTCCGGGCCGCGGAGGGGCGCCTCGTGTTCGGGGTGGACGGCACCGCGGGGAACATCCCGCTCGATCTGATCGCCAAGGGTCTGCCCGGGTCCAGGCTCCGGCGCGTGCGACTGGAGTCGCTAACGCGCAACGGGGCCGGCGACATGCTGGCCGACCAGATCGATGCTTGGCTCACGGAGGTCTCGGCGGCGGTAGTCCGAGACATCGAACCTCATCCCCGCCCCGATCTGCTGCTCGCCGCGGGAGAGGAGCTGAACGTCGAGTCCGAATGTGTCGTGTCGACCCGCGGGGGAGTCGTGTGGGCCGCCGGGGACGGCGCCGCGTTCCTTGGGACCGAGGAACCGGCGGAGAATGGGTTGAGGATGATTCCGCTCACCCGGGAGAGCTGGCTCACCTTGCCGCAGCCGGCCCGCGTGACCGGGGCATCGTCCCGCTCTCTGGGGGAAAAGGGACAGCTTCTCGCGGCATTGGGGGAGTTTCACGATCTGGCGCTGCGCGCCGAACAGCTCAACCGGCGCCTGCTGTTGGCCGACGAGTTGAACCGGCAGACTTCAAGCGCCGCCTGGCGCCGACAGGACGAGGAAGGGTCGAGGCGTCGGCTGTTCGACGTTCTGGGGGCGGGCGGGACGGCAGCGGCCGGAAGCGGCTCCGCTCTCGCGGCCGCCCTCGAACGGATCGGTCGGTACGAGGGCATCGCGTTCCGGGCGCCGCGGAGCTCCCACGCGGCCGGCGGCCGGGAACCTTCGCTGCAAGACATCCTGGCCGCGTCGGGCGTGCGTGGCCGGAGGGTAAAGCTGTCACCGGAGGAGCGCTGGTGGCGCGGCGATAGCGGCGCGATGCTCGGGTTCCGGCGTGTCGACGGCCGGCCTGTCGCGCTTCTGCCCAGCTTCGCCGGGCGATACCGTGTGGTGGATACGGTGTCGGGGCGGTCCGAACGCGTCGGCCCGGAGCGCGCACGGGCGCTTGGCCCCGACGCGTGGTTCTTCTATCGGCCGCTGCCGGGAGACCGGCCCGCCGCGAACGGGGATCTGCTCCGCCTCGCCGGGAAGAACATGGCCGGCGATTTCGCCCGGTTCGCGGCCGCCGGGCTTCTCGCGGGCGTGCTGGCGCTGGCCCCCGCCCTGATGGTGGGCGTCCTGGCGGATCGGGTGCTTCCGGCAGCGGCCGGCGATACGCTGATCCAACTCACCATAGGCCTGATCGGTGTTGCCGTCCTGGGTGCATCGTTGCAGATGTTGCAGGGCACGTCCCTGATGCGACTCGAAGGCCGCGCCGCCGCCCGGATTGGAGCGGCGATCTGGGATCGCTTGCTGGGGCTGCGGCTCGAATTCTTCAGGATGTCTACGGCTGGCGAGCTCATGATTCGGCTGATGGCTTTCCAGACTCTGCGCGACGAGATCTCGGGAGTGGTCGCGAACGCCTTGCTGTCGGTCATCTTTCTGATGCCGACGTTCATCCTGATCTTTCTCTACGACGCCGCCCTTGGCTGGTTGAGCCTCGGGATCGGGTTTTTCTCGCTGGCGCTGACCCTCGTTCTTGGCCTTCTTCAGATCGCTCCCCAGCGCCGGCGCTATGTGGCGGCGCGCCGATTCGCCGGTCAACTGGTTCAGTTCATTGCCGCCATCGGCAAGCTGCGCCTGACCGGCGCGGAGGGGACGGCGTTCGCCGCCTGCGCCCGTCGATACCGGACGCAGAAGCAGGCCGAGTTGCACATTGGCAGGTTGAGCGCGCATCTCGTCGCTTTCAGCACCGCAATGCCGGCGCTTGCGGGTGCTGCCCTGTTCGGCCTCGTATTCTTGCAAACGCCCGGTGAGACCGCGATCGGGGACTTTCTCGCGGTGTATGCGGCTTCCATGATCTTCTACATGTCCATCGTCAGGCTCGGCCAATCGTTCGAAGCCATCGCCGCCACCGTGCCGGGCCTCGAGCAGGCTCGACCGATCCTCGCGGCGACGCCGGAGCCCTTGCCCGGCGAAGAAGTCTCACAGGACCTGTACGGCGAGGTCCGTTTCGACCATGTGAGCTTCCGTTACTTCGAGAACGGCGCCTTGATCCTCGATGATGTCTCCATCCACGCCCGGGCGGGCGAGTTCGTCGCCATCGTCGGCCGGTCCGGCGCCGGCAAGAGCACCTTGGTCCGATTGGCGCTGGGGCTGGAAGAACCATCGGCTGGCGGGGTGTATTACGACGGGCGCGATCTGGTCCATTTGAACCGGCGGATGGTTCGGCGCCAGATCGGCGTGGTGGTGCAAGACGGTGTCCTTCGGCCGGGAACTGTGCTGGACAACATCACCGCCGATACCGCGGGGCACGACCTGAGCGTCGATGACGCCTGGCGGGCCGCACATCTCGCGGCGGTGGATGGCGATATCGCCGCCATGCCGATGGGGATGCTCACCTTCGTGGGCGACAACAGCCGGATGTTCTTCTCCGGAGGGCAGGATCAGCGGATCAGGATCGCCGCGGCGCTCGCGCGCAATCCTCGGATCGTGTTCCTCGACGAAGCCACCAGTTGGCTCGACGGACCGACGCAGGCCGAGGTCATGAGCGGAATCGAGCGCATCACCGCTACCCGCATCGTGATCGCTCACCGATTATCCACGATCCGCAAGGCGGATCGCATCTATGTGCTCGACGCCGGGCGGGTGGTCCAGCAGGGGGGATTCGACGAGCTGTACGAGGCGGAGGGCGCGTTCCGCGATCTGATGCGCAGGCAGGTGGCTTGAGCGACGGCGTCGACGCCGAAAAGTCGAAGATCGGATTGTCGCCCGTGCGCCCGCGGGCCCGGCTCGATCGGAACACACGCGTCGGCACGGGCCTTGCCGCTGGCGACGCTTTGGCCCGAGACCAATTATCGAGAATCATGACCAAATGCAGGAGCCAGGAAATCGTGACCGAAATCCAAGGAGAACCTCTATATCGGCTGATTCAGTCGGGTGTCCAGGGAGAGGTTTACCTCCCCGGCGATTCATGGTCTTCCGATTTTGGCGGCGTTGTCCGAAGGGCGCCTCGAGTCGTGGTGAGACCGCAGCATGAGCAAGATATTTTCCACTGCTTTTCCATTGCAAAGGAAGCCGGCGTAACCGTTTCCTTCCGAGGCGCCGGCCACTCTTGCCATGGTCAGACCTTGTCTGATGGGGGGATTCTTATTGAGAATGTGGGTGACTCCGCTGATTTCAAGCTTCTGGATGACGGTCAAGTCGAGGTCAGATCGAAAACCCGCTGGCATCGTTTGGAAAAAGGGCTAAATGAGCAGGGTCGCTCCATACCGGTTACAACGGATTACTTGAACCTGTCCGTGGGCGGCACTCTGTCGGTTGGGGGCTACGGCATTCACTCCGTTACCCGCGGCGCCCAGGTTGATCATGTAACCAGACTCCGACTTCTTCTGCCCGACGGCACGAGCCGGTGGTGTTCGGAGAATGAACACAGCGACCTTTTTCGGTTCAGCCTGGCCGGCTTGGGTCAAATGGGCTTCATTGAAAAGGTAGTAACCAAGACGGTACCTTATCGAAGATTTGTCCGCTTGTACCAATACTCGTATCGAAACATAGTGGAATTTCTGGATTCTCTAACTTGGATGCAAGGATGGTCCGAGGCTTGGCCCAGTCATTTTTGTGCCCTGGTCGGCTACGGCCAAACCCTTTCGGAGTTCGGTTTTGAGCATAACGATCAGAAGGAAGCCGAGGGTTATCTCAATGCCGATATTTCAAACGACTTACCACGTCCAAACTACAGGGGGGTTTTCCAGAACTACAGATTTGCCCTACACCGGTCCTTGACCGAATACATCAATTGTGACAAGGATGCGTACCGAATTTGGGCAGATTACGCCTTCGATTATTCAAATTTTCGTCGCTTCCTTCTTTTTGCGGCAGCTCTTCGCTCCAAGGGGGTTTTTGGGAGCTTCCTGGATCGAATCTACATTTTGGCTTGCCGACGTCCGGAAGCCCCAACGGCGTTTCCATTTGAAGTTTGCGGCGCACTTCCGCCTCCGATCAAGTTTGGCGTCGGGCTCTACAACACGGTTCCCCGTGGCAACGAGCGAGCGTTGAATCAGGTAACCAGGGCGATGGAGATTTGCCTGGACAAATGTTTGGAACTCGGAGGAAAACCGTACCTTTATGGTTGGCATGAACTGGATGCCGTCAAGATACAAAAACTCTACGGGCCTGACTATGACCGCTTTCTGGAATTGAAGCGGCAACACGATTCGAACAACATTATTCAATCACCATGGTAGGTTTACAGGTGGAGATCTTGATCGCCGCCCTCGTGCCACGCCCCCGTGCCCCTCTCACCCGATACCATGGCGTGTCCGTCCCGAACATCAAGCACCGCCGCCGTATCATCCCCAACCCTGCCCGTCGAAATCGAACACTGTGGCGTGTGTGGCGGCACATTGCGTGTCATGACGTGCATCGAGACTCCCGGGCTGCCCCGCTTCGTCGACGGTCGCGATCAGGCGTAGCGCGCGCCGATCAGCGCGCGGGCGTTCTCGGCGAACTCGTGCAGGACGGTGTCGAGACCGAGGCTTGCGCTGATGCGCAGGATGGCGACGCTGAGGGCGGAGATCCGCTCGCGCAGCGGCGCGATCTCCCGGCTCGCTTCGTCGTCACACTCCATGGCCCCTCCCGGGTTCGCCCGCGTCCCCGTCTTCGGTCCAGCGCCTGCGATGGGTGATTTTACCGCAGAGGTTACTGGACAGTCACCAATACAAGTCCAAGAGTCCCGTATTAGTCACGGATACAAGTTGTGAAATTGCGGAGTGACCACTAGAATGGTTGGGGGCGCAGATGGGGCCCTAAAGAAGGAGGGAAAGCGATGATTGCGAAGACGAGAGCGGAACTGGATGCGGAGCTAGTTGCCCGGGTGGCGGATGATGCGGCCTTCCGCGCGCAGTTGTTGGAAAACCCCAAGGAGGCGATCCAACAGGCGATCGGGATCGCCATTCCCGAGGACTTCACCATCCAGGTGCATGAAGAGAGCAGCATGACCGCTCACGTGGTGCTGCCGCCAAGCGGCCAGTTGACCCAGGAGGATCTGGCTGTCGTTGCCGGTGGCAACGGCCTTATTTCCAGTTGGGCGCGTGCGTGATGGCTGAGAAGTTCCGGGACATTGTTCCGGAACTTCGTCCTTTCGTACCACGTTCCTTGCTTGATTGTCAGGGCTGGGAGCGATTGCTGGACCGGGTGGGCGGCTTGCCTGGGTGGCCCACGGCGGCCAGTGTCGGGTTCGAGTTCCGGCTTGTAGGAGATGCCAGAGCCGACCTGGCCGTAGCGGTGCGGCGGGACTCTCACCTGCTGGACTACTATGTTGACCAAGGCAAGGGAGCGGGACCGGATTCAGCGGCGGCAGCCTTGGCCGGTTTCTTCACCCGATTGGCGGATACCGAAACTTCCGCTGAGTCACGCCATTCCGACTGGTTCGAGTCGGCGATGCTCGAATACGACGTCGCCGGAGCCTTGCCCGGACAGCCCGCCGACCCTGGCTTATTCATAAGGCTGGTACATGGTGGACCTGACTGGCCAGCTAAGCGTCTCCCCGCTCCCGGCGTGCTGGCTGCTGCGCTGGCCAGCGCAGTGGGATGGACCGAAGACGAGTCCGAGGTCCGCGCTGTGGAACGCGTTTTTGCCACCCTGCCTCCGGGCGGCAAAGTCGGCCAGATTGGCGCCATGCCGGGCCGTGAGCTCCGGGCAATCCGGTTGATTGTGGATGGCGTGGAGGCAGAGGAGGTCCCGGACTGTCTAGGACGGCTGGGCTGGCCCGGTCAGGCCGCTAAAGCGATGGCCGTACTGGCCGACATGCGGGACATAACTCCACAATTCCGGTTGTCCCTGGATATTTCCGTTGATGGTATGTCGCCGCGCCTTGGCCTGGAACTGTACCCGCCGGTAGACTTGGAGGGTAAGGACCAATGGCTGACGACGGGACGCAGCACTTGGCGTCCGGTGGTGGACCGGCTGGAGGCCCTGCGATGGTGTCAGCCGGACAAAGCGCGCGGTCTGCTCGATTTCCCGGGGCTTGACAAGCTCTTCGATGAGAAAGGTGTCTTGCTGCTATACCGGGGAATCAATCATGTGAAAGTTACGATCGAAGCTGACGACCTGCAGGCCAAGGCTTATGCCGGCCTCAGGTTCTTTCGGCTCAGCAAGGAGGTAAAGCGATGATTATGAAGACGAGAGCGGAACTGGATGCGGAGCTTATTGCCCGGGTGGCGGATGATGCGGCCTTCCGCGCGCAGTTGTTGGAAAACCCCAAGGAGGCGATCCAACAGGCGACGGGGCTCGCCATTCCCGCGGACTTCACCATCCAGGTGCATGAAGAGAACAGCATGACCGCTCACGTGGTGCTGCCGCCAAGCGGCCAGTTGACCGGGGAGGATCTGGAGCGGGTTGCCGGCGGTTTCGGAGCATTCTGGGGCTAAGGACTTTGATCGATGTTCGAAGGGGGTCTTGCCGGGCGCGCTCGCCGCCGAGATAGGCATCGTCGAGTTGGACCAACCCGCTGAATTGGGGCGCGCCTTTCGGCAAGACCCCGTGAACACGCTCCGCGTGCAAGGGCAACGACACCTGAATCTCCGACCTCGCTACAAGCTCCGCCGGTCTGACTTGGCGCCAAGCCCCGTTACGGCGTCATGTGAGCATCCATGCTTCGCGTCAAGGGGGCGTGGTTGGCGGGTTTGCGATTTATCCACAGGGTCGTTACCCTCGATCGCTTCCGGGCGCCACGCACTCCCGGCGTGTCTTTGACTGGTTTGATCAATTGACTGCAGCTCGTTGGGTGTGATCACGCGTTCGTTTCCACTGCGGTGACGGGTGGCTGCGGGGTCCAGGAGCGCTGCTGGCCAAGCAGGACATTGGCCAGGACGATCAGTTTGCGCATGACCGCGACGACACCCACCTTGTGGGCCTTGTCGGCATTGCGGAGCCGTTCGGCGAAGCTGCGCAGGTCCGGGTTCCAGTTGATTGCCGACAACGCGGCCATGTAGACACCATCGTGCGGTCGTCTGCGGGCCCCCGGACATGGCGGTTTCCGGAGGATGTGCCGCTATCGTGGGCGTACGGGGCAACACCGAGCAGAGCGTGTAGCCTGCACGGGTATGTCCAGGCATCCATTCAGGACACGAGGGACATAAGGAGCAGGCCGACCACGCTCATGCACGGGTCAATCACCTGAGAGGATATCGGTCCGACCTGCCCCTGAGGCCTCCGTCCCGGTGAGGGGACGGAGGCCTCTCCAGAGTGCATCACCACCCCGGAAACCGTGTCAAACTCATCTTCAACAGTTTGGGGCCTGATTTCGTGATCGGCACCTGTCGTCGGCTTGGCTTCGAGCGCCTGCTGCACCGCCACGAAAGCCACCAGCGGCAGCTGGCGCTGGCCGCCGTCGTCGCCCGGGTCCTGAACCCGGACTCCAAGCTCGCCACCGCACGGCGGCTGTCGCCACAGACCGCCACCAGCAGCCTCGGGCCGCTGCTTTCCCTGGGACCTGTGACCGGCAACGAGATGCTCGCCATGCTCGACTGGCTGCTCTCCC